>ERZ779855.578-NODE-578-length-31007-cov-7.694624_pt1 | contig 31007 bp, 30 predicted proteins | sample MGYA00511370_ERZ779855 | MGnify/ENA primary metagenome ERZ779855 (study PRJEB29588, sample SAMEA1967319) | human gut metagenome | biome: human gut; feature: human-associated habitat; material: faeces | place: Denmark | collected 2008/2010 ...
TGACAATTCCGGTATTTCTTCTGCTGGGGTGGCTGATTCCTTGCATGATGTATGACAACGCAGCGAAATGCAGCGTTGTAGAGCAATTAAGGGATGCTCAATAACTGTTAAGCAAAAAACGGCCCTCTGCCAAGGAAAAGGCAGAGGGCTGAGTTTTAATCTAAGGGTTTACATTCAGTTACAGTTTTTAGATAAATTTCGGGGTTTCCGTTCAAAACAAGGTCTGCATATCCAATCGGGTCATTGTAGATCAGATAATCCAGTTCTGACCGCTGATACATATTGTCGGCAACCTCGTTTTCCACCGCAAACGTATCAATGGCAATCTTGCTGCCATCAAAAAATTTCAATTCCACACAAGCGGTATCCATGTTAAACTCACAAGAAATCAATCTATCCATAAGAAACCTCCATTTTGCAGGATGTTAGATCATCCCAAAATATTTGAATGCTTCTCGGATCGCTTTCTCTTTTTCCGGTGGGCACTGTGGCTGTCTGGAATCCTCGGACTTCGGCAAATTGTAATTCTTGCCAACTTCAATCCCACATTTCCTCTTAATCTGTGAGATATAAAGATTGGATACCTTTAACCCGCTATGCTCCAGCACATAGTCTTTGATCTGGGTGTAGGTTGCCCCATCCTGAAATTCGGACATATCCATATCTTCCAAAGAGAACTCAACCCGAATCTTTTTCGAGTCGACCTCGCCCTTGGAAAGCAAGACAACCGTCTCAACGTGCACCGTCATCGGAAATAAATCAACTCCTACTGCCCTTTTCATCTCGTATCCTTTCTTTGTCAGGTATTTAAGATCTCTCGCAAGGGTTTCGGGATTGCAGGAAACATAGACTACACGGTCAGGCTGCAGCTTCACAAGTGAAGACAGGAACTTCTCATCACTGCCGCTTCGTGGCGGATCCATGAACACAACATCAACCTTTTCTTGTTTGTCTGCAAGCTCTACCATGAACTCACCGGCATCCCGATTATAAAAGCGGATGTTGTGAATATCATTCTGCTTGGCATTGATAATTGCATCTTTTACGGCATCTTTATTTAATTCCACTCCAATGACGGACTGCGCCTGTCTGGCTGCTACCATACCGATTGTGCCGGTTCCACAGTAAGCATCCAATACCTTTTCTTTCCCAGTCAGACCTGCATATTCCATTGCTTTTCGGTATAACTTTTCCGTCTGTTCCGGATTTACCTGATAAAATGACTTGGGTGAAATTTTAAAAGTAAGCCCACACAGGCGATCCTGAATATAGCCTGGACCATATATTACCTGCTCTTTTTCTCCAAGAACTATGCTTGTCTTCCTGTCATTTACATTTACAACGACTGTTGAAATCTCCGGATGCTCTTTACGAAGTGCTTTAACAAAGTTATTCTTGGAAGGCAGAATGGGCGATCCTAATACCAGAATTACCATGATCTGTCCTGTTGCATGTCCTACACGAATCAGCACATGACGCAGCAGTCCATAACCGGTATCTTCATCATAGGTTTTAATCCGAAAAGAAGGCAGCAGCATCTTAATGGTCTGGATAATTGCACTGGCTTTTTCGTTTTCGATCAGGCAGCCTTCTGTAGAAACCACCTGATGCGTATTTTCCTGATAAGCACCTGCCAGGATATTTCCCTTACGGTCACGATCAAATACCGCATGCACCTTATGACGGTAATGATAGGGATTTTCCATTCCAATGATTCCCTCAACCTTGCCAAAGGGACGTAATAACTGCTCTAAGTCCTGCTGTTTCTTCTTAAGCTGTTTATCGTAATCCACAGAAAGATAATTGCAGGCTCCGCATTTCTTTTCAACCGGACACATGAGAGATGCACTTGGTTGTTGCATCGGTGACTGATGTTGAATTTGATTTCTGACTTGCAATTTTTTCTTTTCTAGAATTTCTTTTTTCTCTTGCACTTCATTCTTATCTAAATGCGTGCGGTTATCTTTTCCATTCACTGCTTCTTTCTTATATATTTCCTGCCTGTTACCTGTTTTTTGTTTCTTACCTGTCTTATATTTCTGATCTGCTTCCTGACTCTTATCTGCCTTATACCTCTTATCTGTTTCCTGACTCTTATCTGCCTTATATCTCTTATCTGTTTCCTGACTCTTACCTGTCTTATATTTTTTATCTGTCTCTTGACTTTTATCTGACTTTTGTTTCTTATCTGTTTCTTGCTTCCTATCTGTCTTTTGTTTCTTATCTGTTTCTTGCTTCCTATCTGTCTTTTGTTTCCTATCTGTCGCTTGCTTCTTATCATTCTTCTGCTTGTTATTTTGATGTTTCCTATGTTCCATACTCATGACCGTTTTCTCATACTCTCCTTCTTTATTTGTGGAAATTCATTCAATTATATTTTTGTGGGTATAGAAAACTTTTTCATCACCTTATCCTCATGATTTTTATTGTGAGGGTATCGTAAACTCTTTTTCTATTTTATACCCACGCCTACCAACTGCTCTGGATATTTTATTCCATTTTCTTTTTCTATACCCCGACTCAATCCCAAGGAATCTCCAATATAACTTCTGCACTAAGTTCAGCCTTCGCCTTCGGCTTGGCTTCACTAAGCTCTGCTTGTTCCTCTCACTAAACTCCTGCTTCGCCTTCAGCTCGCACTCGTTAAGTGTTCCGAACTGGCTCGCACTAAGAAAACGGGTGCCCATTGAGCACCCGGTAACTTATCTTTCATTCTCTTTCTTTTTGCGGATTTTCACGGAGTCAATTCCATTGACAAGCTCGGTTGCCTTTTCAATGTCGGCTTCATTAATTCGAATTGTAAAAATATTCTTTCCTTTTTCATTCTTTCCAAATATGCGGGAGAATAAGGAACGATCCTGCCATTCAATAAAGTAAGAAATCCGATTCTTTAAAAATAATTTTTCAAGCTGTTCCTTCGCTTCCATGCTATAGGCTCTGCAGAAATCCACCTCTCTGCTGACCATTCTTCCTGTTCCATTCTGTGTTGCCATCAAACCTCTCCCTCACTTATTGTAAACTTATGTTAACTATTATATTCCTGTCGCTTTCATTTTTCAATCCTGAACTGTAACCAAATTATGACAATATGGACGTCGAATGCTCGCATTCGTAAGGACATTTGCCATGATTTATATAGTAAAGTAACCCATAAACAAACCAGAACTTTCCCTACATCTCCAGCTTGGAAGAGAGATCCCATAATACACGTTGATCTTCAAACTGCTGGTTGAGATACACAACAGCTTCCTTCAATCCATCCTCTGAAAAAGGAAAGTCTTTACGCAGCTTCTTTTCTTCTTCTGTCCTGGCATATCCGTAGGGTTCAGGCCAAATGATAACCTCCAGACAGGTTTCCTCCTGATCATCCCTGGGTACAACCTTCTTCTTAAGCATATAGCGCATGCCGTTCATGCTGCCGGTATATTCTTCTTTCTTTACATAATTGAGTACATGAAAGTGATCATAGTCAATCATTCCCTACTTCAGCTCCCTTTGTGTGATATGTACAAGCAGTTCCACAATCTTCTCCATGGATTCCACAACACAATACTCAAATCTGCCGTGATAATTATGTCCGCCGGTACAAAGATTCGGGCAGGGAAGTCCGAGGAAGGATAATCTTGCACCGTCTGTACCGCCCCGAATCGGCTGGATCTTCGGTACAATGCCCAGCTCTTCCATACAGGACTTCGCATTCTCAATGAGGAAAAGATTTTCGGGTTCAATCTTTTCCTTCATATTGTAGTAAGAATCGGAGATCTCTACCTCAACGGTTCCTTCTCCATACCTGGTATTCATTTCATTTGCAATATGACGGAACAGCTCCTTCTTCTCATGAAAGCGTTCCTTATCATGGTCACGGATAATATAAGAAAGGGTTGCAAGCTCTACCGTCCCTTCCATATTCGTCAGATGGAAAAATCCTTCATAGCCATCCGTGCATTCCGGACGCATCGTTCCAGGCAGCATCATTTGGAATTCCATTGCGTACAAAGAAGCATTCTTCATCTTATTCTTTGCTTCTCCCGGATGTACATTCACACCATGGATGATTGCCTTGGCAGATGCCGCATTAAAGTTCTCATATTCCAGTTCTCCAATCGCGCCGCCATCTACCGTATAGGCATAGTCTGCGCCAAACTGCCGGATCTTAAAATGATCCACGCCATCGCCTACCTCTTCATCCGGAGTAAATCCAATTGCAATCGGTCCATGCTTGATTTCCGGATGCTCTAAAAGTGTCTGTACCATGGTCATAATTTCTGCCACGCCGGCCTTATCATCGGCACCAAGCAGCGTGGTCCCATCCGTTACAATAAGCGTCTGTCCTACATAATGCTTTAACTCTGGAAACACGACCGGACTTAACACAATCGCTTTCTCTTCGTTCAGAATCACTTCCTTACCATCGTAGTTCTCAATAAGCTTCGGCTTCACATTCTTTCCTGGACAATCCGGTGACGTATCCATATGTGCAATAAAGCCAAGGGTCGGGTAATTGTCTCCCTTAGCAGGGTCATTTCCCGGAAGCTTTGCATACACATAACAGCGTTCCTCATCATAAATCACATCCGAAGCTCCCATTTCCTGAAGCTCTTTTGCAAGAAGCATTGCCAGATTTTTCTGTTTTTCGGTACTGGGAAAGCTTTCCGCATCCTCTTTAGACTGTGTATCAATCTGTACATATCTGAAAAAACGGTCGATTACCTTTTCCGCCATTTTTCATCCTCCATATCTTATATTGTAACTATTCAGAGCCATGCAGATTATGACAATATGTACGGCGAATGCCCGCATTCGTAAGTACATTTGGCAAATTTATATGGTAAAGTAACCCCATGAACAAAAGGAGAACTGCATAGCAGCAATTTTGCGAACAGGTTCTGAATGGTTACGATTCTATCCTCGTTCATAGACCCAAGGCTCATTATACACTTTTTTGCACAAAAAAGGAACTGCCAAAAAGCAGTTCCTTTCAGATTCTCTATGAAATCAGGTTCACAAATTATTCTGTGATATCAGCGTACATGAAATACCAGAATCCATTAGGTGAATGCCATGATCCGGTAATCTTTTCACTCTGTAACCAGAAGTCATTGTAGTATGCAATTGGAATACATCCGGTTTCTTCCATCAGAATATCCTCTGCTGTATGAAGTGCCTTGGAACGTTCTGCGGAATCAAGTGTTGTTCTGGAAAGATCAATTGCTGCATCAAAGTCTGCATTGTTGAACTTACCATCGTTATTACCGTTCGTTGAGTAGAACAGTTCCAGCATGTTGGAAGGATCTGTGTAATCTCCAACCCAGCCGTTACGTGCAATATCGAAATCACCATTACGACGCATCGGTGTGAAGGAAGCCCATTCTACAATATCAACCTGAAGATCGATACCAAGCTGTGCCCATGCCTGCTGTAAATATTCAGCAACCACCTTATGATAACCTGCATCATTGGTTGTGTAGGAAATGGACGGGAAGCCTTCTCCATCCGGGTAACCCGCATCAGCAAGAAGCTGTTTTGCTTCCTCTAAGTCTGCTTCATAGTTGTTTACATCGATATAAGACTGACCACCGTTTGCATTATCCTTGAACTGCGTGCCATCTGTGTCGATCCATCCGGGTCCCATGAAGTTATCAGCAGGTGAGTAAGTTCCCTGCATTAAAGTATTAGCAACATAATCACGGTCAATTGCAAGGCTTAATGCTTTACGTACTCTTGCATCCTTAAATGCATCTCTTTCAAGATTCAAGCTGAGGTAGTAGGTACCGATAATGGGATCTACATGGAAATCAGCACTATCCTTTAAGGAAGGAATTTCTTCTGTAGGAACATCCTTGATCATCAGAACTTCACCTGTCTGGTATGCACTGTATGAAGCGTTGGAATCCTCGATGAGATTCCACTTAATACCATCCAGCTTGATTGCATCTGCGTTCCAGTAGTAAGGGTTCTTCGTCATCATGATGTAAGAACCGGGAACCCATTCGGATACATAGAAAGGTCCGTTGCTGATATAGGTTGCTGCGCTGGTTGCCCATGCATCACCATTTGCGGTAACAGTTGCCTCCTGTACCGGGCTTAAGGTTGCGAAAGCTGCAAGGCTTCCGAAATAGGAACAGGGGTTGCTCAGAGTTACAACAAGTGTGTTGTCATCCTGTGCTACTACCTGAAGTGCATCAAGGTCACCCTCGATGGCCTTATCATAACCTGCAACCATGGAAAGCACAGTTTCAGCATAAGGAGCTGCTACCATAGGATCACATACTCTCTTCCAGCTGTAAACGAAATCATTTGCGTTTAAATCAGATCCATCGGACCACTTTAAACCATCTCTTAAATGAAAAGTCCAGGTAAGACCATCCTCCGATGTCTCCCAGCTTTCTGCCTGTCCGGGAACAAGCTGACCATTCTCATCTAATGCTAAAAGGCATTCGAAGGAATGTAATAACATGTTACCACCATCTACTGCACTGTTTAATGCAGGATCGATGGTTTCAGGGTCAGGTCCTACCTGTACGGATAAGATCTTCTCTCCTGTAGAAGCAGTTGCTTCTGTTGTCTCATCTCCAGTCTGATTGTCGCTAGCTTCTGTTGTGGTTCCTTCTGTTGTGGTTCCATCTGTTGTAGATGCAGCATCATTGGAAGTGCTTCCGCCACAGGCAGCCAATCCAACAACCATAGCGGCCGTAAGAATAAGTGCAAGAACTTTCTTTTTCATAATATTTCCTCCTCTGAAAAATTTATAAACAAAATACAGGTCGTCCAAAAACTTTGTTTCGATACCCGTATTGTTTATTCTAAAATTATTACCACATTTAGTTACATTTGTCAATATGGTGACATGCGGCAAAATGTCCCTTTTCGATTTCCTTCCACTCCGGAACCTTTGCTGCACAGGTTTCATCCGCATATGGACATCTGGTACGGAAACGGCATCCGGACGGCGGATTTAAGGGGCTTGGAACGTCTCCCTCAAGTACAATACGCTTGCTTTCCTTCGCCTTATTCGGGTCAGCAATCGGAATTGCAGAAATCAGACTCTTCGTATAAGGATGGAGAGGACGCTGAATCAGCTCATAGCTGTCTGCAAGCTCTACCATTCTTCCTAAATACATAACTCCAATCCGGTTGGAAATATGCTTTACGGCAGAAAGGTCATGGGCAATGAACAGATACGTGAGATCCATCTGCTCCTGTAAATCCTCAAACATATTGATAACCTGAGCCTGAATGGAAACATCCAGTGCGGAAATCGGTTCATCACAGACGATAAACTCCGGATTTACTGCAAGTGCTCTTGCAATACCGACTCTCTGACGCTGTCCGCCGGAAAACTCGTGTGGATAACGGTTGGCATGTTCGGAATTCAGTCCGACACGACGAAGCATCTCAATAATAATGTCATACCGTTCCTGTTTACTGTTCGCCAGCTTATGCACATCAATGGCTTCCCCAATGATATCTCCAACGGTCATTCTCGGATCCAGACTTGCATACGGATCCTGGAATACAATCTGCATTTTCTTACGGTAAGGAAGCATCGGTGCAAAAATCTTCTTTTCGACATCAAATACGGTCTCACCGTCATAAACGAACCTGCCACCGGTCGGCTCATACAGACGAAGCAGAGTTCTTCCCGTGGTTGTCTTACCACACCCTGACTCTCCAACAAGTCCGAGGGTTTCACCACGCTCGATCGTGAAGGAAACATCATCGACTGCCTGAATATATTTCTTATTCTTTCCATAGCCACCTGCCGGGAAATACTGTTGTAAATGTTCCACCTGAACTAATGTATCACTCATTGGCTGCTCCCTTCTCCATCTCTTCTTTCTGATTCAGCCAGCATTGTGTGTAATGAACCTCTCCAAAGTTCGTTACCGGCGGCATTTCACGAAGACAGATCTTCATACATTTCTCACATCTCGGTGCGAAAGGACAACCCTTCGGCGGATTTAAGAGATCTACCGGAGATCCTTCAATCGGAACCAGACGTTCATGCTCCTTCGTATCAATTCTCGGAATGGAACGGATCAGTCCCTTCGTATATTCATGCTTTGGATGATAGAAAATATCCTCTGTAGTACCATATTCAACAATCTTGCCCGCATACATGACGGCAATCCGCTCACACATGCTGGCAACCACACCAAGGTCATGAGTAATCATAATGATTGCCATACCAAGACGATCCTTCAGCTCCATCATCAGCTCTAAAATCTGTGCCTGGATGGTCACATCCAAAGCAGTAGTCGGCTCATCCGCAATCAGAAGCTTCGGTTCACAGGCCAGTGCCATTGCGATCATGACACGCTGTCTCATACCACCGGATAATTCGTGCGGATACTGCTTTAAACGCTTGTCCGGCTCGTTAATTCCAACTAAGGTAAGCAGCTCTCTGGCACGCTCCTTCGCCTGCTTTCTGTTCTTATCGGTATGGAGCAGAATTGCTTCCATAATCTGGTTTCCGATTGTATAAACGGGATTTAAACTGGTCATGGGATCCTGGAAAATAATGGATACTTCGTTTCCACGGATCTTCCGCATTTCCTTCTCGCTCATCTTCTCAATCTCGTGACCATTGAATTCCAATGTTCCACCTATCAGTCTGCCCGGATAGGCCGTCAGCCCCATCAGGCTGTATGCGGTTACGGATTTACCAGAACCGCTTTCTCCAACGATACCAAGAACTTCTCCTTCCTTTAAATGAATGGAAACATCATTTAATGCCTTTACCTCACCGGCAGGAGTAAAGAAGGAAAGTCTTTCGTTTTTTATATCAACAAGATATTCTGACATGATTCTCTCCTCCTTAATTCTTCAGCTTCGGATCAAATGCATCACGCAGACCGTCGCCTAACAGGTTAAAGCTCAAAATAATCAAACTGATCAGTAATGCCGGGATAAACAGCAGATACGGATAGGTATTCATACCATTAATTGCATCACTGGCAAGACTCCCCAAAGAAGGAAGCGGAACCGCAACACCCATACCAAGGAAGCTTAGGAAGCTTTCCGTAAAGATGGAAGACGGGATCTGCAGTGTTGTGGTAACAATCAGGGTTCCGATACAGTTGGTAAGCAGATGCTTCTTAATAATCTTTGCATTGCTTACTCCCAGTGCTCTTGCTGCTGTAACGTATTCACTTTCCTTAAGCATCAGCACCTGGCTTCGTACCATTCTCGCCATACCTACCCAGTAAAGAAGGGCGAATACAACGAAGATACTGATCAGGTTTTCACCTACAACGCCAACCCAGGCAAAGCCGGGTGCTTCCTTTAATTGTGCAAGCGGTGCTTTCAGCGCAAAGGATAGTAATACGATCAACAGAATATCCGGGATCGTATAAATAATATCAACAATTCTCATCATCACCAGATCGACCCATCCACCAAAGAAGGCAGCCACCGATCCGTAAATGGAACCGATGATCAGGATAATACCGGTTGCAATCAGACCAACAAGAAGGGAAATACGGCTTCCCATCATAACACGGATGGCATAATCACGTCCCATCTTGTCGGTACCAAAGACATGGGGAAATACCTTTTCACCGGCATCAATTCGCGCCTGCTCCTCTTCGGAATACTGCATCGGGCGAAGGTTATTGGCTCCCTTAATCTGTTCCTTATAATTATACGGATAAAAAGAAGGAACAATAAAAGAAAAAATCATAACAAGGATAATCACCACAAGGCTTACCATTGCGACTTTATTCTTGCGAAGGCGTCTCGCTCCGTCCTTCCAGAAGCTCACGCTCTCACGCATAATGACCTGACTCTGCTTCTCTTCCTCGGTTGCCGGAAGAAAATCTTCAGGTTTTAATTTTAACTGAAAACTAATTGGATTCTCTTTCATGGACTGACTCCTTACTTTAATTTAATTCTCGGATCCACAATCTTGTATACGATATCAACAACCACATTCATAAGAATAATCAATGTTGCAAGGAAAATGGTTGTGCCCATAATCAGGGTATAATCACGTCCGTTAATTGCAGAAATGAACTCTCCGCCAAGTCCCGGAATCGTGAAAATCTTCTCGACAACAAAGCTTCCCGTTACAGTATAGGCAAGTAACGGTCCTACATAGGTAATAACCGGAAGGATTGCATTTCGTAACGCATGTTTAAACAGAATCTTGCCGCCTGCAAGTCCCTTGGCCTTCGCAGTACGCATGTAGTCCTGTCCGAGAACATCCAGCATGGAGGATCTCATCAGACGCATAATATATGCAGTCGGATAAAAAGCAAGTGCCATGACCGGCATCACATAATGCTTCCAGGAGGTAAGGCCCATGGTCGGCAGAATCTGCAGCCTTACACCGAAAAAATATAAAAGCAATGTACAGATTACAAAGCTTGGTACAGCAATTCCACAGGTGGAAACGACGCTGATCAGATTATCGAGGAACTTTCCTCTCTTCAATGCTGCAATACAGCCAAGAGGAACACCGAGCAGCAATGCGACCAGTACGGACACACCACCCACACGGGCAGATACCGGAAACTTCATGGTAATGATGTCCATAACGGTACGTCCTCTCTGTTTTAAGCTGTCACCGAAATCACCGTGACTGGCGCCTGCCATATAGGTCAGGTACTGCTGCCACAATGGCTTGTCCAATCCATATTTCGCCTCCAGGGCGGCTGTTGCCTGAGGACTGATGGCCTTTTCGGAAAGGAACGGTCCACCGGGAACCATGTTCATCAGGAAAAAGGTCAGGGTTGCCACGGCCCAGATGGTCACGATGGCAAGTAATATTCTTTTGAGAATATATTTCAGCATTTTTGTCACCTCATCAATTTGTTACTATGCTAAAGCACACCACATAATGGGTTATAATAACATATTTTCATTCACTTTTCCAGTCTAAAATCACAGTTCCATCATTTCTATTGTACGAAATTTAATACAATTCTATGCTTTGATTGGTATTTATGCAAAAATATTACATCATTATACAAAAGTCAGACATCTGCCGTTTCCGACAGACGCCTGACTTTTCCGCTCTGCCATTATGATAAATCAATCTTCCATTTAATCTCATCGTAAGGAATCAGAACCTCCGGCATTCCTTCTGCATAGCTTGCCACCTCATAAGCTCCGAAATAATACACAAGACCTTCGTCAGTAAGATAATAATCTCCCGCTTTCAAGTGATGATCCTCCAGGAATCCGGCGTTTTCTGAGATGTATTCAAGTCCCCATTCCCAGATTTCATCTCCATCGTGCCGTTCTTCAAACATCCGGGTCACGATGGCATTTAACTCCTCTTCGGAACTTGCCAGAATATCGTCCAAATAAAGCTCCTCTCCCGTCCCGCGGTCATAAAGCCGGAAGTCCGTATAGGGCATTCCATGGGCTGCGCCGCTGTAATAATCATACCCGCTCCACAAAAGTCCGATGTAACGGTCATTGTAATAAGAAAGATCTACTTCACAGGTAACCGATCCTTCCATATAGTACGCTTCTTCATGATATTCTTCCTCATCCACACCTACTCCTGCGGCATTCTTTATCATAGAATCCGTTATTTCCTGTATCTTTTCATTAATTGCTTCATCTCCCGGCATGCTTCCATTCAGGGTAAAACCTTCTATATAATATGCATAGACTGGCCTGCCACAATCCTCACACAGTTCTTCATCCGCCTCATAATAGAACTGTCCGATCTGATTGATTTCCCGGTCAGCAAGAACGACTGCATTTTCCGATTCTCCTCTCAGCCAGTTATAGGAAGCAAACACGGTCTGATCCCCGGAATCTTCAATGACATACAGCGCTCCATGGGAAAGTGTCAGGAGACTATTCTCTACCAGATCCAGATTATTCTTAATATAAGGACTCCAGGTAATCTGATATAAATACTGTCCCTCCCGTCCCTGATCCAGGCTATCGTAAGTCTGATACCACATCTGATCTTCCGTCTGATGCAGATTCGTTTCCGAATTGTGCTTCATATAATAGATCCCTTCGACATCCGCACCGATCACATTGCGCTTTTCAGCAGAAAGCTCGTGTTCTTCCCCTGTGTTAAGGTTCCGGTAATACTGATGGGCTGCTCCGTCTTCGGACATATATTCACTTAAGTAATACAGAATATGCCAGCCATCATAATAATTCACGGAATAGTCTGAAGAAAGCAGTTCCGTTATCTCTTCGGTATCCGGATCATACAGGACATAATTCTGATTCTCATCCTGCAAAAGAATCTGTTGGTAGTACAGATCCTGATAAGCATAATAAAGCCAGCCTTCCATATCCAGGATCTGAATTTCTTCATACCCTGCCGGAATGGAAACGCGCCCATCCTCCCTTGTACCGGTAATCTCTTCCCCGATCTCTCCGTTTTCCTCTAACGCGATCGTATGGTATCCGGTGTTATAATTCTCATCATATGTCCGCAGATACATCTGATGATCCAGAATATACAAATCCGTAACATATTCATCAAACGAAAACTCCACCTGATAAGCCTCGCCGGTAGATAAATCTACCTGATACAGAAGGCTTTCCGAACGATCCTCCCGCTCCTGATAAAAGTCATTAAAGTAGTACAGATATTCTCCATCGAGATAAAGCTTTCCGTCATCTGCGATCCCCGAATAGGTCTTTGGCATTTCATAATTCTCTCCGGTAAGCGGAAAAGCCTCAAACTCCCCGGTGACCTGATTGTAGCTGTAAACTGCTTCATTCGATGCAAAATAAATCATCTCTCCCCGGACCGCATATCTGCCGTTCAGATGATAAGGGAACCCGGCATCAAACAATACCTGCAGATCCTCCGTCCCGCCTTCCTGCACAGAAGCTCCTGCTTCCCCGTTCTCATCCTCCGGCTGTCCATAGGTAAATCCCGGATCAATATCTTCGTCTTCTTCCTGATCCATCCCCTGTTGTTCTTCTCTCGCCGTCTTCTCCCATAGCTTCATCGCCTGTCCGGCTGCCGAACATCCGGTAAGCAAAGACAGGACAAGAATTCCTGCTATACTAAGGCAAATTCGATTTTTCATAACTTCCCCTTTCCGTACATTCCATTTATTCCACTTGATGCTTTCAGTATAGCAATACTTTCCTGCTCTGTCACTTAATATCTGTTTTCACACCGTATTCTTCTTATTCGTCAATCGCTGCAAGCAGCTGTTTTACAGCGCTTTCAACCACACCTGAAAATGTTGACATAAATAATTTTAAAAAAAGAAAAAAGTACTTGCTTTTCTCACAAAGTACAGTTATAATATAACTTGCGTTTCGGGGTGTGGCTCAGGTGGTAGAGCGCTACTTTAGGGAAGTAGAGGCCGCAAGTTCAAGTCTTGTCACTCCGATGTTTTAAAAAGACGGAATCCATTGGATTTCGTCTTTTTAGTTTAAAGAAGAGCACCAATCGACTTTCATCAATTGATGCCCTCAATATTTCACTATTATACTATTTCTAGACTAAACATTAAAATCTATGATACACTACCAAAACGTATTTTACAAAATTTACTTCACATACTCTCAGCCAGTTGGATCCTTTGACACCAACATCATAAATATAGGTTTTCACAAATCCTGTCATTGATTTCTGTTCCACTACTTCATTTAAAGTTACATTATCTAATCCTTTCGATAGGTTTTTCGACAATCAATCCATTTTCAATTTCAAGATATGATTTTAACTCTCCATTCTCTATAACGCAGGGATTTACATAACAAAACTCATCATTTTCCATTGTTTTAACTTCTTTATAAAGATTTCCTTGATCGTCCATAAAATATGATTCATCATCTCTATATACAGAATATCGATATTTTCCCATATTTTCTAAATCACTATACCCCATCTTTCCTTCTATAGGCTCAAAAAGGAATTCACCCTTTTCATTTATAACCGTTGTAAACAATTTATTTGCTTCATTTTTTAAGGCAACTTGAGCCTTACCATCACAAAATTTATTAATAGATATATCATCTCCCCAAGTTCCCCGTCTACTGAATTGATTTACATCAAATTGTGTAACACCAGTACAATCGAGTGCAAGAAAATCATCATGATTCTGAAGAAGTACAATTCCATTCCCTAAATATTTATAAAACCAATAAGAAATATCATTTAAAAAAGTATTTTCTGGACTTACATTATTTCCATTTGAATCTAATAAAATAATAGAACCCGGATGAATCCATCCTTCATGACACATATATAAATACTTATCATCAGCTCCATAATATTTATCTCCATAATATTTTGCAATAGCTTTAGTTTCAATATTAATGAAGACATTACCGCATTTATACCAACTTCCGCCTACATACTCAACTTCTGGAGTTAAAGAAACATCTCCATATTGTGCTATTAATCCCTTTTCTGACCATTCACCCAATATTGAATTGTCTAAATTTTTTAATGTAATTTTAAAATCGTGAGAATCATATGTATCAATACTTTCGTAGAGCCACAAAATGAAGTCATCCGATACTTGAAAAAGCCCCCCAAACTGCTGATTATCTGAGCAATAGTTATCAAGTATATTCATACCATCAATACTATAAATTTCTCCTTGTTCAGGTTGTGTTTCAGAAGGCAGCACAAGATACTTGTTATCAACATTTATGATACTAAATCCACGAATATATGGTGTTTTCTGTATTATTTTCCCCTCTAGATTAATAAATAACATACAATGATCTTCTTCATTGTCTATGCCTTTTGCCTCTACGGCAAAAACTTCATTACTCTCAATTAAAAAACAATCATATTTTGAAACAGGATAAATAAACGAAATTATTTCATAATTGTTTTGATAATGACTATCATCAATCACTTTATCTTCCACCTTTTCATTATTTAGTTTCTCATCAATTTCAGAATTCTCAACATCATTTCCTATATTTTCTTGAACAGATGGTTTTTTTAACAATTTTCTTATATTCCCGCTATCTTCAATTGTAAAAGAATCATCTGTAATTTCTATAATGGTAGCCGTTTGAGATTCTTCGTAGAAATTCGTCAGTTTTAAAACATTATTATTAACTATGCTCCATTTTCCCATTCCATATTCACCACTAATTTCACATGTTCCATCACTATACAAGGTAAATGCTGGAGAAGAATCTCCTTCAAAATACCATGTACCTGCCAATGATTGCTCGTATGAATCCTTTTTTCCACATGCTGCAAGTACAACAAGTATAATTATAAATAACACACAAACTTTATTTTTTTTCATTTTCAGTTTCTCCTTTTTCCGTTTATATTTTTTTAATATCAAAAAACACAAAATTTGCACTTAACATTCCATTGGTAACTGCTTCCATCTTCATTTTGAGTGAAAAATGTATCTGTTCCATTAAATAAACTGGCATCACAGCAAAACTTGTGTTGTCAATAATACTGTATCTAATACATCAGCTAACTTTTTAATTTGTCTCATTTTTCTTTTTCCTCTTTCTTTTCATCATTTCACTTATTCCTTTTACGCTTAAACATTTTCCTCCTTCCGCAAATATTATAGTCAGATTTCTGGCAATATTCAACATAAATTTGTGTGCATATACTAAATATAGAGGTATAAAGTATGTTTAGTTATGACCCCCTATGGGAAACAATGAAGCGAAAAGGTATAACTCAATATCAATTAATCAAGGATTATCATATTTCGACGGGAATTTTAGATTCTCTTAGAAAAAATCGTAGCGTAACTATACACACTATAGATTCTCTATGTCAAATACTAGATTGTACAGCAAACGATATTGTACATTTTGAATCAGATAAAAAAGAATAAAAACTGGTAGGATTTTGGTAGGGACAATATCCGAACCCTCAAACCTCCTTATTTTATCACGTTCTTGAACTGCTATAAAAATTCAAGTCTTGTCACTCCGATGTTTAAAAGAGCAGAATTCCAACGAATTCTGCTCTTTTTACATTTACATCTTGAAAAGAATCCTCCCAACTCTCCTACAGGCTTTCCAGCACCTTCAATAAGAACTTCCAGACTCTCTGTACCGAAGGAATGCTCAAGGTTTCTCTTGTGGTATGGATGTCCTGCATATCCGGGCCGATGGAAACACAGTCAAGCCCCGGAATCTTACTCTGGAAAATTCCGCATTCCAATCCCGCATGAATGGCCTCAATCTGTGGCTTTACACCATACATTTCTTCATAAATGGCAACCATTTTTTCACGGAGTGGCGAATCCGGATCATAATCCCAGCCCGGATAATCTCCACGGATTCCTACTGTTGCATTGCACAAGGCGGCAAGACTCTTAAGCTGGTTAATCAAAGCTTCTTTGGCTGCCGTATTGGAGCTGCGGACAGACGTGCTGACCATACCCTCTGCTGTACTTACGATCAGAATTCCCGGATTTAAGGAGGTTTCTACAAGTCCCTTCATCTTTACACTATTTGCAATGACACCATGTGGGATCACATTCAGCAGGTGAATCCACTGCCTGGAATCTTTCCGGCTGCAGACCATCCATGGCTTCGTATTCATTTTCTTCTCTTCTGTCCCTGTGCAGACATGCACAGCCGTATTTTCCCCGCAAATCTGCAGATTGCAATTAAGTCCGTCTTCTTTTCCGGCAAATTCTGCCTTTAAACCACAAAACTGCTCTTCCATAAATGCAGCGACATCTTCCGTCCATTCGGTCACGACGATTTCTGCACAAACCTCATTCGGAATCGCATTATCTGCCGTTCCGCCACTTACTTCCTTTAAATAAACAGGCGTCTTCTCCTGTAAGGCAGCAAGCAGTCTTCCCATCAGACAGATGGCATTGCCACGTTCCTTGTTGATCTCCTGTCCGGAATGTCCTCCCTGAAGTCCGGAGATTATAAGCTTACATAACACTCCTTCTACCTGCTCGGTTTCTGTCTTTTTCCGAATGTCAATCCGGGCTCCACCTGCGCATCCCGTGATAAATATCTTTTCCTCTTCCTGATCGAGGTTAATCATCCGTTTTGCAGTAAGATCATCTACCGTAAGTCCTGTTGCGCCTTCCATGCCAACCTCTTCATCTACAGTAAGAATCAGTTCAATTCTCGGATGACGGTATTCTTCTCCTGCAAGAAGTGCCAGACCGAATGCAACTGCAATCCCGTCGTCGCCTCCAAGGCTTGTTCCCTTTGCGGTCAAACGGTCTCCCAGAATTTCAAGCTGTAAACCGTCCTTCGTCATATCTATGGTACAATCCGCATCCTTCACAGCCACCATATCCATATGCCCCTGTAAAAGAACCGGTTCATGATCTTCATACCCCTTCGACGCTTCCTTGACCATGATAATATTATTCAATTCATCCTGTCTGCAATACAAACCATGTTCATCGGCAAATGCTTTCAGATAATCACTGATCTGTCCGGTATTGCCGGATCCATGTGGAATCTTACAAATTTCTTCAAAATAGTAAAATACATCCTGCGGTTCCAGATTTTCAAGTATACGCATCCCTGATTTCCTTTCTGCTTGTCCCTCTCACCAAAAATGATCCGGTGGATCATTTTCTCATATACATAGCAACTAAATTCATACTCCGTTTATGACTCCCATTCACTAAGTATTCCTGACTGGTTTATAGAAAAAATCCCCGCAGTCAAAGGCTACGGGGAATCATCTTTATTATGCAAGTTTGCTCTTTGCAAGTTCTGCTAAAGACTTGAAGCCTTCTGCATCATTTACAGCCATTTCAGCAAGCATCTTTCTGTTGATATCAACTTCTGCAAGCTTTAAGCCGTACATAAATTTGCTGTAGGATAAGCCATTCAATCTTGCAGCAGCATTGATACGTGCAATCCAGAGCTGTCTGAACTGACGTTTCTTTTCTTTACGTCCTGCATAAGAGGAAGTTAATGCTCTCATTACAGACTGTTTTGCCACTCTATACTGTTTGCTTCTGGCTCCTCTGTAGCCTTTTGCAAGCTTTAATACTCTGTTATGTTTTTTCTTGGCATTTACGCCACCTTTAATTCTTGCCATTGTTCATATCCTCCTAACGACTATAGTGTTTTATTACAGATAAGGTAAAATCTTCTTCATATTCTTAACATTTGTTGCATCTGTAATAGCCGGCTGTCTAAGAGTTCTCTTTCTCTTAGTAGTCTTCTTGGTTAAGATATGTTGCTTGTAGGCTTTACTTCTCTTTAACTTGCCTGTTCCTGTAACTTTAAAACGCTTTGCAGCAGATTTGCTGGTTTTCATTTTTGGCATAACTGATTTCCTCCTGTATACAATAATTATCTATTTTAACTGAAACTAACGTTTCTCAGTTAAAAACATGGTCATGCTTCTTCCTTCAACCTTCGGTGCCTTTTCTACGACACACACATCCGAAAGAGCCTCTGCAAAATCATCTAAGATATGCTTGCTGCTTGCCATATGAGCCATCTCACGTCCACGGAAACGTAGTGTCACCTTCACTCGGTCTCCCTTGGTTAAAAACTTCTTTGCAGCATTAATCTTCGTATTTAAATCATTCGTATCGATATTGGGTGATAAACGGATTTCTTTAATCTCGATTACCTTCTGCTTCTTTCTGGCTTCCTTTTCCTTGCGGGCCAGTTCGTAACGATACTTTCCGTAATCCACAATCTTACACACCGGTGGTTTTGCTGTCGGCGCGATCTTAACAAGATCAACCCCTGCTTCCTCTGCAAGCTGTAAAGCTTCTTTGGAAGACATGATTCCAAGCTGTTCTCCGTTTTCACCGATCACACGTACTTCTTTGTCTCTAATCTGGTCGTTAATAAATAATTCGCTAATAATTTTACCCTCCCTAATAAGAATAAAAAAAGTGGACAGCATAGCTATCCACAACACTCACATCTTTCCTCTGCGCCCGTTTTCCAAAGGGCATATGGAAAATATAAACACCTGCCAGCGCAATTACCGCAGGGTGAGAGTGGATACTCTGCTTTGATTTCACATGCTTATATAGATTAACACCCCACTTATCGGATGTCAATACCATTTTTTAAACTTTTCAAGAAATTTTCAAGAACTTTTTTATAGTTTCCTACTCTTTTACCAGACGGATTTCGCCTTCAGATATTTCAAAGTCTGCCAAAAGCTCATCATCAGAAAGCTGATTATAGGTAATAATATGCGTATCCCTCGCCTGAATAATATAGGCAAGCTGCTGGACTCTCTTATTATCAACCTCAAAGCTGCTCCGGATCTTATACCCCGGAACACCTTCCATGTCATTTCGTGAAAATTCTTCAATCGTAATATCTACGTTCTCGCCCTGTTTTGCATAAGCATCCTCCAATTCCTTTTCAAAGGAGTCAGATGTCAGATTGTCGGGTACTGCACCGTCTCCGGTTCCTTCGAGCACCGTATAATAAATATTGGAAGAATCCAACGGACTCAAGGAATGTACATACATCCCCGGAACAGTGGAGGATTCCACGTACCCAGCCGGAATCAGAATTGCACAGCAGGCAATCGCATCCTTCCCATTATCCTCAATCTGCTTTAATTCAAAGTTCTCTACTACTATGTACTGATCTTCACGAACCTCGGGATTCTGAATCCCCGCAACCGTAATGACTTCCTTTTCACAACCGGTAAAACAACAGGCCAGCATTATGATACTTCCTATCATCGTTACTTTCTTTGTAAAATGCATTCTTTGATTTCCTCAAATCTTTCCCTGACAGCTCTCTTTCAGTGAAACGTTCTGTCATTGTTATGTTCACTCATATGCATGGCAACAGAAACTCCGGGGCGGTTTAAACCGCCCTCGGAGTTTTTCTTACTTTCCGTCAAATGTTGCACATGCCGTTTCCTTGCAATCACATGCTCCACAGCCACGAATATCAACACGGGATGCTGTACACTTATAATTTTCATTATACATGCATTTTGCAGCTTCGCAATCAATACTGATATACTCGCTTGGATGTTCTACTGCACTTTTAAAGCTGTCACCCTTCTTTTCGGTAAAGCTTTCACAACAGGTTTCTGCCGAACAGGATGCATGCTTACCGCCTACCATGATGTCCCCCTTGGAACAACGTTCATTTGCGTTGTAAGAACAGTTCTGTACTGCACATTTTAATTCTGCCATACTATTACCTCCTTTACGCTGTACGGCAATAGTATGTGCGAATGCTGAATTTTTATTCAAATAATAATTTTATTGTTACTCCGTTACCTCTTCCTTACGGATTTCCTTGGTACGGATTTCTTCGCAGATCTGGTCGATGAATTCCTGTAACGGCTTCACGCCCTCATCTCCTGCAAAACGGCTTCTTACAGATACGGTTCCATCTGCTTCTTCCTGCTGTCCGACAATCAGCATATAAGGAAGTCTGTCCATTCTTGCTTCACGGATCTTGAAGCCGATCTTCTCGGAACGGTTATCTGCCGTAACATCCACACCGGCCTCTGCCAATGCCTTACGTACCTTTTCGGCATAAGCTTCGTACTTTTCAGAAATCGGAAGAACACGTACCTGTTCCGGGCAAAGCCAGGTCGGGAACTTACCTGCATACTTCTCAATCAGCCATGCCAGGGTTCTTTCATAACAGCCCATGGAGGTTCTGTGAATGATGTAAGGACGCTTCTTTTCGCCGTCCTGATCTACATAATACATATCGAAGTTCTCAGCAATGGCACAGTCAAGCTGAATGGTGATCATGGTATCTTCTTTACCGTAAACATTCTTTGCCTGAATATCAATCTTCGGTCCATAGAATGCAGCTTCGCCGTCTGCTTCTACGAAAGGAACCTGCTTCTCTTCCAGAAGCTTACGAAGGACTTCCTGTGTGGATTCCCAGTAATGCTCATCGCCAAGATATTTCTTCTTGTTTTCCGGATCCCATTTGGAAAGGCGGAAGGTTACATCCTTTTCCAGACCAAGTACGGTCAAAATATGATATGCCAGATTAAAGCAGTTGGATAACTCTTCTTCGGTCTGATCCGGACGGATGACATTGTGTGCCTCTGTAATAGTAAACTGACGGACTCTTGTCAGTCCATGCATTTCACCGGAATCCTCAGCACGGAATAAGGTAGAAGTCTCGCTCATGCGGTAAGGCAGGTCACGGTAGGACTTCTGGGTGTTCTTATATACATAATACTGGAACGGGCAGGTCATCGGACGAAGTGCAAACACTTCCTTGTCTGTCTCCTCGTCACCTAAAACGAACATGCCATCCTTGTAATGATCCCAGTGTCCGGAAATTTTATAAAGATCACTCTTTGCCATTAACGGAGTTCTGGTTCTGACATAACCCCATTCCTTATCCTCAAGATCCTCAATCCAACGCTGGAGCTTCATAATCATCCTGGTTCCCTTCGGAGGGAAAAGAGGAAGTCCCTGTCCAATTACATCTACGGTAGTAAACAATTCCATCTCACGGCCAAGCTTGTTGTGGTCACGCTTCTTTGCATCCTCTAACTGGTCCAGATAAGCATTCAGCTCTTCCTTCTTATTAAATGCAGTACCATAAATTCTCTGAAGACGTGCTTTCTCGGCATTGCCTCTCCAGTACGCCATAGAAGAGGAAGTCAGTTTGAACGCCTTGATGCCCTTGGTACTCATTAAGTGCGGTCCTGCACACAAATCTACAAAATCTCCCTGATCATAGAAGGAAATCTCTGCGTCCTCCGGCAGATCCTCGATCAACTCTACCTTGTAAGGCTCTTCCCTGTCCTTCATAAACTGGATTGCTTCATTTCTCGGAAGGGTAAATCTCTTTAATTCATGACCTTCCTTGATAATCTTCTTCATTTCTGCCTCGATCTTGTCAAGGTCTTCTCTTGTAAACGATTCATGTTCAAAATCATAATAATATCCGGTATCAATCGCAGGTCCGATTGCAAGCTTTGCCTGCGGGAATACTCTCTTAACAGCCTCTGCCATAACATGGGAACAGGTATGACGGATGACACGCAAGCCTTCCGGATCTGCTGCAGTCAGAATACTCAGATTACAGTCCTTGTCAAGAACGGTTCTTAAATCGACAACCTCTCCATCCACTTCTCCGGCACATGCCACTCTGGCAAGTCCTTCGCTTAAATCCTGAGCGATTTCATACACGCTCATTGCTTTGTCATATTCCTTTACGGAACCATCTTTTAATGTGATTTTCATTTTATATCCATTCCTTTCTGGTTGTTAACATTATGTTGACCAATATTTTTGAATAGTTACCTTTATATTAACTTATTGGGTAACCGCTTCACTCTTCCTCTGTGAAATTACTCTTCGTCTTCCTCTTCATCGTCTTCGAAGTCTTCCCAGTCAAACCCGTTATCACACGGACTGTTATTTCCGTTATGGCTTCCGATCGTGACAAACTTTCTCGGGGAAGTCAGCAAACCAAATACCATACCTCCTAAAACACCTACTGCAATGGCAAGCGCCAGCTCACGATTGGAAATGGTGGTGCTGTCTGCCAAAAAATCTTTTACTTTTTCAATTCTTTCTTTCATATAAGTCATCCTCCTTTATTTTTACTTATATTAATCTGTATATTACCTGCCGCACTAAATTCGTACTTCGCTTTCAGCTCGTCCTCTTTAAGTGCACAGGTATCGTTCGCACTAAGTTCAAGCTGCGCTTTCAGCTTGCTTTCACTAAGTGCTCTACATAAAAAGTCCCATGCATTACCAAAATGCATGGGACGTATCATACGCGGTTCCACCCTGCTTGCTCTCTGCGCCATAACGACTTACGAAAGCCTCTCAACATCTGTAACGTAGATGATACGAACCGGATTAGGGTCACTCCGAGGTAGTTTTCCATTGCTTCCTGCAAAGACATTCCCAGCACGATCTGAATCTGATCGATGTCTCTCTCTGTTACCTTCCACAATGTACTCGTCTCTTCAACGTTTTATTCGTAATTCATTTAATATATCTTATAATATTCCCCAAAAACAAATTTGTAAAGTACCTTTTTTAATTTGGGAGAAGGTTTTATTTAAGGCTCATCATGGATTTATGAAACTATCCAATAAGCCCTGTATAAGCCTGATCTTATGCTTTCTTACCGCAGCACTTCTTATACTTCTTACCACTTCCACACGGACAGGGATCGTTCGGATAAATCTTCTCCGGCTTTACAACAGTTGTCGAAAGCTTCTGGATCCGATAAAGCTCCTTACGGGTTGCTTCATCAAAAATATCTTCCCATTCCGGAAGCTCATATAACCAGTCAGCCTGTGCAGCCACCATGTTCTTGTAGAGTAATTCCTTGTCAAAGCCAAGGTTTACTTCTGTGTCCTCTTCCATCTCTTCAATAGGGTTCTGCTCCTTCAAGCTGTCATTGATTCCATCTAAAAATCCGGTCATGGTCATAATATCCACGCCGTACTTCTCAGCCAGTTCTTTTACGGTTCCCTTCACTACTTCATCCGGGTTCTTTAAAAGCTGTGCATAAATATCCTTTTCTTTCTGAAAATAATCTGCCCAGAGTCTCTGCAGATCTCCCTTATTTGCGGTAGCTGAATAAGCCATATCACGCCAGGTTTTAAGTAATGCCATTGTTAATTCCTCCTGATTGTCTGATACTCCAGACAATGATTCGTATAGATTACGTAAATTACTTACGCTTCTGTATTATAACCCAGATTCTGCAAATTGTAAACCATACAATCCATCCTATACTCAAAGAGGCCGCCATAAGGCAGCCTCCCTTTAGGTACTATTTCATCTCTTTTGACTGGTGACAGGCCATACCGCATCCGGCACAGTTGCCACCACATGAGGATTTCCCACTTCGTTTATCCTTAACCATCTTGTAAATGACTGCACCAACAATGACACACAATACAAGAAGTACGATTGCTGTTCCCATAGTCATCCTCCTTTACTATTACTTTTCTTTATTATCTGATACTTATTTCAGTTTTGCAAGTTCTTTATCAGAAGCCTTTAAGGTTGTGCTCTCCTTGTAAGGACGAACCAGCAGATAAATAAATCCTGCTACAAGTAAGAAGGCAACAACAGTTCCAAATCCAAATGCGCCCGTTGTAAATAAGGTACCAATCTGATAGATGCACAGGGAAACCACATATGCTAAACCACACTGATATCCGATTGCGAACCAGAACCATTTTGCATTGTTCATTTCACGCTTGATTGCACCCATAGCTGCAAAACAGGGAGCGCACAGAAGGTTGAATACCAGGAATCCGTATGCAGCGATCGGAGTCATAACCTGTGCAAGGCTTCCCCAGATTTCTGCACCATCTTCTGCAACTTCTGAAAAACCAAAGAGCAGACCGAAAGTTGCTACAACATTTTCCTTTGCAATCAGACCACTCACTGCGGCAACTGCCATCTTCCAGCCTTCGCCGGCCTGTGTCCATCCAAGAGGAATGAAGATCCATGCAATGGCACTGCCGATCTTAGCCAGGATACTATCATTCAGCTGTTCAGCCTCTAACATTCCAAAGCCGCCGTCTGTCCATCCAAAGCTCATTAAGAACCAGAGAATGATGGTAGAAAGAAGGATGATGGTTCCTGCCTTCTTGATGAAGGACCAGCCTCTTTCCCATACACTTCTTAATACGTTGCCAACGGTAGGCCAGTGATATGCAGGAAGCTCCATAACGAACGGCGCAGGATCGCCTGCGAACATCTTTGTTTTCTTTAAAATAATACCGGAACAGATAATTGCTGCAACACCTACGAAATAAGCACTCCATGAAACCCATCCTGCATTGTCGAAGAATGCACCTGCAATCAGGGCAATAATCGGAAGCTTTGCTCCACAGGGAACAAATGTAGTAGTCATGATGGTCATCTTACGGTCTCTGTCGTTTTCGATGGTACGGGATGCCATAACGCCCGGAACACCACAGCCGGAGCCGATCAGCATTGGAATAAAGCTCTTTCCGGAAAGACCAAACTTACGGAAGATACGATCCATAATGAATGCGACACGGGCCATATATCCACAGGACTCTAAGAATGCCAGGAACAGGAACAGTACCAGCATCTGAGGTACAAATCCAAGCACAGCACCAACACCGGAGATAATACCATCTACGATAAGTCCTGTTAACCAGTCTGCACAGCCAATGTTTTCAAACAGGCTCTGTGCACCCGGAATAATCCATTCACCAAACAGGGTCTCATTGGTCCAGTCTGTCAGGAACGCACCAACAGTTGTTACAGATACAAAATATACTAAGAACATTACTACTGCAAAGATCGGCAATGCAGCGATACGGTTGGTAACCACGCGGTCGATCTTATCCGATACCGTTAACTGCTTTTTGCTCTTCTTTACGTAGCACTCTTTAATAACGGAAGAAATGTAAATATATCTTTCATTGGTGATAATACTTTCGGTATCATCATCCATTTCCTTTTCGATGGAAGTGATTTCTGCAGATACATCCGGAACCTTCTTCATCTGTTGTGCAATCTTATCATCACGCTCTAACAGCTTGATTGCAAAAAATCTCTTCTGCTCTTCGGGAACATCACTGCCAAGCTTATCTTCGATGGATTCCAGTACATTTTCAACCTTGGTATTGAACTTATGTACTTTGGCAGCAGTTCCAACATTTGCTGCAACAACTGCTGCTTCTGCTGCTTTCTGGATACCGGTACCCTTCAATGCTGAGATTTCAACAACAGCGGCACAGCCCATCTTCTCTTTTAACTTGTCAAGATTAATCTTGTCGCCACTCTTGTTAACAAGATCCATCATATTTACAGCCATGACAACCGGAATACCAAGTTCCATCAGCTGTGTGGACAGATACAGGTTACGCTCGATGTTCGTACCATCTACGATATTTAAGATGGCATCCGGACGCTCTGCGATCAGATAATTTCTGGCAACAACCTCCTCTAAGGTGTATGGAGAAAGGGAATAGATACCGGGAAGATCCATGATGATCACATCCTTATGGCCTTTCAGCTTTCCTTCCTTTTTCTCTACGGTAACTCCGGGCCAGTTTCCTACGAACTGGTTAGAGCCTGTCAATGCATTAAATAACGTGGTTTTTCCACAGTTCGGATTACCTGCTAATGCAATTTTCATAATTTTACTTCCTTTCTATTTGCTCTGATTATTTGTATTATTCAACTTCAATCATTTCTGCATCGGCCTTGCGCAGAGATAATTCATAACCGCGGACCGTTACTTCGATCGGATCTCCCAGGGGAGCCACTTTACGCACAAATACTTCTACGCCCTTTGTGATTCCCATATCCATAATTCTTCTCTTTACCGGACCTTCGCCATTTAATTTTGCCACTTTGACGGTCTGCCCACAGGCAACTTCTTTTAATGTTTTCATCTCTTTCCTTCTTTCTTCAACATTTTATAATATTATGTGATCCAATCCCTATCATGACGATCGAATGGGTACTCACATCACCATAACCTTATTCGCCATATCCCTTCCGATTGCAACACGGGAACCCTTGACATTAACAATAATGTTGCCATTGATCTGGGATACTACTGTTACCTCGCCGCCGGATACAAAACCAAGATTCTCAAGAAATTTTCTGGTTTCTTCTTTGCCGCCAACCTTGCAGATTGTATTGATTTCGCCTTCTTTTACCATAGATAGTGGCATACTCATTACCTTCCTTCTCCTTAATTATTCAGTACTTTTATTACGATGCGTAAATCCATTTAAAAGTACTTCGCTCTGTACTGATCAGTTACCTTTCTACTTTGATTTTCCTTCTCCTCATTTGTAATTGAGAGTCATTTTCATTTATTTCATGGTTAGTATATGCTAACGTTTATTAGTTGTCAATAACCAAATAGGAAAATTTATCAATTTTCTTTTCATTTCATGGATGCAAGAAACAGAAAGTTGGTGTATACTGATAAGTAAATATTGCAGATAACTGTTCCACATTTTCACAGCCATGATACAAAATCCATTTAAAATAAGCTTTGCCGATGGCATTTTGCATAACCGAATCAGTTACTGTTTTTTTATTTAATCAGTGGGAAATGAATGGGAGGATCACATGCACAACAACCAATCATCAGAAGATTATCTGGAAACGATATTAGTCTTAAGCAAACAAAAGCCCGTGGTACGGTCCATTGATATTGTTGAGGAATTAGGTTACAAGAAATCCAGTATCAGCGTTGCCATGAAGAACTTACGGGAACGTAACCATATTGAAATGTCCAAAGAAGGCTTCATCACCCTGACTCCATCCGGCCGCCAGATTGCCGAGATGATCTATGACCGTCATCAGTGTCTGACGAAATGGCTTACCACTCTTGGTGTTGATCCTGAGGTTGCTGCCGAAGATGCCTGCCAGATGGAACATGTCATCAGTCAGGAAAGCTTTAATGCCATTAAGAAACATATTGTCAAAGTGATTGAATAAAAGAAATAAACTCTTCCGCCACGTGCGAAAGCGTATGATTTTTCTTCCATATGAGTGCATATGAAGCATAAGCGTCCGGATGATCTACCTTCCGCACACAGACATCCTGTTCATGGATCAGTGCCGAAATAGATTCCGGATAAATGGAAACACCAACTCCATGAAGGCTTAATTCATATGCATTCATCATATGTGCGACACGTCCACGGATCAACGGCGTCTGACCGGACGCATTGAACCACTTGTCAATTTCTCCTTTTCTGGATTCTCTGGAAGGGATCAGCAGATCATAAGGAAGAAGCTCCTCCGGCCGCACCGGCTTCGTTCCTTCTACATATAAGGGATGCCCCTTCGGAATCATAGCCACCCATGGCTCTTTATAAACCGGATATACATGAAACTCTTCCGTATTATATGGCGCTGTAATCATGGCAAGCTCACACAGTCCCTTCGTCACCCGGTTATTCACATCGTCCGTATTTCCGTTCCACAGATTATACTGCACATGAGGATGCTTTTTCTGAAACGCCGCAATCCATTCTGCAAAAAGACGCGGTCCACATCCTTCTACCGATGCAATGTAAAGGGTTCCCTGCAGCCCTTCCTTCCGCTCCTTTACTTCCTCTTCCGAACGATTTACAAGGTCAAGTATCTGCGTTGCATACTGTAAAAACAGTTCCCCTTCTTCCGTCAAGGTAACCTTATGCGGTGTCCGCACAAACAAAGATGTACCAAGCTCCGCTTCCAGATCCTGGATCTGACGGCTGAGCGGCGGCTGCGCAATTGCAAGCTTCTCGGCAGCTCTTGTGAAATTTTTTTCTTCCGCAACGGCTTTAAAATATCTGATATGTCGAAGTTCCATACGGCTTGTTTCCTTTCCGGCTTTTGTTCCCTTTTCAGATAACAGAATAATTATCGCATGTCAGGATAGCCTGCCTGAGCTGCGTCGTCCGTTCCATGAGCCTTGCTCCGGCCTCACGTTCTACTCTTTTAGCCGGTCTTTTATAAAATCTTCCGGATCCGTTCCAGACACTCTGTGAGAATGGCTCTGGGAGCCGCCACATTGATGCGTTGGAAGCCCGCTCCTGTACCGCCGAAAATCTTTCCGCTGTCAAGCCACAGCTTTGCCTCATAAATGATCCTGTGATCCAGCTCCTCCGGGCCAAGTCCGCATCCCCGGAAATCCAGCCATAGAAGATATGTACCCTCTCCGTCAATTACCGTTACTCCCGGAAGGTTCTCTTTCACATATTCTTTCACATAACGAATATTTTCTCCAACGTAAGACATCATCTGTTCATACCATTTATCTCCTTGCCCGTAGGCTGCTTTGGCTGCCACAAGTCCCAACACGCTTAACTGACTGATTCCTGCTGCATCCACCTCATGACGGAAGCGCTGTCTCAGCTCCCGGTTCGGAATGAAAATATTGGAAATCAGCATACTGGCAAGATTGAACGTCTTACTTGGTGAGGTACAGATTACGGAAATCTCCTCATATTCCTTCTTCACAGAGGCAAACACCGTATGCTCTCCCTGAAATACAAAATCATTGTGGATTTCATCACTTACCACCTTCACGCCATGCTTCACACACAAATCTCCCATGGCAGTCAGTTCTTCCTTCGTAAACACCCGGCCCGTCGGATTATGCGGACTGCACAAAAGGAACAGCTTCACATGATATTCCACGATTTTCTTTTCAAAGTCTGCAAGATCGATATGATACCGGTTATCCTCTCCTAAATACAGGTCATTGCTTACAACGACTCTTCCGTTGTCCCGGATCACCTCGGAAAACGGATAATATACCGGCTGCTGGATCAGGACACTGTCACCTTTTTCTGTAAAAGCCTTTACTGCCATGGCAAGTGCAAAGACTACTCCCGGCGTTTTAATGAGCCATTCGGGACGGATCTCCCAATTATGGTGTCTTTGCATCCATCCGGCAACTTCCTTAAAGTACTCCTCTCCGGATTCACTGTAACCGAAAATTCCATGCTTCGTCCGTTCGATCACGGCATCCTCCACATAAGAAGTCGTCTTAAAGTCCATATCGGCCACCCAAAGCGGCAATACATCCTCCGGCATTCCTCTCCTTACCGCAAAATCATATTTTAAACAATCGGTTCCTCTCCGATTAACGATCTCATCAAAATTTAAATTTCTCTCCGGCATACAGATTCATCCTTTCCGTAAATGCTGTTATTCATCCAACTCGTGATCATGATCTCCAATACTATTGTAAGGATGCAAACACCTCAGACAATTCCCCCAACAGATCCTCAATATCCTCAATTCCGGTGGACAGCCGGAGTGTACAGGGTGTGATTCCGTTCTTTAAACGTACCTCCTCCGGCACGTCGGCATGTGTCTGTGTCGTCGGATAGGTAATTAAGGTTTCTACGCCGCCAAGGCTCTCCGCAAATTTAATCATCCGGACCTGTTTCAGAATCTGTAAGGCATGCTCCTTCGAATCCACCCGGAAGGTAATCATGGATCCAAAGCCTCTTGCCTGCTTCTTCATAATTTCATATCCCGGATGCTCCGGCAGGCCAGGATAATAAACCTTTTGGACAATACTCTGTGTCTTTAACCATTCTGCGATTCTGATGGCATTTTCCTGTGACCGTTCCATACGGATTCCAAGCGTTTTCATGCCGCGCAGGATCAGCCAGCAGTCAAAGGGTGCCAGCCCCGCACCCGTTGTTTTAATTAAAAACCGCAGTCTGTCCCTGACCTCTTCGTTATTGGTCACCAGAAAGCCTGCCAGTGTATCGTTATGTCCGCCAAGGAACTTGGTTCCGCTATGAACCACAATATCTGCTCCCAGCTTTAACGGATTCTGGAAATATGGGGATAAAAAAGTATTATCCACAATCAGTAATAAACCATGCTTCTTTGCAATCTTCGCGATGGCTGCAATATCCGAAACATTCATCATCGGATTGGTCGGTGTCTCAATATAGATTGCCTTCGTATTATCCTGAATGGCACCTTCAATATCATCTTCCGCACAGTTCAAATGAGTAAATTCATAGTTGTTCTTTTTATTCACATGGTCAAACAACCGGATGCTTCCACCATATAAGTCAGCTTCGACAATCAGATGATCCCCCGGCCTGAACAGTTCCATCAGCAGGGTAATCGCTGCCATTCCGGTAGAAAGTGCAAAGGCATCAATTCCGCTCTCAAGACCCGCTATCATCTTTTCCAGATGCTCCCTTGTGGGATTCTGAAGTCTGCTGTAATCATATCCGGTGCTCTGTCCTGCCTGTGGATGCTCATAGGTTGCCGTCTGATAAATGGGGTAACTGATTGCCCCATAGTGTTCCAATTTTCCTTCGGTCTCCTCCAGATGGAGACATCGTGTGTTTAGTCCTCTTTCCATGTGTCCTGCCTCCCGATGTGCTTTCTTTTGCTCATATGGTCACTTTACCATGTACAAAATATGAGTATCAAGAATAAATTTTGCCACTCATTGATGTATCTGAATAGCTATGTTTAACTGTAACATAATCATTTATTGCTGTATAGTTTATATCTTTTATTACAGGTTATAGATTGAATCTATATCTCATTCATACCTATCCGGTTTGCTGAAGCATTTTATCATGTTACTTATTACGTAACTGTTCAGTACCTTCACAGTTACGATGCAAAATCCATTCCAAATCGG
>ERZ779855.594-NODE-594-length-30507-cov-4.259655_pt1 | contig 30507 bp, 22 predicted proteins | sample MGYA00511370_ERZ779855 | MGnify/ENA primary metagenome ERZ779855 (study PRJEB29588, sample SAMEA1967319) | human gut metagenome | biome: human gut; feature: human-associated habitat; material: faeces | place: Denmark | collected 2008/2010 ...
ACTGTCTATGAACAACTATAACGTCAAGTTTGCAACGGTATAATTAACTATAGCCATGAAATTAAATGCAAGAATGAATGTGGAGAAAGTGGCTGTCATGCTGCTTTTTGCAGGTCTATGGATCGTTTCTTCAGCCAAGGCCCAAACTCCTGATAGAGTAGATGTCCATGGTACCATTTATGAACTGGAAGGGACAAAAATGTTGCCGCTGGATTTCGCGACTGTTTCGTTTCCTGACTATGCTATTGGAACAACCAGTAGGAATAAGGGGCGTTATATATTTAAGAACGTGCCGGTAGGCAAAGCACGGATGAGGGTTCAGTTTTTGGGTAAACTCCAGATTGACGTTGTGGTGGATGTCAGAGGAGATATGGAGCCGTTGGACTTCACAATGAAAAATGAGGATTTCAAAATTAAGGAAATCATTGTTACCGCACAAAACAATCAGGCGGGAAATTCTACATCCTCCAGAATAGCGCGTACGGCCATAGACCATGTGCAGGCGACAAGTTTGTATGACTTGATGGCTTTGATGCCTGGAGGGCTTTCTTCGGAACCCAATCTGGACAATGCCCGGCAGATCAACATACGCCAGGTCTCGGATGCGACAAAAGTCTCGAATTTCAATGCGTTGGGTACAGCCATTATCAGAGATGGAGCTCCCGTTTCGAACAATTCGAACCTGCAGGCTATGAGCCCTACGGTGGGTGGGCAGGCGGTTGCTTTGTCGGGTGGATCATCACCTGCAGGAGGATTGGATGTACGCAGTATCGGCACAGAGAATATAGAGTCGGTGGAGATTATCCGTGGAATCCCGTCTGTGGAATACGGTGACCTTACTTCCGGAGCCGTTATCATCAACGCTAAAGCAGGGCGTGAACCTTTGCGTATCAATGCGAAGGCCAATCCAAAAGTGTATCAGGCTTCTTTGGCTACAGGCTTTACATTAGGTGAAAATAAGGGAGCGCTGAATGTCAGTGGTGATTATGCTTATAATATTTCCAATCCTACGCAGGCTTACCGGCACTACCAGAGACTTTCTGCAAGGGTGATGTATTCTAATGTTTTTCTCAACAACAAGTTACGCAGCAACACCTCGCTTAACTTTATCTATGGTAAAGACCAGCGTGACCGTAATCCGGATGATGAAATAACAAAGACTGCTTCGCGCGGCGAGGATGTGGGTGTGACGCTCAATACTAATGGTTCGTGGAACATTGACAAAGGGTGGTTAAAGAATGTGCGTTATGTCGTTTCGGGTACTTATACAGGTAAAAGTAGTTATTACCAGCAGGTTTATTCTTCGGCCAATGCTCCATATTCCATGACTACTGCGGATGGAACGGTTCTTTCCAATATTCCCGGCCGGCATGTCTATGATGCCGGGGGAAATGAGATTACCCGTTTCGGTGATGCTGATGTGCAGAATTATGCCATTTATCTTCCCAGTAGCTATTTGGGACATTATAATATTGACAGCAGAGAGATTAATGTCTATGCCAAACTGGCTACGAATTTCTTCAAACAGGCCGGGCGTGTCAACAATAGAATGTTGGTCGGTGCAGATTTCAGGTCGGACGGCAATATGGGTAACGGAAAAACTTATGATCCGTCCGCTCCGCCCTATAGAAATCTAAGTCAGAACAACGCCACTTTCCGTCCCCGTTCATACAGGGACATCCCTTTCATCAACCAGCTCGGTCTTTTTGCCGAAGAGAACTTCAACTGGCGGATCGGTTTGCGGATGCTTAATATTCAGGCTGGCGTGCGCTATGACCATGTGTCTGTAGTGAAAGGAACACTGTCACCGCGTATAAATGCATCTTTCGACTTGGTGCCGAATCTGTTCACTATCCGCGGGGGATATGGCATTACGGCGAAGATGCCTACTCTGCTTTATCTGTACCCGGAAAAGGCCTATTTTGAATACGTCAACGTCAACGAACTTGCCAATGAGAGAATAGCTGAAAACGAACGCATGTTCATTACTACTACAAAAGTGTATAATGCGGAAAACAAGGACTTGAAGATTGCCAGAAACTATAAGGCGGAACTTGGGTTTGACGTGCATGCGGGAAAAGTAAATTTGGCGGTGACTGCTTTTTCTGAGCGCCTGAAGAATGGGTATTCTTTGGATGCGGGGTTCAATACCTTCAAGCCTTTTATGTATAACGAGTATGGCCGCGATGAAGATAATCAACTGGTGTTGACAGGTAGCCATCCGGTACTGTCCAAGTACTATGCACCAGGCAATAATCTGTTTGTCAATACGAAAGGAGTTGAATTTGACTTGAATCTGGGACGTATTGATGCTATCCGCACTTCTTTCTTGTTGAATGGTGCCTGGATGTGTACTGAAAGTTATACCAATGGGTACAACTTTTATGACAACAGCGGGAGTGGAGCTTCGCAGAGGAAGCATGTAGCCATTTATGAGCCGAAGAGCTCTATAAGTCATGACCGGCAATTCTCTACTACGTTGCGGGCTACACACAACATTCCGAGTATTGGTTTTGTGGTGACATTGACTGCGCAAGCTGTATGGCAGCGGTCAAACTGGAGGACTTTTGGAAATGACTCCATTCCTATAGGATATATTTCAGTAGAGGATGCATCCGTAAATATGTTCAAGCCGGGACAGTACACTACGGCAGAGGCTGTGAAAGAGGCCGGATACGGGTATATGTTACAGAATGTATCGCATTCTGATGCCATCAAGGAGTCTTATTCGCCTTTTTTCTGTTTCAACATCAATGTGACGAAAGAAATCAGTGATAATTTCCGTGTTTCCTTTTTCGCTAACAATATGTTCAGAAGTTATCCACGAAAGGAGTCTAAGCGTTCTCCGGGTACTTACATTACTATGAACAACCGCTTTTATTTCGGTTTGGAATTAGCGCTCACCTTATAAAGAATAGATTATGAAGAAATATACGATTATTTTTGTTTTGACGGCGCTGGCATTGGTGTCGTGCGAGCAGTTCAGAGAGGCCAATGATGCGGAAAATATAGCTCCTATCAGCGTATCTGTAAAACTGCGGCTGGAAATGGAAAACTTGACGTTGGCTGAAGATTTGCTTGTCAAGTTCGACAACTATAATGAAGGGCTGCATCTGGAAAAAGGGTTTAGGAGTGAAAATGTACAGGTGGACGGTATTGTGCCGGGAATCTACACCATCAGCGTCTCCGGAGTGGCTACTGACCGGGAAGGGGGTGAATACTATTTGAACGGTAATTTGGTGAATAGAGCCTTGTTTGACAACGGGACTTCTCTGGAACTGCCGTTGAAAGGTCTCAAAATAAGTCCGTTAGTGTTCAAGGAGATTTATTATGCCGGTTCAAGGACTCCCTTGAATGCGGCTTACTTCCGTGACCAGTTCTACGAGATTTACAATAATTCTGCAGAAACCCAGTATTTGGACGGCATTTACTTCGCCAATCTTACTCCGGGCAAGGCTACCACCTCTTTGCCTCTTTGGCCGGAAGAGGACGGTGACGACTATGTTTACGCTGAACGTGTGTGGAAATTTCCGGGTAATGGCAAGGAGTATCCGTTAGCATCCGGCGAATCGTGTGTTATTGCCCAGTTTGCCGCCAATCATAAGTTACAGCAGTATAATCCTGATTCTCCGGTAGATTGCAGCTCGTCTGAATTTGAGTTTAATATGAACAATCCCAATTTTCCCGACCAGCCCGCCACAGATATGGTTCATGTGTTTTATAATGGCAAAAGTGAGATAGGAAGGATACCGCAATACCTCACTTCTGTTTTTGGAGGAGCATACGTGCTGTTTAAGGTAGCGGAGGGTGATATATGGGATCCGGTAAATGACCTGTCCATGAAAACGACGGATTTGAGAAAGCCTAACAGTAAGAACTATTATGCGAAGATTCCTGTCAGATATGTGCTGGATGCGGTGGAAGCCATTGATAACGAGTCGATGGTCAATGCAAAGCGGATACCGGCCGTTCTTGATGCGGGGCTTACCTATGTCGGTGCCACTTATTGCGGTTTGGGTGTGGCGCGCAAACCGTCTATGAATGAGAACGGTGAATTTCTGAGGAGAGAGAATGGGGCTTTGATTTTTCAGGATGGCAACAACAGTACGGATGATTTCGAGAAAAAGGTGGTTCCGGAGTTAAGAAGATATGGTACGGGGATGCCGTCGTGGAATCATAGTAAATAATAGGTTGAACTACATATTTAGAACAGAAAGATATTATGAGAAGAAATATAGCAAGAGGATTAGGTATCCTTTCATTAGTCTGGCTTTCGGGAACATCACTCCATGCGCAGGGGTTCTCTCCGGCAGGCATGGAGTTGCTGATGCAGCAGAAATTGTGGTTCTACTCGCGGAATGCCGCCGGAACAGTGTTTGATGATACACGGAATTATTCGAATGTAAAAGTTGGGTATGGCATGGAAAGGGGCGACTTTCATCGTCCGCAGGAGGGGGAAGACACCAGACACTTGAATGTAAGCAGTGAAGGTTTCCTGAATTTGAGGGATGCTTATGTATGGGGAGAGTTCTCTTTTGAGCAAAGGAATGTACATGATGCCGGATATAACGCCTCCGTCACGGATCCTTTCAGGGGGATGCCCTATTATGTAGTCGATTCACATCTTAGCAAGTGGAGGAGCCAGTACTATAATCTGAGATTCCGGGCAGCTACTCCTTTGTACTGGAACAAAGTGGCGTTTGGACTCGAGGGAACATATGTTGCTTCCATTGCAACCAAGCAGAGAGATCCCAGGGCAGATACTCGTTTCTATACATTGGAGCTTGTGCCGGGCATTACTTATAATATCAATGGAAAACATAAATTGGGCGGGAATTTTGAATATGCATCCATCAAAGAGGATTCCCGTATGAGCAATGCCAACAATTATGTTGACCAGGATTATTATGAGTTATATGGATTGGGCGTTGCTGTCAAGGGTATCGGCAGCGGACGGACTGCCAACTATTTTGGAAACCGGCTAGGCGGAGGGATACAGTATAATTATAATGTGCGGAAAGTTAATGTTTTGTTTGAAGGAACCTATACTGTGAAGGTAGAGAATGTGGAAGTTTCCTTTGATGATCCCAGGAAAGATGCGAGCGTCAAAGAGCGGGTGGCGCAGGCTGCCTTGAGCCTTTATGGTAGGGGAAACCGGTTTTCTCATTTTTTCAGGACCGGATATTATTATCGGCATATAGATGGTATCCAGTACGTGAGTCAGTATGACAACAGCGATTCGCAGAACGGCTGGATGGATTTGTATCATAGTATCCGTTCGACGTATCGACTTAAGGTGGCGTCTGCCGACTATTCTGTTTCAAAAAATAGGGGAGATGAGTATAGTTGGAAAGTGGATGTGGGTATCCGGTATAGAAAAAACAAGGATGAGTATCTGTTGCCCAATTCTCTCAAAGGGGCGGAAAATCTTTATTGGGGCTTATGCGGGAAGAGGAACTTGAGTATCGGCAATACGCATAACAGGCGTCTTCTGGTTAGTGCTGCTGCCGGATATAACAAGAACCTGTCCGGCAGTTACCGCTATGGGGGCTCGCATGCCGATTATCTCACTGTGACGGAACTTGAAACGCAGGATGAGAACTATCTTATTTCCGACTTCTATCGGATAGGAGCGGATATAACCTATTCGCAACAGTATAGTGCAGACAAGAAGACCCATATTTTTGCAAAAGCAGGCTTTGACTATGTGAAAACGTCTGATTATGGCTTTGACCATAGAAGCTATATTACTTTTAGTATGGGGGTTAATTTTTAACATGTTTTCTAAACTAATAAATAACAGGGAAATGAGAAGATTTTTATTTTTAGTATGTTTTATTGTAGTATCCATGACTTCGTCGTATGCCCAGCGTGGGTTTGCTATTGTCGTTGACCCGAAAAGTTATAAAGAGGCTAAGTTGGAAATAGAGCAGTATGCCGCGGCGATAGAAGCTGTTCAGGGGCTGAAGGTATATAAGGTGATTGATCGTTGGGGGGTACCCGACTCTATTCGGGCGGAATTGATCCGGCTGCACACGAAGAAAAGATACCCCATTGAGGGAGCTGTGTTTATCGGTGATATTCCGGTTGCCATGATCCGGGATGCACAACATCTGACGAGTGCTTTCAAAATGGATCAAAGGCGTGACCGCAAACAGTCGTCTGTACCATCAGACCGCTTTTATGATGATTTTGGGCTTCAGTTCACTTATTTGGATAAAGATGAAGATGCTCCTTGGTTCTATTATTCTTTGTCGGCGGAGTCAGGGCAATATCTGCGTCCGGATATTTATACAGGAAGGATACGCCCGACTGATTGCAACGGAATCTCGCGTTATGATAAACTTCGCGGCTATTTGAAGAAGGTGGTGGCTGAAAAGTTTGGCGGGAATGTACTCGACAATATGCTGTTCTTCGGGGGGCATGGGTATATTTCAGAATCCATGGTGGCCCGTATGGATGAAAAGGAAGGACTGTATGAACACTTCCCCTGGTTGAGGCGACAGAAAAACGGTATCGGCTTTATAGACCATACGCAGGAGGATGTGATAAAGTTTCGTTTGATGAACGAACTGATGCGTCCGGAACTAGACTATGCTGTCCTGCACCACCACGGTTATTGGGATACTCAATATCTGAACAACATTCCAAGACCGAAGAATCCGCTTCAGGCCAAGGAAATGATACAGAGCTACGGGCGTGCGCATATCCGTGCCGCCAGGGAGAAGGGGAAAAGCGTGGATAGCATGATGGTGAAGATGGAACGCCGTTTTGACATTCCGCATACATGGCTGGGAAATACATTTGAACCGGAAATATGCAGAAAGGATTCTGTTGAAGATGCTGATTTGGATTTGCATCTGGCGGATTTTGCGACCTATGATTTTAAACCGAATTGCCGTGTTGTCATGATTGATGCCTGTTTCTGCGGCTCGTTTCACAAGGAAGATTGTATTGCCAATGAATACATCTTCAGTGCGGGCAAGAACATAGCATGTATTGCCAATACAGTGAATGTTCTACAGGACAAGTGGAGTGACCGTTATATGGGATTATTGGGACTGGGTATGTGTGTAGGGGATGTGGCGCGGTATTCCGGCTATCTTGAATCTCATGTAATCGGCGATCCTACATTTGCTTTTACTCCGGCAGTGAAAGGCGTAAATGTGAATAAACTCTTGGCAGATGATGATGCTTCCGTTTGGAAAAAGTGGCTGCATAGGAGTGACTTGCCGGAATTGCAGTGTATGGCTATTGAGCAGATGAATAGGGAACGTCTGGTTTCATCGGCCGAATTGCTGGACATTTTTCGTACTTCACCCAACGCGATTGTACGCATACAGGCGCTCGTGTCTTTGTCGGAACTAAGGGACGATTATTTTATCGAAGCGATTAAGTTGGCTGTGGATGATAGCTATGAGATGGTCCAGCGTTTGGCTCTCCGTTTTTTGGGACAAAGCGGTGATGAGCGTCTGATTCCTTCACTTATAAAAATCTGTATATCCAACAATACATCCGAACGTTGTAATTTCAATGCACTGAATGCTTTGTCCTTCTATCCGGAAGATAAGTTGTTGGCTGAGTTTGACAAACAATTCAGCAGTGACGGTATCTGCTATATCAATAAAAAAGAAGTGGGAAATACTATCCGGAAGGCAATCAAGTCAGCTTCTGAAAGATGGGTGGATGACACAATGTCCATTGTTGCCGATGATACGGCTGACAAAGCACGTAGATCAAACATCCGTACCTTACGTAATTATTGTCCTCATTATTTGGTTCCGCATCTGCTTTCTTATGTGAAGGAATCCGGGCAACCTGAGATGCAGGTGATGTTGCTTGAGGCATTAGGATGGCATAGATATTCGTATACAGCGCCTCAGATTGCCGCTTGTGCCAAGGAGATGAGTGAGAATATGAACCTGCCTTTGGAAGTTCGTGAAGAGGCTTTGAAAACTTACAAGAGAGTAAAGTAGCCGTTTCCGGTCGGGGGACAACTGGCATGTCGCAAAAAAAGCATTTGATCTTGAAATGGAATCAAATGCTTTTTCTGTATGCTCTTGCAGTTTTCTATCTGCCTGTCTGCTCAATCAATCCTTTTATTTTCTCATTCAGACTTTCTGCTTTCATCAATTGTTCTAACGTCAAGTGCATGCGATATCGCCAATAATGCCGCGGATTGGCAGGAATATTGATGCGTTCTTCTTGCACATTGGGGTTGCGCCACTTTCCGTCCATTGACATCCAGTCCTGCAAAGAGAGGATACTGAGAATGGAATTACTGTATAAATGATTGCGTACCACTTCTTCACAAAGTTCGGGCGTAGCCACGGCTGGTGCGGTACCGTAATGTCCCAGCATGGTATTGTAGTATCTCTGTGTCTGTTGGAAATCTTCTTCCCACCATCCACGGAGAGTGGACATGTCATGCGTGGAGATGGTACATACGGAACGGTAAGGATACCAGTCCGGATGGCCGAATTCTTGGGATGGATCCTTCGGCATACGCTGTATTTCTAGAGATAGGATACGCAGATCGTTCATTACCCATGCCACACAGTCGGGAATCATGCCTAAGTCTTCTCCACACACCAGCATGCGTGTAGATTGTGTGAGTTGGGGAAGCTTCTTCATGGCTTGTTCGCCCCAGAAATCATTATGGCGATGATAATAGTACTGGTCATACAGGCGGTTGAAAGCCGATTTTTCCCAATCGTTCAGAGCACGGTAAACGAAGTCGTGTTGCACACCGATACGCGGGTGATATTTATGGGAATCTGTGCGGTCGGGCACAAACAAAACATCACTGATCAGTGCATACAATCCGTCACGGATCCAAATGCTGTCTTCATCGGTCTTACCGGCAAAATAAGCTTCTACCTTGCGCTGGGTATCGAATTCCGGACGCATCCGATAGATTTCGTACGTATTGGTCGGTTCGATGAAAGTCTGTTTTACATAGTCGGTATGGGGACCGAACATCTGTCCGAGGAAATATTCATGGATGTAGGGCTTTAAGAATTCTTCACGGAATGCCAGTCCGTAGCTTTCTATTTCCTCACGTGTCATAGGCAATGCGGGCACAAATTGTCCCAACAGACCATGTACGGCGTTCATCGGTATCTCCCAGATGCGGAAGAAACCAAGGATATGGTCAATGCGATAGGCATCGAAGTATTCGGACATTTTACGGAAGCGCTTCATCCACCAAGCATATCCGTCTTGTTCCATAACATCCCAGTTGTAAGTGGGGAACCCCCAGTTTTGTCCGTTTACAGAAAAATCATCGGGTGGAGCACCGGCTTGCCCGTTCAGATTGAAATAGTAGGGTTCTGTCCAAGCTTCCACACTATTGCGGCTGATGCCGATAGGAATGTCACCTTTCAGTACCACCCCATTGGCACGGGCATGTTCAGTAGCTGCAAGCAGTTGCAGGTGCAGGTTGAACTGGATGTAATAATAGATGGCTATATGAGGATAATCAGCTGATTCCGGTTCACACAACTTTTCAATTTCTTTTACGTCGTAAGTGCTGTATTTAGGCCATTCACGGAAATTCGGTGTTTTATAGGCATCCCGTAAATAGCTGAATACAGCGTATGGCTGTAACCATTCTTTATTGGTTTCATAAAATTCCTTGAAAGCTTTTGAGGACAGGACTTTTTCACCTTCCTGCTTGAAGATGAGATGGAAATATTCCCATTTCGTTTGGTTTACAGCTTCATAATCTACTGTAGGCAAGGCGTTCAGCTCTTTCTGGCGCTTGTTGAACGCTGTCATCAGGCTCTTGTCTTTTAAATTCCCCAATTGCCTTAAATCCGTGTACATCGGGTGGAAAGCGTAGATGGAGATGCTGTTGTAGGGATAAGAGTCTGTCCATGTATGGGTCATTGTCGTGTCATTGATGGGCAGAATCTGTACGGCTTTTTGACGGGTGGCGACTGCCCAGTCAATCATACGCTTCAAGTCACCGAAATCGCCTACTCCGAAACTTTTCTCAGAGCGGAGGGAGAATACAGGAATGGCTACCCCGGCTCCTTTCCAGGACGGAAGGCTGAAATATACGTAGCGGTCACCAATTGCCAAGGTTTCGTTCGTATCTATTTGCGGATCGGCCATATAGCGGTTGGGGTTGTTTTCCCAAGCTACGGCACGGTGTTCTTTCTTGTTATAAAGTATGAATTTGTATTCCAGCGGGAAATTGATCCTGCCTGCATCCACTTCTATCTGCCATTCAGGGAAAGTGGCGTCACTCATCAGGACGGACTTGTCCGGATCCCAGTCACCCAATATTTTCTGGTTGCCGCAAATTGCCAGACAATGTTCGTTGTCGATGCAGGGCGCATATGCTTTTATCAGCAGTCCTTTTTTGTGTCCTTTGGGGGCGGCACTGCGTTCACGGTGTGCCAACAAGGATTCTGTGAAAGCAGAAGAGTAGAAATATTGTTGTTCCGGCAAGTTCTTCCAACAATCTTCTATGCGATAGTTCTTCTTTGAAGAGCCTGTGACATAGAGCGTACGGGGAAGACTGTCCCATTCCGTACGTATGGATTTGCCATCGCGATAAATATAGTAACTGTACTGAATAACACCGTTCTCCGGTATCTGGATACCTACTTTGGCACTCCAGTGTATGCCATCGATTGTACTGAGAGCGATAGCTTTGTCGGATTCATTGTTGCCGAGTTCGGGAATGGAACCTAGAACTCTGACTTCTTCACCCCAACTGGTGCGATACTCGATATTAAATGATAGTGTCATATATATTAGATTTATAAATAGCAATAGCTGCAATGATTATGCAAGTATAGAAATTATTCTTCATAATCATGCAGCTATTGTTATTCAAGTCATTTAAAATCCTATGCAAACGTTTGTGTTTGTTTGACCCTTATCCACAACGGGAGGCGCCACAGGTCTTGCAAATGAGGCAACCTTCTTGGTAAACCAAAGTTTCGTTGCCGCAGTTGGGGCATTTCTTGCCTTTGGCTTCCGTGCCGTCCTGAATGTATTTCTTTAAGGCACGTTCTACACCGTTTTTCCAGGTATTGATGTTTTCGCTATCCAATTGTAATGAACCGACCAATTTGATAACCTGTTCAATAGGCATGCGATAACGCAATACACCGGAAATCAGTTTAGCATAGTTCCAATATTCTTTATTGAACTTTTCGGACAATCCTTCAATGGTGACTTTATAGCCGCGCTTGTTCTCGAACTGGAAGTCATAGCGTTTATTGCCATTTTCATCTATATTCTTGATGATATGGCCGGAGGTTACATTCTTTGGCAGAATGATACCTTCATCATCATCCAATACACCGGTGAAAATCTCATAAGGATGATTGTCCAGTAAACCGACAAATGCCACCCATTTTTCTTTGTTGTTTTGAAAACGTACCACGTCTGCGTCCAATACTTTAGGACGAGTTTCGACAACCGTAGGCGGCTTGCATGGAGGAAGACCTTCTTTCTTGTCGCTCTTGGTGGAAATAAGCACGCCTGAGCGGGAACCGTCACGATAAACCGTACATCCTTTACAACCGGATTTCCATGCCTCTATATATAAGCGGTTGACTAAATCTTCATCTACATCATTCGGCAGATTGATGGTTACACTGATGGAGTGATCTACCCATTTCTGGATACGTCCCTGCATCTTGACTTTCATCAGCCAATCTACATCGTTGGAAGTTGCCTTATAATAAGGTGATTTCGCTACCATTGCATCAACCTCCTCTTGAGTATAGCGTTTGGCCGGGTTGTAGCCCTGTGCCTCCATCCAAGTTACAAACTTGGGATGGAAAACGATATATTCTTCGAATGCATCACCGGTTTCGTCTATGAAATCAACGTGAACATTGGTGTCGTTCGGATTGACTTTGCGGCGGCGTTTATATACCGGTAAGAATACAGGCTCGATACCGGAGGTGGTTTGTGTCATCAAACTGGTAGTACCCGTCGGAGCTATGGTGAGGCAGGCGATATTGCGGCGGCCGAACTTTTTCATTTCTTCGTACAGTTCCGGATCAGCTTCACGCAGACGGTTGATGAACGGGTTGTTTTTCTCGCGCTCGGTATCATAAATCTCGAATGCACCGCGTTCTTTCGCCATTTCTACTGAGGAACGATAAGCATTAAGGGCAACCGCTTTATGTACTCTTTCTGAAAATTCAGTAGCTTCTTCTGTCCCATATCGCAGCCCTAAAGCCGCAAGCATATCGCCTTCAGCTGTAATGCCGACACCGGTACGACGTCCTTGGCCACTCTTTTTGTATATTTTCTGCCACAGGATGCGTTCTGTATGTTTCACGTCTTCACATTCCGGATCAGAATCGATTTTCTCCATGATGCGTTCAATCTTCTCTAATTCCAGGTCGATGATGTCATCCATGATACGCTGTGCCAGTGAAACGTGCTTTTCGAATAGTTCGAAATCAAAATAGGCATCCGGCTTGAATGGATTTACTACATAAGAGTATAAATTAATGGCAAGCAGGCGGCATGAATCATACGGACATAAAGGAATTTCACCGCAAGGATTGGTGGATACGGTACGATAACCCAAATCCGCATAGCAATCGGGCACGGACTCTCTTATGATAGTATCCCAGAAAAGTACACCGGGCTCTGCGGATTTCCATGCGTTATGCACAATTTTCTTCCATAAGGCGGAAGCGTCGATTTCTTTTTTGAAAACAGGGACCTCCGCATCAATCGGGTATTGTTGCGTGTATGGTTTGCCTTCAATGGCGGCCTGCATGAATGAGTCGGCAAGTTTCACGGATACATTGGCTCCGGTCACTTTCCCTTCCGTCATTTTGGCGTCAATGAATGCCTCGGAGTCCGGATGTTTGATGGAGACACTCAACATTAATGCTCCACGACGACCGTCTTGGGCTACTTCACGGGTTGAGTTTGAATAGCGTTCCATGAAAGGAACCAAACCTGTAGAAGTTAATGCGGAATTCTTTACCGGAGAACCTTTCGGGCGGATATGCGACAAGTCATGTCCCACGCCTCCACGGCGTTTCATCAGCTGTACTTGTTCTTCATCTATTTTAAAGATGGCGCCGTAAGAATCAGCTTCACCATCTACTCCGATTACAAAACAATTGGATAAGGAGGCCACTTGATAGTTATTACCGATTCCGGTCATCGGACTTCCTTGGGGAACAATGTATTTAAAGTGATCCAATAAATTGAAAAGTTCCTCCGAACTTAATCCGTTAGGGTACTTGGCTTCAATTCTTGCTACTTCATTGGCTATTCTCCAATGCATGTCTTCCGGAGACTTTTCGTAAATATTTCCGAAAGAATCTTTGACCGCATATTTGTTTACCCAAACTCTAGCGGCCAACTCGTCACCTTGGAAGTATCGTAAAGATTCTTCGTAGGCCTCTTCATAAGAATAAGTTTTTTTTTCCACGATGCTTTGTTTCTTAGATTTTGTTGCAAATAAGTATATTTGTAGAAGCTTTACTTACTGCTAACAAATGCTTTTGCAAATATGAGAATGTTTTTCAATCTGACAAAATAAAAATGAATGTTTTTATTAACCGATTGATAGTTTTCTGAATCTAAATGTTAATAATTTGATTTTTAATTAATTGGTTCTTTAAAGAGAGAGGCAAGTTCTCTAAAAAGGAAATTATAAACAATTTATGAGTATAGAAAGTTTGCTCTTTTTTAGAAAGTCTTCCAAACTTTTATCTTACCATAAAATGACACTCTGTGATTCTTTTTATATCTTTGCAAGAAAAAGAAAGAATGGAAAGTTTGAAACAAAGGAGAACAATACGGAAATATCAGCAAAAAGACATTTCTGCTGATTTGTTAAATGATTTGCTTGAATCCTCTTTTCGTGCCTCTACGGTAGGGAATATGCAAGTTTATAGCGTAATTGTAACGCGTGATGCTGAGCGTAAAGCAAAGTTAGCCCCTGCTCATTTTAATCAACCCATGGTGCAAACGGCTCCGGTAGTGCTTACATTTTGTATTGATTTGCGTCGCTTTAGCAAATGGTGTGAGCTACGGAAAGCTGAACCTGGTTATAATAATTTCGAGTGGTTTGTGACTGGTGCCGTAGATACCTTATTGGTGGCTCAGACTTTTTGTATAGCCGCTGAAGAAAAAGGATTGGGAATTTGCTATTTGGGGACTACGACTTATAATCCTCAGATGATAGTTGAGGCTTTGGAGCTTCCGGAATTGGTGTTTCCTTTGACGACTGTAACTGTGGGATGGCCTGCTGAGATGCCTGAACAGGTGGACCGTTTACCTATGGAAGCGATTGTGCACGACGAAACCTATCATGATTACACTCCGGAAGATATAAATAAGTATTATGCTTATAAGGAGTCACTCCCGGAAAATAAGCAGTTTGTATCGGACAACAATAAAGAAACATTGGCTCAAGTCTTTACAGATGTACGTTATACGAAGAAGGACAGTGAAGCAATGTCTGAGAATCTCTGGAAAGTAATGAAGAAACAAGGGTTTTAAAAATAGACAAATAAAAGTATGATAGTCTTCTTTAGCCGTACTAAACTTGCTGAGGCGTTTTCTTTCTTAAGATAAAGGGAAGAGGAGCTCCGGCAAGTTTAGGATGACAATATCTGTTTACATTCAGTTACCTTTCTTTAATGCAGCTTGAATTTCATCGAATTCCGCTCGGAATGCTTTATCCACTTCCTTCAGTTCCTTGATTGTTTTGCAGGCGTGAAGTACGGTTGCGTGGTCCTTATGTCCGATTAACGTTCCGATTTTGGCTGTAGAGAAGTCCGTGTAGCTTTTGGCTAAAAACATGGCTATCTGTCGTGCCTGCACTACCTCGCGCTTTCTTGATTTGGTATGAATTGTAGCTGTCTCCAAACCGAAATGCTTGCATACGGTGTTGATGATGTCATCAACGGTAATTGCCTTGCTGTCGCTGTTGACAACTTTGCGAACGATACGTTGCGCCAATTCCAGGTCAATATCTTTATTGTAGATAGTGGAATGTGCCATGATGGAGATAACAATGCCTTCCAGGTCACGTACGCTGTCTCCTACATTCTCTGCGATGTAGTCGATTACTTCCGGTGGAAACTGTAAACCGTCACGATGTATCTTGTTGCGCAGGATATTCTTGCGAAGTTCTACTGTCGGTCTTTCCAATTCGGCCACCATTCCCCATTTGAAGCGTGTGATGAGACGTTCTTCCATCCCTTGTAATAATACGGGGGCACGGTCTGAGGTCAAGATGAGTTGTTTGCCGTTCTGGTGCAAATGATTGAAGATATGGAAGAATGTGTTTTGCGTTTTGGTAACGCCTGCAAATTCTTGAATATCGTCGATGATTAATATGTCAATGGTTTGGTAGAAGTTAATAAAGTCGTTGGTCGTGTTATTGCGTACAGAGTCGGTATATTGAACCTGGAATAAGTGTGCAGATACATATAATACACGTTTTTCAGGATATAATTCCTTGATTTTGGTTCCTATGGCATTGGCAAGGTGAGTTTTGCCTACCCCCGAAGCGCCGTACAGGAATAGAGGGTTGAATATCGTTTTGGCCGGATTTAAAGCGACGGCTTCTGCCACACTGCGCGATAGCTTATTACTGTATCCTTCAATGAATGTCTCGAAATTGTATTCCGGATTCAGATGCGGATCAAGTTCCGGAATTGGAATTTCTGGAATGGCTTTGGTGATAACCGGTTTTTGTGGGGCTATAATGGTGCGGTGTGTGGATTCCAAGTTTATCGTTTTCTCCGGACGGGAACTTTTGTCCACCATTACATTATACATCAATTTAGTCCCCTCGCCAATGACTTTATAAAGAGTTTTGCGTAACAAATCTACGAATTTGTCTTCCAAAAACTCATAGAAGAACTGGCTAGGCACTTGCACGACTAGCGTTTTGTCCTCATATTTTAAAGGAATGATGGGGAGAAACCATGTTTTATATGTCTGCTCCGGAACATTGTCTCTAATAATTTCAAGACAGCGATTCCACAGCCCGACATGATTTATTTCACTCATAACGGCTACAGATACATTTATTAATTAAGCAAAACTTCTACGCATGCAAAATTGGCAATCTTATTTGAGAAAAACAAATGGCGTTTTTCTTGCATTTTTCTATAAAGTAATAAGCGCTTTACTTTCAATTACTTATCAAACAGCATAGAAAATACCCCTGATTGCTTACTGTTGCATTTGTCTAATGTCTTGATTTATAGTGATTATTATGCTGCTTTTAACTCTTTTTTATGGCTTGTGGCCTGAGAATGGAAACCCCTTTTTCATTCTCTAGATAGAGGTATTAAGCACTTTCCTTTCAATTTGTTTTTTCTGCTGTTTATTTAGACGTAATCTATATAATCACTTTTTCTACTTGTCTTTTTTACCAAATAAAGAAAAATGGACATAGCGTTTCGGATGTGATTTTAAGTCTTCCAATAAACTGGCAGCATTGGATGTCGTGGCGTTTAAATTATTATAAAGAGCCGGGTCATTGAATAAAAGTCCTATGGTATTGTTTTTACTGTTCAATTTGTCTGTAATCATTTTTACATTAGCCAATGTAGAATCTACTTTCTGCATGGCTGCAGCATAATCTATCTCTTTCAAATTGTTGGAAATGAGAATGAAATTGTCTCCTATGGTATTTAATTTACCTGTTAGCTGCGGGATATCGTTTTTCATAAGTACCTGCAATTGCTGGGTCGTAGCGGCCATGTTGGCTGTTAGCGCCTGTACGTTATGCAGGGTGGCAGGAATGGAGGGGTCTGCAAGGATGGTGTTTAATGAAGCAAGGATGGAGTCTAATTTAGGCAACATCTGTTCCACTTGCGGCATCATATTGGCTACTTTCTCCATCATTCCATTGTTGAGGGTACCGGGGATGGTATCGCCGACTTGGTATTTTTCATGCGGGTTGTTTACGAGCAATAAGTTCATCTTGACACCGCCCAACATTTCAGCAGCTAGTTCGGCTGTACTGCCTTTGGGAATACGTAATTCCGGATCAATGTCAATTTCAGCGACCACCTTTCCCGGCTGGGTATAGTCGTAATACAAATCGCGCACGATACCTACACGGAAACCATCGGCAAAAACCGGGCTTGATTTAGTGAGCCCATTAACGTTCTGGAACTTCACGTAGAAATAACTGGAAGGCTTGAACATGTTGATACCTTTCAGGTAATTGATACCATATATTAAAATGCAGAGGGCGGCTATGCCTGCGATTCCTATTCTGACTTCTTTAGTGATATACTTCATGATATATTTTGTTGTTATTTGTTTCTATTCTTTTTAAATTCGTTGATGGCTGCATGGATATTGGTCTTTTCACCGTTCTTGAATGCTATGATAAAAGCATCTTTGAATTGTGTAGTGATGCTGCGCTTGGTTCGTAATACTTTGTTATAATCAGGTGAAGCACCATAAGTATATTTATAGATTCCATCTTCTTTGTAGTAATCAACGCCTTTCAGTCCTTTCAGCCTTTTGTCGTTTTTGGCTAAAGGACGGGAAGAGGTGAGGATTTGTATTTTAAACACAATATTGCTTGGTCCTGTTTGGGCAACGGCGTCCTTTTCGTTTTTGGGAGGACGTTGCACTTCCGGTTTTGGCTCTTCCAGGGAACCCCTTTCTTTTTCAACTTTGGAGGCTGGAGAGTTGGCGGTTTCAGCAGGAACAGGTACTTCTTCCGGCGTTATGGTGTTGCTGCTTCCGTTTAGGCGAATTTCCTGTTCACGCTTGTAAGTCAGGAATGCACGAAAAATACCGTTGGCGAGGGAAGCTGTTCCGTTTTCTGTATTCAAGTAGCGTTCCTCTTCCGGAGTAGAAATAAATCCAAGTTCCACTAATATACTAGGCATGGCACTGGCTTTCAATACAAGGAAACCTGCTTGATGCACGCCGCGGTCTGCACGTTTGCAGGTGTTACGGAAATGTTTTTGTACAAGCGAAGCCAGATGTACACTTTGGGACATGTACTTGTCCTGCATGAATTCAAAGATGATGTATGATTCCGCTGAGTTAGGATTGAATCCGGCATAGCGCGTCTTATAGTCGCTTTCATATAAAATAACAGAATTTTCACGCTTGGCTACCTCTAGGTTGGCATCTGATTTAGCAAGACCCAATGTCCAGGTTGAGGCACCTTTGGCTGTTCTGTTGTTGGCCAATGCGTTGGTATGTATAGAGATAAATAAATCAGCCTTGGCATTGTTGGCTATTTCTGCACGCCGGTCAAGCGGAATGAAAATATCTCTGTCACGGGTATAAACAACTTTCACATCCGGACAGTTGTTTTTGATCAATTTGCCGAGTTTTAGTGCTACATTCAGATTTATGTTTTTTTCTTTGGAGATTTTGCCAATAGCGCCGGGGTCATGTCCGCCGTGTCCGGCGTCAATAACGACAATAAAGTCTTTTGCTTCAGCGCTGCCGATACAGAAAGGAAAGACAAGCAGCCCTAAGCATACACTGATGTATAATATGTAGCGTCTATATAGTTTCATATAAAAATTGTTGCAAATGTAGTGGAAATTTATAGAAAACTCATACTTTGCCTTTAAGTTTTGTACTTTTTGCGTTCTTTTTCGTTGGATTTAGTTTTTATTTCTTTATTCTTTTTCTGATAATATCCGTACCTTTGCAGTGGTATTAAAAAAATAGATGGGTATGATTCTTCGTTTTTTGAAGAACTGGACATTGCCTTTCGCAATGATTGCCGGCACTTTAGGATATTTCTTTTTGGCAAAGGTCTCTTTTTTATCTCCTGCCAAACCCTATATAAATGGACTGGTTTCTTTTTTGACTCCGACTCTGATTTTTGCTCAATTACTGCTTACTTTCTGTAAGATGGAAGTACGTGATTTGAAACCGAAATACTGGCATGGGTGGCTGTTGATGTTTCAGACATTTTCCTGTCTGATAGTGGCAGCGTTATTGGTATTTTGTCCCATGGAAGAAACTTATCGGGAAATTTTTGAAGCAGCAATGGTTTGTCTTGTCTGCCCTACTGCAACTGCAGCAGCAGTCATTACCGGTAAATTGGGGGGAAGTGCATCAAGCCTGACTACCTATACTTTGTTATCTAATTTTTTGGCGGCACTAATTGTCCCGTTGGTATTTCCCTTAGTGGAACCGAATGCGGATCTTACCTTTTTCATCGCTTTTTTGAAGATATTAAGTAAGGTATTCCCTCTATTGTTATTTCCATTCTTTTTGGCTTGCTTCTTACGTGTATTTGCGCCCAAGGTTCACCGTTTTTTAGTAGGTTTTCATGATGCTGCTTTTTATTTGTGGGCTGTGGCGCTTGCCATTGTTTCGGGACAGACTGTACGTTCATTGGTGAATAGTGAGGCTCCTGTTTTTGTAGAAGTGTTGATTGCTTTGGCCGGGTTAGTAACTTGTTGCATACAATTTTATTTAGGAAAAAGGATAGGAGGGCATTATAAGGAACGCATTAGCGGTGGACAGGCGTTGGGGCAAAAAAATACGGTGCTTGCCATTTGGATGGCATATACTTATCTCAATCCTTTGTCTGCTGTAGGACCTGGCTCTTATGTGTTGTGGCAAAACATAATTAACTCGTGGCAGTTGTGGAAAAAGAGAAAGAATGAGTGTCAATAAGCCAAACGCTTTGTTTCGCTATGGCAAACACTTTGTTTCGCTATGGCAAACAGTTTGTTCAGATAAGCCGAATAATCCGTTTTATTGATTTCGGTGAAGAGGGAGACCGGACGTTATTTGTAGGAATGAATGTAGATGGCTGCGATACTATCTCGCAGAAAGGGTATGACGGATAGGGCGGTTATGGCCTAATGCTGGTCATATCCCAATTTTGTTTCATTATAATCTGATGCGATATAAGTTGGCCTGCCCTTGGTTTCTTTGAAGATACGTCCTATATATTCACCTATCACACCTAATGAGAAGAGCTGGATACCGCCCAGAAAAAGAATAACGACAATCAATGTCGGGAAACCGGCGGCTTGGTCACCGTATAATATTGTTTTAATCAAGAAATAGATGGCGTAAATGAAACTGGAAAAAGAAACCAATACGCCGCATACGGTAGCTATGCGCAACGGGGCGGTTGAAGAGGATGTGATTCCTTCGATGGCGAGATTCAGCAACTTGAAGAAACTCCATGAAGAATGTCCGGCCAAACGATCTCCCCGGTCAAATTCAATCCCCTTTTTCTTGTAGCCAATCCAGCAAAACAGTCCTTTCGTATAACGCTCGTGTTCACGTAAATTGCGGAGAGACAGTACACAACGTTTGTCTAACAAACGAAAGTCTCCTACATTCGGTAAGATGTCTATCCGGCTCATTTTCTGGAGTATCTTATAAAAGGCAAGAGATAACCGGCGTCTCAACCAGCTTTCTTCACCGCGGTTACGACGTTTGGCATAAATGTCATCGTACCCCTCTTCCCAGTATTGCAACATCTGATCTACCAGTTCGGGAGGGTCTTGCAGATCGGCATCCATTACTACACAGCAGTCTCCTGTGGTATAGTCGAAACCTGCCAGCATAGCGATTTCCTTGCCAAAATTGCGGGATAGGTTTACATAGTTAACCCGTTGGTCTGCTTGCCGTAACCGATGAAGGCAATCCAAGGTTCCGTCACAGCTTCCGTCATTGATGAACAGGATTTCCCATTCATACATATCATTTCGATTGATGAGTTCTATTAGACGTCCATAGAGCGAAGGAAGCATGGCTTCTTCATTGTAAACAGGGATTAATAGGGTTACTTTCTTCATTATAATTAGGTGTCTGGCAAATACTTCGCAAATATATTACTTTTGCCGCAGTTTAGGATTATTTTAGCATAAAATAGTCAAACGTTTCTCTTAAATACAAATCTGACCAATAAAAAGTTGACAGGAATAGCTATTGCGAATACGGGGACGGGTGCCAGGGGCTTGGAAATGCCTGTCCATAAAAAGAAATTCAGCAATCCCATGTGCAGGAGATAATTGAACAAATGTGCTCCGCCAAAGCCAAAAGCCTTTTTCCAGGAGGGCTTTTGGTTGAAAGTGAAATAGGCAGTCAGATAAAAGTTGGCAAAAAAACTAAGAATGTAACCTAAAGTATAAGCTATGTTTACATTGATAATCCATTGCAACGAAAAGTATATTCCGTAATGAAAGATGGTGGCAATGATCCCCACCATGACAAAACGGATAAATTCCGGTAATTGTTTCAATTTCTTTAGTTCCATGGATTATTTGTTGAGGCGGCAAAGTTAGGTATTGTTGCGGAATAATTTGTATGGAGTGATTTTGTTTTTAGTTAAAAGATAGAATTAAGTATTGATTAACCTCTCTTTTATATTATATTTGTGCTCGACTTATTCTTTAAACAAACATAATAATATATGTAAAGCATTAATTGTTTTAATGATGAATATGGTTAATGGGACTATTCTTGTGGGTAAATCTAATCGGTTGAATCTGGAAAAATATTATCAGTTATATTATAAAAAGGCATATTTGTTTGCTAAGTCATATGTGCGCGATCAATATGTCGCCGAGGATATTGCGTCCGATGCTTTAGTGAAGCTTTGGGTAATAATGGGAGAGAATGAAATTCGTCACCCTCTTACCTTTTTATTGTCTATTGTAAAGAATAAGTCTATTGATTTTTTACGGCATGAAGTCATTCGTCAGGAAGCTTTAGCCAATATGTCTGATGTTGGCATGGGAGGGGGGAATGCTAGGATTTCAGCTTTGGGGTCTTGTGAGCCTGAGAATATTTATTCGAAAGAAATAGAGTATATCATCCGTGATACCTTAAATGCCCTGCCTGACAGGACGCGTAATGTGTTTTTGATGAGCCGTTATCAGAATCTGCCTAAAGGGGAAATCGCTAAAAGATTGAATTTTACATCTAAAGGTGTGGAATATCATATAATTAAGGCTTTAAAAAGCTTGCGTGTAAATTTGAAAGACTATCTTCCCGTCTTATGCTTATTCTTTTTGTGAGCATTCTTTATGTCTCTTCGGATATGGTATGATATGACATTGGGCCTTTTATTTGATAAAGAATTAAATCGGAATCTCCCAGTATCAAAAGAAAACAGGAATCGATATTGCCAGATAGTTAATTAAAGGCTCTAATAATCCGTTTTTTATTCCTATTTTTGCAGACTGAAAGTATAAATAAAAAACGAATAGATATATGTCAGACAGAAAGAAGGCGTTCTGGTTTATTGCACTGTTGAGTGTACTTGTGATTATCCCTTTTTTGGGGGAGACTATTTTTTATTCCAAAGGAGAACCCCGTGAAGCGATTGTAGCGGTATCTATGTTGGATAGTGGCAATTGGATACTTCCCTTGAACTATGGAACGGATATGGCTTATAAGCCTCCTTTCCTTTATTGGTCAATAGCTGCTTTTTCTGCCATTTTGGGAGGGGTGACGGAATTTTCGTCCCGGCTTCCGTCTGCTGTTTCTTTTTTAGTTATGCAGTTGGTGTTTTTTGCATTCGTTGCCAAACGTAAAGATGTAAAAACTGCTGTTCTTACTTCCGTTCTTCTTTTATCTTCTTTTGAGGTGCATCGTGCGGCAGTTGCTTGTCGGTTGGACATGCTGCAGGTGTCGTTGATTGTTATTTCGCTCTGTCTGTTGTATCGATGGGATGAAAAGGAATGCCGGGGAATTCCTTGGCTGGCAGTTGTTTTAATGGGATGTGCTTCACTGACTAAAGGGCCGGTAGGCTCTATTTTCCCTTGTTTGGTCATCGGCGTTTTTCAATTGATGCGTGGCCGGTCGTTCGCCAAAACGTTTTTTTCGTTGGCGGGGATTGGATTGCTTTCGCTTGTACCATTGGGAATGTGGTTTTGGGCGGCTTACCAACAAGGAGGAAAAGAGTTCTCAGATTTAATGCTTGAGGAGAATACCGGACGTTTTTTCCATAAAATGTCCTATGAATCCCATGAAAATCCCATTTGGTATAATTTTTTAACGTTGATTTGGGGGTGGATACCTTGGACGTTGGTTTTGCTTATTTCCTTATTTGGGTTGAAATGGAAGACTATGAGTTGCTTGCCACAAGGTGAGGGGCTTGTGCAAAGGTTGGGGAAGGCATGGACGGCTTTCCGTAATCAGTCTCCGGTGCAACTGTTTACTTGGTTGGTCATTCTGATTATTTTTATTTTCTATTGTATCCCCAAGAGTAAGCGGAGCGTTTACTTATTACCTATCTATCCATTTATGGCAGTGATGATTGCTGAATATTTGTTGGCTTTGGTGCAGCGTGGCGCAAAAGTCTTTAAAATTTGCTCGGTTATTTTTGCCTCTTTGGGACTATTGTTGACGATTGTATTTATAGCGGTCCGCTGCGGTATGATTCCTGACAGTGTATGGGGAACGGGACGTCATGCCGCTGAAAATATAGCTTTTATGCATGCACTGGAAGACGTGTCATTGTCCGTGCCTCAGTGGCTGTTGGTTGCGCTTCCTGTCATTGCGGCTGTATGTGCCTTGCGCTTGGTCGTTAAGCATGCCGACACCCGTTCTCTGTTGTATGGTATTGCAGGTTGTATGTTTTGTCTGTTTGTTGCGTTGGACGGTGTCTATCAGCCTACTGTATTGGCTGTGAAATCGGATAAGAATTTGGCGGATAGAGTCAATACATATATTCCGGAGGGTACGGTTTATTCTTATTCGGATATGAGCTTTTATTGTGCCAATTATTATTTGAATGATCGGATGCGGCATATTGAAAAAGAAAAACCGGCCGGTGAAGGGTATCTGCTGGTTCCGGAAAGACTGGAAGAAGAGATGCTGGAAGAATTGGGCAAGGCATATCAACTGGAAAAAGTATTCCGTACGGAAAGGCGCAGTTGTGATATACGTGACGAGATTTGCCTGTATAAGTTCAGAAAAATGGAAACAGGTAATTGATACTTGGTTTTCGGACATAAAGAATAACTTAAAATTAATGAAGTGAATCCAATAGAAATCATTAATAAATATTATCCGGAGGAGAACGAACTGAAATATATTCTGTTAGTCCATAGCCGTTCCGTCGCGGATAAATCTTTGTGGATTGCCGACAAGCATCCGGAACTGTCTCTGGATAAGGACTTCTTGTATGAGGCAGCCATGCTGCACGACCTTGGTATTTTTCTAACAGATGCCGAAGGTATTCGTTGTTTCGGTGACAAGCCGTATATCTGCCACGGGTATTTAGGAGCGGATTTGATGCGTAATGAAGGCTATCCGCGCCATGCATTGGTTTGTGAGCGCCATACAGGAGCGGGGCTTTCTTTGGAAGAGATTCTTGCGCAGCAATTACCGGTACCGCATCGTGAAATGGTTCCGGTCAGTCTGGAAGAACAGGTTATCTGTTTTGCCGATAAGTTCTATTCGAAGACACGTTTGGATAAAGAAAAAACAGTGGAGAAAGCTCGAAAGAGCCTGGAACGTTATGGTGCAGCGGGGTTGCGACGTTTTGACTGTTGGTGCGAACATCTCTTGTAGCAATCTAAATTTCTTTAAAAAGGGAAATTATCCGTATAAATTACGTACTTTTGCCCCTTCAAGCGTAAACTATAAAGTTAATGGCGCCATTGAAAGCAAATACATTCATATCATTTATACTACTATCCGTCTTACTTTTACTTTCCGGTGAGGCTGTGTCGCAGCGTCGCGGAAAGGGGATGCTGCCGCCTGCAGGTCAGCGTACGGACTCTTTGCGGGTCGGGGATGCTTTGCTGGCAGATTCGGTAAGGCAGGACACAACAGCTGTGGCTGCACCGAAGAAACAAGCCTTGGATGCTCCTGTCGCTTATGAGGCTTCAGATTCTATTGTTTTTACTCAGGGAGGATTTGCCCATCTTTACGGAGATGGTAAAGTGTCTTACCCTGGTGCGGATTTGGAAGCTGCCATTATCTCTATGGATATGGATAATAGTACAGTCTTTGCACGGGGGGTGACGGATTCATTGGATGCGGTAAAAGGCAGGCCGGTTTTTAAAGACGGCGACACATCGTATGAGACGGATACCATCCGTTATAATTTCAAAAGTAAGAAAGGTATTATCAGTAATGTAGTAAGTCAGCAGGGTGAAGGGTATGTAACCGGCAATAATGCAAAGAAGGGGGCTGGTGACGAACTTTATATGAAAAGCGGGCGTTATACTACCTGTGACCACCATGATCACCCTCACTTTTATATGCAAATGACTTATGCCAAAGTGCGCCCCAAGAAAAATGTGGTAACGGGACCTGCCTATTTGGTAGTAGAAGACGTGCCTCTGCCTTTGGCTGTTCCATTCTTTTTCTTTCCGTTTTCCAGCAGTTATCAATCCGGCTTCTTGATGCCTACCTATATGGACGATTCCAGTCGTGGTTTTGGTTTGACTGACGGAGGATATTATTTTGCCATTAGCGACCAGATGGACTTGAAATTGAGGGCAGACATCTTTACCAAAGGTTCCTGGGCGCTAAATGCGGAAACAAACTATGTGAAACGGTACAAATACTCAGGTTTGTTGCAGGCAAGTTATCAGGTTACAAAGACCGGAGACAAAGGTTTGCCCGACTACTCGGTAGCCAAGGACTTCAAGATTGTATGGTCACACCGCCAGGATCCGAAAGCAAGTCCTAATTCCACTTTTTCTGCCAGTGTAAATTTTGCCACCAGTAGTTATGAACGTACCAATATCGGTAATATGTATAACTCACAGGCGATGTCTCAAAATACAAAGACTTCCAGTGTCAGCTATTCCCGCAATTTTCCCGACCAGCACTTGAGCATTTCCGCAACTACCAACATTGCGCAGACCATGCGTGACTCTTCTGTTGCTGTAACTCTTCCGGATTTGAATATTTCTTTAAGTACCATTTTTCCTTTTAAAAGGAAACATCCGGTGGGAAATGAAAGATGGTATGAAAAGATTTCTGTACGTTATACCGGTAGAATGAAAAATAGTATAACGACGAAAGATAATAAGTTATTTAAGTCGAATCTGGTTAGGGATTGGGAGAACGGTATGCAGCATGATATTCCTATCAGTGCTACGTTTACCCTTTTCAAATACTTTAATCTGACTCCTTCTGTTAATTATACAGAACGTTGGTACACCCGGAAAGTAAAACAAGATTGGGATGTGCAGCATCAAGAAGTGGTGAGAGATACTACTTATGGTTTTCACCGTGTATATAATTATAGTGCCAGCTTGGGACTGAACACCAAGATTTATGGTATGTACAAGCCTGTATTTTTTCCTAAAAAAGCCATTCAGATTCGTCATGTCATAACGCCTTCTGTCAGTATCAGTGCCGCTCCGGACTTTACTTCATCACACTACGGTTACTATGATTCTTATATAAAGGAAGGCAAGGATGGTGTACGGGATACGGTGAACTATTCATACTATGCGGGACAAGTGTTCAGTCCGCCCAGTGGGGGAAAACAAGGCAATATTCAGTTTAGCATTTCCAATAACCTGGAGATGAAGTATAAGGATAAGAATGACTCGATTCGCAAGGTTAGCCTGATAGATGAGCTTGGTGCCAGTATTTCTTATAATATGGCGGCTCAAGTGCGTCCATGGAGTGACTTGCAGTTGAACCTTCGTCTGAAATTATCCAAGAATTATACATTCAGTATGGCTTCTACTTTCGCAACCTATGCTTATGAATTCAATGAACGGGGTGAAGTGGTGGTAGGTAACCGTACGGAGTGGTCTTATGGGCGTTTCGGGCGCTGGTCTGGCTATGGCTCTTCTTTCAGCTATACATTCAATAATGACACGTGGAAAAAATGGAAAGAAAAATTCCAGGGAAAGAAAAATAAAGAAGAGGATAATAAAGAAGAGCAGGCTGACTCGGAGGATGAAACCAATCCGGATGGTACTAAAAAGAAGAAAGTGGAAAAGGCGGCTGTCGATTCGGACGGTTATCAGGTGTTCAAGATGCCGTGGTCTTTGAATTTGAATTATAGCTTCAGTGTTTCGGAAGACAGGTCAAAGCCCATTAACCGGAAAACGATGCGTTATCCTTATCGCTATACCCAGAACCTGAGTGCGTCCGGTAATATTAAGATTTCTAACAAATGGGCTATCAGCTTTAATTCGGGTTATGATTTTGAGGCCAAGAAAATTGTGCAGACCTCTTTCAATATAACCCGTGACCTGCACTGTTTCAGCATGTCTGCCAGTCTCTCTCCCTTTGGGCAGTGGAAGTATTACAATTTTACGATTCGTGCCAATGCCAGTATCCTGCAAGACTTGAAATGGGAACAGAGAAGCCAGACTCAGAGTAATATACAATGGTATTAAGAGGGTGTCAAAACTGAAATTTTGAAACGATGAACTTGTCATTTGGAATCTGAGCATATTAAAAGACTAAAAAAAGGGTCGTATCATTCTCAATACAGAGCTTGATGCGACCCTTTTAAGTGTTGTTATAATCTGTGACTTTGGGGAGTGGTCCTTTTAGTTTTGACACCCTCCTTTAGGTTACCAGATTATTTCTTTTTCCCCGTGTGCCCTTAAATATTCGTTTGTCTTGCTGAAGTGTCTGTTGCCGAAGAATCCATTATAGGCAGAGAGAGGGGACGGATGTGCGGAAGTGAGTACCAGATGTTTGTTACGGTCTATAAAAGCGCCTTTGCGCTGCGCATAGGCACCCCATAAGATAAACACGAGATGTTCTTTTTCTTCCGCTAAAATACGTATGGCAGCATCAGTGAATGTTTCCCAGCCACGGTTTTGGTGAGAGCCCGCCTGGTGTGCACGTACAGTAAGCGTGGCATTGAGCAATAATACCCCTTGTTCTGCCCAACGGGTCAGATTGCCTGTAGCGGGCGCATCTGTACCGATGTCGTTCTTTATCTCTTTGAAGATGTTCACCAAAGAAGGTGGGAAGGGAACTCCATCGTTTACGGAAAAGCAGAGCCCATGCGCTTGTCCCGGACCGTGGTAGGGATCTTGGCCGATAATCACGACTTTTACTTTGTTGAAAGGACATAAGTTGAAAGCATTGAATATCAGACTGCCTGGAGGGTATATGGGGCCATGCTTATACTCCTCGCGTACAAACGTTGTCAATATACTAAAGTAATCTTTCTCGAATTCTGGTTGCAGATGTACTTTCCAGCTTTCTTCTATTTGGACATTCATAATTGATTTTTTGATAGTTTCGGATGCTAAAGTAGTAAATAAAAAATAAAGTCCAACCTTTTGAAGGGCTGAACTTTATTTTTCATAATGAGATAAACTGATATTAAATTAAATGTATGTTGTTTTCCCTGCATTCTTGGCGCATATCTTCGGGCCAGATGCTGGCTTGTATTTCACCGATGTGGGCTTTGCGCAAATAGAACATACATAAACGGGATTGCCCTATACCGCCACCGATGGAAAGTGGAAGAGTGTCGTTCATCAGCCGTTTGTGGAAGTATAGTTTCAAGCGTTCTTCTTCATTTTTCTCCTTAAGTTGCTGTAGTAAAGCTTTCTTGTCAACGCGGATGCCCATTGAAGAAAGTTCAATACTGCGTTGCAGGACATGGTCCCACAGAAGTAAATCACCGTTCAAACCCGGTAAGCCGTTCAATCCGGGAGTGCTGTAGTCATCGTAGTCCGGAGCACGTCCGTCATGCTTCTTTCCGTCGCTCAGTTTACAGCCGATGCCGATAATGAATACTGCTCCAAACTTTTTGGCAATGGCATGTTCACGGCATTTCGGCTCTAGGTTCGGGTAGAGCTGGCGTAACTCTTCTGCATGGATGAAGTGTAATTTTTGAGGCAGGCAAGGTTTTATTTGCGGATACATTTCATATACCATATATTCTGTACGTACCATAGCGGCATAAATGCGGGTGACTATTTCCTTGAGGAACTCTACATTCCGGTCTTGGGCGGTAATGACACGTTCCCAGTCCCATTGGTCCACATAGAGAGAGTGAAGGTTGCCCAGTTCCTCATCGGCGCGTATAGCATTCATGTCGGTATAAATGCCGTAACCCGGCTCAATGTGATATTCGGCGAGTGTCAATCGTTTCCATTTGGCAAGGGAATGTACCACTTCTGCTTGTGCATCGCCTAAATCCTTGATTGGAAAAGAAACAGCACGTTCCACACCGTTGAGATCATCGTTGATACCCATACCTTTTAATACGAAAAGCGGGGCTGTGACACGGCGCAAACGCAGTTCGGAAGAGAGGTTCAATTGGAAGAACTCTTTAATCTGTTTGATTCCTAATTCCGTCTGTTTCAGATCTAATAAAGGTTTATAGCCTTCGGGCTTTATCAGGTAGCTCATAAGTTTATTCTATCTATTTTGTATTAAATTGTATGGCAAAGATAGGAATAATATTAATACTTGCTTGACTTTTGAGTGAAAAAATAGCAAAATGTACAAGAAGAAATGTTATGAGGTCTCAAAATAATAATATGACGGATAAGTAGAAATGATGGAAAAATCATTTAAATGTTAGGAATATGCTAATATTTTTTCTATTTTTGCATCCGCATTCGGCTCCGTAGCTTAGTGAATAGAGCGTCAGATTCCGGTTCTGAAGGTCGTGCGTTTGAATCGCACCGGGGTCACTGAAATGGAAAATCCCTTTGTATAACATTTATGCAAAGGGATTTTTTATAATTATTGGAATAGGAGTATGTGGGGCGGCAACTTGGGCTATGGGAGCTCGGTCAGATTCAATGCTGTATGTAGGCTCTCCCAATTGGCGTTGAGCGCCTGCATGGAAGGGAACAGCACATCTGCTCCGGCGTCCAATAAAACTTGCCCGTCTATTGGTCCTGTGTTGACGGCTATGGTAAAAATTCCTGCTGCTACTCCGGCTTGTACGCCGATAGGGGCATTCTCTACAACAATTGCCTCATTGGCTTTCACGCCGGCTTTTTCCAGTCCAATGAGATAAGGTTCCGGATGAGGCTTTCCGTATTTCACGTCGAAGGCTGTTACCATACGTTCACGTTGGAACATTCCGGGAAAGTTATGGGTAAGGCGGTTCAATAACGAATGTTGGCCCGAACCGGTAACTAATACGGGCGTAATTCCTTCTGTTTTTACTTTCTGCAGCGTTTCCCATGCACCGGGCATACGTTCCGGTTCCGGGTGAGTATTAAACTCTTTGCTTTTCTCAGCATAGATGTTTTCTATCATTTCGGGCGTGGCATCTTTGCCGTATTGGCGTTGATAAACGATATTGATGGTAGCTGCTCCCGTACGTCCTTCGTGCATATATGCTTCTTCGCGGCTGAGGTGAAGGCCATGTCGTTCCATGACTGTATGCCAGGCGTCGGCATGATAGGGCATCGAGTTGAATAGTACGCCATCCATATCGAACAAAATGGCTTTTAACTGTATTTTAGAGTGCCCATGCTTTTCCAGATAGCGGGTGATAGATTCTTCGAACATAAAAATACCTATTGTTTTGTAGTTGCAAAGATAGTGCAAACCGGGAGCAGAATAAAATGAACTTGTTCATTTTTTATGCCGAGGTGCAGCTAATCTTCG
>ERZ779855.613-NODE-613-length-29826-cov-12.026032_pt1 | contig 29826 bp, 30 predicted proteins | sample MGYA00511370_ERZ779855 | MGnify/ENA primary metagenome ERZ779855 (study PRJEB29588, sample SAMEA1967319) | human gut metagenome | biome: human gut; feature: human-associated habitat; material: faeces | place: Denmark | collected 2008/2010 ...
CCGGCCGCTGCCCTTGGGCAGCGCCACCGCCGCATCGCAGCGGGAGCAGATCACGTTGTCGAACTGCCCGCCGGAGAAGGCCGCCAGCCGCAGGCCGGGGAACTTCTCCAGCGCTGTGGCCAGTACCCGTCCCATGAGGCGGTTGCCGCTGCCGCGTCCCAGATGGATGTCCGCACCGGAGTGACCGCCCCGCAAGCCGGCCACGGTGATGCCGAAGCCCTCCATGCCCGCCGCATCGGTCAGCGCTGCAGGCAGCAGGCAATCGGAGTGCATGCCGCCTGCGCAGGACACGGTGAACACGCCCTCCAGTTCGGAGTCCAAATTCAGCAGCTTTTTGCCCTTCAGGTCAGAGCAGTCCAGCGCAAAGGCGCCGTCCATGCCCACCTCCTCGTCCACGGTGAACACCGCCTCGATGGGCGGATGCACCAGCGTATCATCCGACAGGATCGCCAGGATCATGGCCACGGCAATGCAGTTGTCGCCGCCCAGCGACGTCTTGTCCGCCCAGATCCACTCCCCGTCGGTCATCAGGTCAAGTCCCTCGCGGGTCATGTCCTTGGTGCAGTCGTCGGTCTTGGCGCACACCATGTCGATGTGCCCCTGCAGGATGATCGGCTCGGCGCTCTCATGGCCGGGAGATGCCGGCTTCCAGATCACCACGTTGTTGCACGGCTCCTGCCGGTACTTCAACCCCAGTTCCTTGGCAAAGCCCACGCACAGATCGCTGATGATCTTCGTGTTGCCGCTGCCGTGGGGCACCGAGCACAGCTTTTCAAAATATGCGAACACCTTTTCTGGCTTCAAGCCTTTCAAAACAGCCATTTTGATACTCCTTTCCCATGCGGCCGCAGTCTCCGCGCCGCCCATTCAGTATAGCATATCCGCCTGCCGCCCGCAAGCAAGTCCCTATGCGCCCACAGCCCATGCTTTCGCATGGGCTGTGTATGCAGCACACATTATCAGAAGTCGCCCAGGCCCATATCGTCCTCGGTGTTGGGCGCTTCCTCGTCGTCCTCCTCGGTGGGAGGCGCGGGGATGAATTCCTCCAGATAGGCCTCCTCCGGCAGACCAGCCATATACGCCGGCAGGTTGATGATGATGCCGTCGATGTTATGGGGCAGTGTCATTTGGTACGTTTCTGTTGTCTCGCTGCCGCCCTTCTGTTGCATGACCTCCACGGTCAGCTCCAGCTTGTCGCCGATGACGGTGGTCAAGCAGCGCTCCTTTTCGTACAGCTTGGAGATCTGCTCGCCGTTCACATACACAGTGATCTTATAGGGCGCCTCCACAGACTGGCCGCCCTTGTCCACTGCGCGGTTGTCGAAATAGACGGTGTGGCCGCGGCCGATGCGCAGCATCAGCACGGCGACGAGCACCAGCACCAGGATAAAGGCGATACGGATGATCCACGAGCGTTTCGTCGTTTTCATGCGGTTCTCCCCTCCTCCTCGGCCTTCTGCTCAATGGCCAGCTGCTGACCCAGCGTGCGGTTCTCCTTGCGCTTCTTTGCCTCGTACATGACCAGTGCCACGGTGATAACGGCGTAGGACACGAACACGCGGAAGTACTCGCCGATCATGGAGTCGCCGGTGATCTTGGTTCCGGCGGCCGGCGCCACGATGAACATGGTATGGAACAGGAGCACACCCAGGAACACGTTGCCGATGGACGCCTTTTCCACGGAGGCGCCGCCCACCAACAGCGCGGCGATGCAGAACATGCCGACGTTGGTATGCGCCGTATAGGTGGGGAAGTTGCCCATGTTCTGCAGATAGATGATCATGCCGAAGCCCGCGAACACGGTGGACATGACGATGGAGATCAGGCGGGTGCGGTCCACATTGATGCCGGCGTCCCGCGCCACGTTCATATCCTGGCCCACCGCGCGCATGTCCTGTCCCAGCTTCGTGCGGCGGAACCACACGATGAACAGGCAGGCCAATGCGATGATGATCAGCGTCAGCACGGGGATCTTCACGCCGCCCACATAGACGGCCAGCGCGTTATCGACGCTCTGCCGCATCTGCAGAAGGCTGACTGTGTTGCGGATACCAAAGCCGCGGGGCAGCTTCAGTGTGTTGTGGAGGATGGGGATGATGGGCCCCATCATATACAGCACCACCAGCTGGTACACACCGGTCATGCAATAGGCGATAAAGTAGCTGGTGACCATCTCGCGGCCCTTGGCGCGGTTCAGGATGCTGCCGCACATAAGACCCAGCAGAATGGACAGGGGGATGGACAGGATGGCCGCCAGCACCAGACCGGGGATACCCCAGATCTGCCAGTCCGCCACCAGGATCAGCGCGATCTCGCCGGCCATAGCGCCCAGCGTCATGGCAAAGTTCAGACCCATACCGGCCATAATGGGGATCAGCAGGCTCAGGATCAAAAAGGCGTTGCGCCCCAGACGGGTCATAGCCTCGTTAAGTATGTAGCTCACCGGCAGGCCGGACACGGGAATGAGCACGGCGCAGATGATGATAAACAGGACGGGCACTGAGTTTTTGCCCAGGAATTGCTTTACGTCGAATCTCTTACCCTTCATGTCAGCGCCCCCTTTCCGTCTTTCTGGTCAGGGCATAGAGGATCATGCCGTTGGATACCACGATACGGATGACCTCGCTCATATCCATCTGGAAGGCGGCGCTCATCACGGTGGGGGTCATGGTCACCACGCCCTGATACAGGATCGTACCGATAATCACATTGCCGATGGATGCCTTATTCACCGACGCGCCGCCGATAAGGATGGCGGCCACGGCGGGCATGGCCATCCAGAAGGGGCCGTTGTACAGCTGTATGAAGCCGAAGCCCTGCTCATACACCAGAATACCCACAGCACCCAGCCAGGTGGACATGATCACGGAGATAAGCCGCATCTTGTCCACGTTGATGCCCGCTGCGCGGGCAAAGGCGGGGTTGGAGCCCACAGCGGTCATGGCGGTGCCGGTCTTGGTGTGCAGGAACGCCCACATCAGCACGGCCATCAGCACGAAGAACAGCAGCGTACCGGTGGGGATCACCAGATTGATGCCGATGCTGTTCAGGTCGATGGTCAGAATGTTGGCCAGCGCCTTGTCGTAATAGCCCTCCAGCGAGATGACGGTACGCAGACCGCTGGCGGAGAAGCCCCACACCATGGTAGGGTGCTTATACGGCAGCAGCAGCCACATCATGCACATGAAGGACACGGACGAGAAGCCCACATAGGTGGCGATCATCATCTCGCCGCCCTTGATCTTGTTCAGCAGCCAGCCGTAGCCGCCGCCGAACAGCAGGGCAAAGGGCGTGGCGATGAGGATGGCCATCAGGAAGCTGGCAAACCCCGTATAGCCCAGCTCGATGGACAGCGTGGCACCCAGCAGTCCGGACACGATACCCAGCGGCAGGCCGAAGTTCAGGCCGCAGCCGGAGTGTACCATGGGCACCATGGCCAGCACCATCACGGCGTTCCAGCTGAAACGGGTGATGATATTGGTGATCTGTGTGGGGAAATCCAGCCCCACGCAGGGCGCGGCGATGAGCAGCAGCAGCAGGAAGCACGCGATGATCAGACGCGGCAGGCCGAAGCTGTCCAGCAGCTCTCTGAATTTTGACTTGTTTCCAAGTGTGGTCGTATTGCCCATTTCTTCCTCCTTACTTCACCTGACTGACCATGAGCATACCGAACTCCTCGGAGGAATGGTCAGCAGGCAGGATACCGGCGACCCTGCCGCCGGAGACGATGGCGATGCGGTCGCAGATCTGGCGCAGCTCCTCCAGCTCGGAGGAGATCATCACCACCGTGACGCCGGATTCGCGGTTAAATTTCTTCAGCGCCTCCAGCACCAGCGCCTTGGCGCCCACGTCGATGCCGCGGGTAGGCTCGGACACGAAGAGGAAGCGGGGCTCCAGCGCGAACGCCTTGGCCAGGCACACCTTCTGCTGGTTGCCGCCGGACAGCTCTCTGGCCTTCTGGCTGGAGCCGGTACACTTGATCTGCAATTCATCGATATACCGGTTCGTCACCGTGTGGATGGCCTTTTCGTCGCGCCATGTGAAGAAACCCATTCTCTTCAGGAACTTGTCCTGCACCTGCATGGCGGGGAACGCCACGTTCCACTCCAGTGACTCATCCAGCAGCAGACCCACGCCGCGCCGATCCTCGGACACGAAGGCCAGCTGGGAGTCCAGGCACTTCCGGGGGCTGTTCAGCGCGATAGGCTTGCCGTCGAACTCCACGGTGCCGCCCGCCTCATACAGGCCCATAACGCCGTTGGGAATACCCAGCTTGCCCTGGCCGGCCAGACCGCCGATGCCCAGGATCTCGCCCTCCTTCACGTCCAGATCCACGTTGCGGACGATCTCGCCGGGCATATCCACCCACAGCTTGCGGATGGACATAATGGTGCGGGCATCGGAGTGGTCGCGGATGTCGTGGGCAGCGCCGCCGGCGGCCACCTCGCGCCCCACCATGTAGTGGGTGATGTCGCGGACGTCCGTCTCGCCGGCGGGCACGTCCTTGACCACATAACCGTCCCGCATGATGACCACCTTATCGCACACCGACAGGATCTCCTGCAGGCGGTGGGTGATGAAGATCACGGCGATGCCCCGGGAGGCCATGCCGCGGATGGAGTCCAGCAGCGCCTGTGCCTCCTGCTCGGTGAGCACGGCGGTGGGCTCATCCAGGATCAGCAGCTTCAGGTTCTCCTTGCTCAGCTCGCGGGCGATCTCCGTAAACTGCTTGTGCCCCACGGGCATGCTGCTGATGACCATCTTCTGATCGATAGCCACGCCCATCTTCTCAATGGCTTTTGCGGCGCGGTTATCCATTTCCTTATAGTCGAGAGTGTCCAGGCGCGGGCCGAACACTTCTGAAATGACGCTTTTTTTCTTGGGCTCGCGGTTGAGGAGGATGTTCTCCGTGGCAGTAAAGCCGGGGATCAGCGAGAACTCCTGATGCACCATGCCGATGCCGGCCTTCAGCGCATCAAAGGGGGTGTTGAACTGCACTTTTTCTCCGTCGATCAGGACATCCCCCTCGTAGCCGCCCGTCTCACGGATCACGTCCATGCCAAACAGTATTTTCATCAAGGTGCTCTTTCCGGCGCCGTTTTCGCCCACCAGACCCAGTACCTGCCCTGCCTCCAGGGTAAAGTTGATGTCTGTGAGCACCTGATTGCCGAAAAAGCCCTTTTTAATATTCCGCATCTCAAGCAGCGGAGCATTGTTCTTTTCCATATTCATCCCTACCTATAGCAGCGAGGAGGGAGGATGCCCTCCCTCCCCGCTTTAATGGTTGCTTCAAAAGCCTGTCGTCAGCTGACGGTGAAGTACTTCTCCGGGATCTCCACGTCGGCGTTGCCCATGAAGTGGCCGGGATCACCCATGATATAGGTATCCTGATAGATCAGGAACACGTTTTCAGACTTCGCGCCGGTGGTGGCGTTGGTGTAGCTGGCGCCGTTCCAGGCCGCCTTGGGAGAGTAGACCTGCAGCGCGGCAGCCACATCGTCCATGTCCTTCAGCTCGCTCTTGCCGTCCAGCACGTTCTTGGCGTGCAGAGCAAGACCGGCAGATAGGGTGTAGCCGTAGGAGTAAGCCCAGGTACCGAAGTGATCGGCGCCGCCCTTCTCCACGATGGCGGACTCGACCTTGGTCAGGATCTTCTCGAAATCACCGGCTTCCTCGGTCAGATCAATACCCAGCGCGCCGGGATAGCCCATCAGGGGGGAGGGCAGGTCGGCCTCGATGAAGTAGCCGCCGCACTCCAGCAGGCGCTTCAGCAGAGGCTCGGTGTGTGCATCGTTGGTGCAGAAGTAAGCAGCCTTCTGGCCGTACTTCTCGACCCATGCGGGCACCTGCTCCAGAATGTAGGCCTGAGCGCCGGAAACGCCCACGTCAGAGGTGGGATCGGGAGCCGTCTCCAGGACGAACTTCATGCCGAACTCCTCGCAAGCGGCCTTCATGATGGCCACGCGGCGGCTCATGGTCTCATAGGACATGTGGCGGGGGAAGGAGATATGTACGAAGGTGTCGCAGCCCAGCTCGTGCGCGGTGCGGATGATCAGATAGCCGCGGGACACGAAGTCGTTGTTGGTGACCAGGTCGGCAGCGGAGCCGATCTCGGGCAGATCCTCGTGAGCCTCACCTGCGATGCAGATGATGTCAGGGCGAGTCTCTTTGATCTTGCGGAACGCCTCGGTGGTGCCGGGAACAGACTGGTTGACGATGATGGCCTTCATCAGGGGATCGGCGGACAGGTTCACGATGGACTGGATGGTGGTCTCAGTCTCCTCGGTGAAGTTGTCGGGATAGATGGCCAGCTGGACCATATCCTCGCCATACTCCTTCTGGAAGGCCTCGGCGCCGCGGCGGTCGTCCTCGGACTGAGAGACGGAGCCGGTCACGATGCCGATCTTGTAGGGCACGGTGTTATCATCGGTCTCGCCCTTCTTTTCGCCGCAGGCGACCAGGGAGAGCGCCATGATGAGAGCCAGCAGCAGAGAAACTACTTTTTTCATGTTTACCTCCTAATTCCTTTACCATAGTTTGTTGTTTCCTCCGCCAGAAGGAAACAGCGAACAGGGCGCGCCCTGTCCTCTTCTATGCATTCGGGTGCTGCGCACCCATTTGATTTTACCAGATAAGTTCACACTCTGTCAACATATTTGTGTCTCTGAATGGTGTTCAATAGCGCATTTCCTTGTTTTTCATCCACACACTTTCCCACAGTTTTTGGCGCATTTGCATCATTTTCATGTATTTTTCATGCGGTTTTTTGTCAGAAGCCTGCTGTTTTGCTATAATAAACTTTTCTTTTGGCGAAATCTGTTTTTTGTCTGACTGCAGCAAAAGAGACAGGCTTCTGCCTGTCTCTCCCGCTTACCTTATGACTTATGGCACTCGTCAGATCTTCTGCTTCTCATCCACGATCTGGCGCAGCTTGGCGGAGAAATCCTCCAGCGTCATGGCGCCCAGGTCCTCGCCCTTGCGGGTACGGACGGAGACGGTGCCGTTCTCCATGTCGCGGTCGCCAACCACCAGCATGAAGGGGATCTTCTCCAGGGTAGCCTCGCGGATCTTCTTGCCGATCTTCTCGTTGCGGCTGTCCACCTCCACGCGGAAGCCCTGCTTGCGCAGCTCCGCGGCCTGCTGCACGCAGTAGTCGGCAGCGCGGTCGGTGATGGGCAGGAAGCGTACCTGCTCGGGCATCATCCAGGTGGGCAGCGCGCCGGCGTACTCCTCGATCAGGTAGGCCAGTGTCCGCTCATAGCAGCCCAGAGACGTGCGGTGGATGATATAGGGCAGGGCCTTGTTGCCGTTCTCATCGATATAGTACATGCCGAAGCGCTCCGCCAGCAGCATATCGATCTGGATGGTGACAAGGGTATCCTCCTTGCCGTACACATTCTTGTACTGGATGTCCAGCTTGGGGCCGTAGAACGCGGCCTCGTCAATGCCCACGGTGTAGTCCACGTTCAGATCCTTCAGGATGCGCTCCATGGCGGCCTGGGCGTGGTCCCACTGCTCCGCCGTGCCCTCGTACTTGTTGTTGGGGTTGGTGGGGTCCCACTGGGAGAAGCGGAACGTGCACTTTTCCAACAGGCCCACGGTGCCCAAGCAGTACTTGGCCAGATCCAGGCACTGCTTGAACTCCTCCTCCAGCTGGTCGGGGCGCAGCACCAGATGTCCCTCGGAGATGGTGAACTGGCGGACGCGGATCAGGCCGTGCATCTCACCGGAGTCCTCGTTGCGGAACAGGGTGGATGTCTCGCCCAGACGCATGGGCAGGTCGCGGTAGCTGCGGCCGCGGTTCAGGAACACCTGATACTGGAACGGGCAGGTCATGGGACGCAGGGCAAAGCACTCCTTCGTCTCATCCGCGGGATCGCCCATGACGAACATGCCGTCCAGATAATGATCCCAGTGACCGGAGATCTTGTACAGCTCACGCTTGGCCATCAAAGGCGTCTTGGTCAGCAGATAGCCACGCTGCTGCTCGGTGTCCTCCACCCAGCGCTGCAGCAGCTGGATAACGCGGGCGCCCTTGGGCAGCAGGATGGGCAAGCCCTGGCCAATGCAGTCCACAGTGGTGAAATATTCCAGCTCGCGTCCCAGCTTATTGTGGTCGCGCTTCACGGCCTCCTCCCGCTCCTTCAGATAGGCATCCAGCTCGTCCTTGCTGGGGAAGGCCACGCCGTAGATACGCTGCAGGGTCTGGCGGTTGGAGTCGCCGCGCCAGTAAGCGGCGTTGCAGGCGGTCAGCTTGATGCCGTTGCCCTTGATGCGGCCGGTGGAGTCCACGTGGGGTCCGGCGCACAGGTCCACGAACTCGCCCTGCTTGTAGAAGGAGATGTGGGCGTCCTCGGGCAGATCGTTGATGAGTTCCACCTTGTAGGGCTCTTCTTTTTCCTCCATGTACTTGACGGCCTCGGCGCGGGGCATCTCGAAGCGCTCCAGCTTCAGCTTCTCTTTACAGATCTTACGCATTTCAGCCTCGATCTCGCCCAGGTCGTCCTGGGTGAAGGCGAAGGGCGCGTCCAGATCGTAATAAAAGCCGTTGTCGATGCTGGGGCCGATGGCCAGCTTCACCTCCGGGTGCAGGCGCTTGACAGCCTGGGCCAGGATGTGGGAGCAGGTGTGCCAGTAGGTCTTGCGGTACTGTTCGTTTTCAAACGTAAATTTCTTGTTTTCCTTGTTGACTTCGCTCATAGTCTGTTCCTCCTTGTGATCGGGGCTGGATAAATAAAAATCCCCACCCCTGAATGGTATCAGGGGTGAGGTAATAGGCATTACTCCACGGTTCCACCCTGCTTACGGCATACGCAGCATTTTTACTGTCCGCTGCGGATGGCGGGATATCTTTCGTCGAGACAAGGCGCAGGAGCGCAGGAATACGGTCTGTATTTCAAGCTTCTGCAACGCAGTATCGGCGGAAGAGATCCGGCATACGCCGTCGCTTTCGATCGCTGTAACGGGCGATACCCGTCCTGCTCCTCGCAGGCCGCTCGGGAGTGGTACAGGCCGCATGGTCGGCAGGGCGCTTTCAGCCGGGACGCCCCTCTCTTTGGCCGCGGAAACACAGCTTCTTCTCCGTCATCGCTTTTTGATGGCAATAAGTATAAACCGTTCGGCGCGGTTTGTCAACGGGTGGTTTCACGGGGGAAGGGCAAAATCAGCCGCGTGAAGCAAAAAGAGACATCCTTTCGGATGTCTCTTTTTGCTGGCGCGGAAGGAGGGATTTGAACCCTCGCGCCGCTTTTGACGGCCTACTCCCTTAGCAGGGGAGCCCCTTCGGCCACTTGGGTACTTCCGCATACATATTTATTTTCTGGCGGAGAGAGTGGGATTCGAACCCACGGATGCTTTCACATCGCCGGTTTTCAAGACCGGTGCTTTCGACCACTCAGCCATCTCTCCGTGTGCAAAAGCGTCTCTCGTGCCAAACGCGAGTATTATATTACCATGCGCCGACGCCTTTGTCAACAAAAAGCCTCGGAAGAAATTTGAAAAAAATTCAAAATAGGACTTGCAAACCGCCGAAAACTGTGGTATTCTAAGTGGGCTGTTTGAGGCACAACAGAATATCCGGGTGTGGCGAAGTTTGGTATCGCGCTTGAATGGGGTTCAAGAGGCCTCGAGTTCGAATCTCGACACTCGGACCACGTCGGAGCAGGTTTGTATGCTTGCTCCGACTTATTTTTTACATAGTGGAGAGGGCGATGGTGTTGTCATCTCCCTCTTTTTTTGTCCGGCGCAGGACGCGAAAAAGCGCGGCAGCTGCCGCGCTTTTTCCTCTTCCTCCCTGCTCGGTCCTTCCTGAAAGAAGGTCCCCCTCGCTGTTAAGTGAATTTAGTATACCATGAATACGCCCGTTTGTCTATCCTTTTTGCGCGCCGTATCCAGCATTTGCCACTGTTTTTCATGCATATCGCGCTGTCGGACGGCAAAACTACCGTTGCGATACCCAACAAGGGCATTTGCCCCACAACATGAAAGGAGAACACAACGATGTCTACCAAGAACAGCAACAAGCTGAATGTCCCCGAGGCCAAGGCCGCTATGGATCAGTTCAAGATGGAGGCCGCCTCTGAGGTCGGCGTGAACCTGAAGAACGGTTACAACGGTCACCTGACCAGCCGCGAGGCCGGCTCTGTGGGCGGCCAGATGGTCAAGAAGATGACGACCATACGAACGATGAGTTTTATGAGGGTGGACAGGACTGCCAACAGTCACGAAGTGCGGCATACATATAAGGTACAACTTCAAATCTAAAGCTCTTAAAAACTAAGCGGCAATCACCACATAGGTGATTGCCGCTTGCCCCTAGGCGGGCATCAGTACTGCCCCCGGCCATAGTTATAGGGATATACGCATTCATTTTATTCAAAATGCACCTCTTCTTGGTTGGCATTGTAAGCCTCAACTCGGGCATTGATATCAAGCTCATTTACAATATATCCTCTCAATGCACAGGCGGTAACAAAATCTTGAATTCGATTTACCCCTTTGATTTCTTTTAGCGTGACTATCGCCGCGAAGTTGAGACTACCTTGTGTTTTTGTGCTTAACCGTTCTTTTGACACGACCGAAATTCCCCACAGCCTCTCATCATAGGCCTTCAATGGGCGATTTCTTTTTAAAATTTTAGATATAAATTTCGTGTTTTCCCACTTTCTGAACTCTTTACGCGAAGCCCGTTCATCAATGTGAGATCCTGTATCATCTTGAACATTGTCATTAATATCCTCAATGCTTCCATCCGTTCTCACCCGTCCAAACTTTAACGACAGCTCCCGATTGGTGTAATCAACTCCTTGTGAACGCGAACATTTGGGGAAATAACACATGGTTGCACGTGCAATATAAGGATACTTATTGTCGTTGTCTTTCGGGACTGGTATAGCATAGTTTGCTGTTTTATATGATTGAGATGTTCCGTATACAGCAAACCGTATCTCGTCATTCGGCGTTTCCAAAATGCTGTTAATGTTTATGGGAACTACCCCATATCCGATAATGTCTTTCACTTTATGGGTTGAAATCTGATATTCCCATCCGGCTGCGGCATCAATAATTAACGCCTTTGCTACTTCTCTAGATAATCCCATGACATCAATCAAATAGCAAAGTTTTCTACTTATCCACGGTGCAGCAAAAGATGTCCCAAAATCTTCTATTTCGCCTCTGACCGGTGAAAAAACCGTAATACGCTCATCATAGTCACCACCATAATATGAGACATCAGGTTTGTTAAAAAACGAAAGCACATTGCCCCTGCGTGAGTAGGTCGCTGGACTCCCATCCCGCCTTACCGAGTTAACAACAATGGAATTCAGTGAATCCGCTGGTGAGCCAACCCGCAAAGTTTCTGTTTTCACAGTTCTATTGTCGTTTGTTCCAGATATAACAAAGATTACATTTCGCTGTGAAATTAGTTCATCGATTACAGCTGCATCATACGAAATAAAATTCTTCGATACCTCATCCTCTGTCCCCAAGGACAAATTCCAAACATGAATATCAGGGTTTTGAGCAACGATCTCTTTTATCTTCCTTACTAGTCTTGATACTGAAATTTTATCATCGCAAACCCCAAAATGTCTTACTCTAAATCTGCCACAGCCATCATCCAACCACGGGTTAAGTCTCGGGCCATCAACAATAATCGATGTCACTTCTGTGCCGTGTTCCCTTTGACTATTGCGCGCAAGCAGTAATTCTACGCCTTCAAGATAATCGCTATTTTCAACCCATTTACTAAAATATACAGACTCGTCGAACAGCGTATCTATAACGCCAATAGTTGGTTCATTTGCTGGGTCAGGAATCACTATTCTAGGATATTTTCGTTCTATGCCTACATCATTTAGTGTGGCTTTTGACAAATCGGAAGATACCATAGAAATCAAGTATGGTACATTTTCCGATAAGTATTGGCATAGCTCTTGTGTTGCTGAGATAGTATCATCGCCATAAAACGTATATCGGTAGCGATAATTATCAACAGCAAGTTTCTCTAAAAGATTGTTGATTGGCAACTCAGTTTTATAAAATGTAATAAGACATGCTTCCTGTTTAAAAGGAATCTCTATGCCGGGAACACCAAAAGATTCAACAACAGAGCAGTCAACTATAAGATTTCGAATCTTCGGCTTTGATAGGCCGTAACCATCGTAATCAATACTTGGCTGTTTCGTGCGTGTTTCGTTGAAATTGCTTGGGACAGCTTTCCCGTCTAATCGTTCTCGAATAAACTTTTTAATTACTTCTAGCTCATTTATTGTCCGATCAACTGTTGTATAATCTGCATAATAAGTTATGATATGATTTTCTGCGCCTTCTCCAGCTGAAGAAAACCTCGCTCCAACAATAATGTCATTAGTGGCTTTCCCTGTAGGCTTTAACACTGCCTGAATTCTATTTGATTTTGCGATAATATCGTTGTAATTCACATCAACGAGCATATCTTTAATGACTTTCGGGGAATCTGTATAGAAGCGTTTTACAGCCCTGAGGCTTTCAATAAGTGTAACTACTCTTTCTTCTGAAACCGAGGCGTTTGCCCGCAAATTCTTGGAAGGTATCTGCTGCTTATTGCGCTCACTAACGAAACGCAGTTTGACTTGCAACAACGGATTCATTAGATTACCCCCTTAATCTTCTAGATACACTACTTTTGGGCATTCTAGAAAGGATCTCTATTTCTCTTGTCGTATACCCTTCCGCACTTAACTGTTGAATGTCTATGGAGTTTGGATTCCCATTTAAAGACAGATAGATGCGCCTCAGATAATCATATTCATTTGATTCATCGCTAAACGCAATAGACGTTTTTATTATTTGCTTTAAATCTCCTGGCATTGGAATAACAGCCAAATTCTTCAATATCTTATTAAATAATCTAATATCCTGTTTCGAATTTGTTGCTCGCTTTAGATATGACGTTAATATTGAGTCCGCAACTAACACTAAGTCTTCTTTTGAGTAACGGTCAAAAGACACTATTGCATCAAATCTTCTCAAGATAGCTTTGTCGAAGTTGTTAATAAGATTTGTTGTTGCAATAACAGGTATTTTGTTATTACAACGATCTAACTCTTTCAAGAATACAGAAGTAACTCTCCCCATTTCTCTGAGGTCGTTTTTATTCACACGGTCAAGGACAAGCGCATCAATTTCATCCAGTAAAACAAGTGCTCTGCCATATGGCAGCCGACTAATCTCATCAAAAAGCAACGATACATTTTTTGCTGTTTCACCCAATCGACTATCAACAAGTTGTTCAAAGGAAACGGTTAATATGTCCATACTCAGCAATCTAGCAATTTGATAGACCGACTCGGTTTTTCCACTTCCCGGTGCACCGAAAAACAGAAACTTAGACAGTTCCGTTTTCTTACTAATTGCTTTTGTAATGCCAATTATATCTTCTTCGATAACATCCGGCAAAACCAACGCTTGCGTCGAATACTGCACTTTGCTTAAAAAACGCAAATTATGATAGCTTGACTGTGGAACGTAAAAATTCACATTGGATATTAGTTCCATCAGATATTGTGCCATAGAAGAGTCTCCAGCCGCATCAAATTCTCTCGCTATTCCTGCCACTTCAATGGCAAACGCCTCATCATTCTTTTCCACATGATATTTAACAAGGTTCACTATGCTCTGCTTCTTCAATTCGCACACCTCCTCTTTGCGGTTATTATACTCCGGTGTGGGACAAAAATCAATGGCCGCGGGACAATTATTCGAACCTTTGTTATCTTTTTGCTCTCCGATAAAATGTGCTCTTGCTCATCCCTAACCGCCGCATAGCCTCGGCAGCGGTGATCTCCCCACGCCGCCACTTAACTATGACTTTCTCAAGCTCCGGCGGTTGAATAGGCTTGCGCCCTTTGTAAACACCGTTGTGCTTGGCAATGGCGATGCCCTCCCGCTGGCGTTGGAGGATATATTCCCGTTCCAGTTCCGCCACCGCGCCGAATACGGTCAGCATAAACTTGCCGGTAGGCGTGGTGGTGTCGATGGCTTCCTTCTTGCTGACAAATTCCACACCTTTGGCGGACAACTTCTCCACCAGTTCCAACAAATCACGGGTATTACGGGCGAAACGGCTGATGGACTCCACGATCACCGTGTCACCCCGCCTGACGTATTCCATCATCTTTTTCAGCTCTGGGCGATTGGTATTCTTGCCGCTCATGCGGTCGATGTAGACCTCATCCACCCCCAACTGCTCCATCAGCAGCTCTTGCCGTGCCGTGTTCTGATCGGCGGTGGATATGCGGATGTAACCGATTTTCAATTGCGATACTTCCTTCCCTTGTAAATTCATATTTATTTTGTTATACTATGCATACAAAATGGCGTTTTGATGGGAGGTGTCCTCGATGAAAACATATACTCTAAGCGAAATTAAGACCATTGTGTCACGTCTTGCCAGGCAATATGGCGCGGAGCGCATCTACCTGTTCGGCTCCTATGCCCGTGGAGATATGACAAGCGGGAGTGATATTGATTTGCGGATTGACAAAGGCAGCATCCGCGGTTTTCAGTTGGCAGGGCTTCTGCTCGACCTGGAGGACTCTCTTGGCGTGCCGGTAGATCTTGTCCCCACCACCAGCCTTGATTCACATTTTCTTGACTCCATACGGAAAGATGAGGTGCTGCTGTATGAAGCCTCTTGACCGCAACATCGGTGCTCTGGAGCATATCGTTGTCTACTGCCAGCAAATCGAGCAGACTGTTGAACGCTTCGGCAACAGCGCTGAGACATTTCAGAACGATCCCATTTACCGCAATGCCGCCGCACTTTGTATTTTGCAGATCGGTGAGTTGGTGGGTAAGCTGACAGACGAATTCCGTGAACAGCACCCCGCCGTGCCTTGGCGTCAAATCAAGGCTATGCGGAATATTGTCGCGCATAGCTACGGCACTGTCGATCCCGAAATCACATGGGAAATTATCACGGATGAGATTCCTCAACTAAAGGCATATTGCGAACAAATCATTGCCGCCGAACAATAACGTAGTCCCAATAGAGTCCCTCCCGCAGATGGCACGTGCCAAAATGCGGGAAGCGACCCTATTGGGACTCTTTTTCTATGTACCGTTAGGGTACACCCTATTGGCACGGTTCCTCCACCGGTACACAGATAATCTGCCCGTTGACGCTGACGAAGAACTCCGGCTTGGCAAAACGTCCGAGCCAATAGGCAACCTGCTCGTCCGTCAGAGACGTGAAGTTCTCGCTGTCTGTCGGTGCGCCGCAGATGAAGAATGTTCCGGCGATGGCATCATAGATCTCTCCGTTCTCATTCCGCAGAGCCCGGTTCAGCGGCAGCCCCAGCAGCTTGCCCTCCTCGTTGCAGATCAGGGCTGCGTCTCGTCCTCCGGGTTCGTACACAGCTTGAATAAGACCGCCAACAGCACGCTGCATACTTGCAAGGCTATCTTCCAATTCCATTTCACAGGCTTTCCTCCCAACTTCTACCATTACTACTCGCATCTTTTCATACCTCCCCACAGCACATGATCTCCTCTATCTCCTCCGGGCAAAGACCATACCCGAGGAACACGTCTATGTCGTGGGGCGTGTAGCCGTAGGCGGACGCTACGGATTTCAGATCGTTGATATACTCGTCCTGTCCGGCGTACACGTCCCAATATGGCCAGATGAAATGTGCCGTGCCGTCCCACAGGTTGCGGGTATCGAAGCGTTCAACGGTGTACTGCCCCTGCCGGTCTATTCGCAATATGTCTCCTTCCCGGAGCATTACCTCAAAGGGCTGTTCCGTGCGCGGCATGCCCTTCTTCAGTCCCTTCTTGAGTATCTGCTCTGTGCTGGCGTAGACGTATAAGCCTATCCGCGGGAAGTGGTACAGCGTCAGCGGATTGTTACCCTTGATGATATAGAGGTTGTCCCGGCTGTCCAAAACAGACAGCGTCAGCGTACCTCTGAGGGGCTCTACGGCGCTGCGGATGCTCCGGAAACTCAGCTCGCCCTGCTGCGCCAGCAACTGCACGGCCACATAGCTATCTGTCTCGATTCGGGTAGGGGGCAGGTTCTTGTCCTTGCGGAGCGTCAGGTCATTGTACAGCACACCGTTGTGCGCCAGCGCGAAGGGGATACCCGCTGTGCCCTCGAAAGGATGGTTGTTGTAATTGTGCTTCTCATCACCCTGCGTGGTCATGCGCGTATGTCCCATAATGCAGGCAGCATCATCGGGCAGCCTGAACCGCATCAGGTGTGCAGGATAGGGGCGCTTGTAGACGGTCAGGTGACCGTTGTGGTTATAGGCGATGCCGGTGGCGTCCGTACCGCGATCTTCGCTGGCAACGGCCAACGCAGAAACAAGACGCTTCTTCTGCGCGGCGGTCAGGCTGTGGCCGTAGTCGTAAATTCCAAACAGGCAGCACATCAGACTTCCCCCTCTCCCTCAACCGGCTCATTGATGTAGAGATTGCGCTCCTTCAGGTACTGCACCAGCTCTGGCTCTTTGATGGCACTGACAAAACTGCTCCAGGGCAGGTCATGCAGCTCATCGTCGGACATAAAAATCGCCGCATCGCAGATGTGATCCACCATCTGCAATGTGGCGATAAGCGTATTCAGTTTCAACGTACCCCGGAACATACGAAATTCAATGGTGTCCGCGTTAGTGAGGTTGACGCAGGTGTAGCGGCTGCCATGGTCTTTCTTGACATGCTCCAGCATCTCACCGGGTCGGTCGCGGTAGCCGTAGCGGGCAGCCCACTGCTCCAGCTGCCGCTGTGTCCGGCGGGAAAAGCGCAGCAGCTCTGCCCAGTGGCGCTCCACAAAGAACAGCACGCGGGCAATGGCGTTGTCCTGCGCATCCAGCGTGTCTCCAAAGGCCTTGCGGGAGACATGGATATGCAGCCCGCAGGTGCCCGCCTGATGTGACAGGTAGCCCATGTTGACGGCTGTGTCCAGCACCTCCGCCCAGGGCATCTCATGCAGCTGGCAGTCCAGCGACATGGGGTGTGTGACGATCTCGAAGCCATCGTCCAATGAGCCATCGTGCTTGCAGTAGGCCAGCGTTTTGGACTGATTGGCGATGCCCATCAGCGTCTCCGCACTGCTGTCGCATTCACCGCCGTCGTCGATCTCCAGCTCCACGCCGAAATAGCGCGGGCCGTCGCCGTAGAAGATGGGGTAAGGCTTGAAGTAGTAGTCGTGGATGGGGCTGTTCTCGATGGTAGAGCAGCAATCGGCACAGTAGGGATCGTCGTTGTCCAGCGGATACCAGCAGTGGTCGGTGTCGATGATGCGCCCGCAGCGGACGCAGCGGGTGTAGTCCCGGTCATAGCATTCGGGGCAGATGGGGAAGTCATCGTTCTCACTGCGGTTGTGGGTGCGTAGGAAACGGCTGCCGCAGTCGGTGCAGACAAGGGTCAGGTCGTCCAAACAGCCAGGGCAGTAGAGCCTGCCGTTGAACTCGGTAAGCTCTCCTTCGGCAGTACCGCAGTGGGCGCAGGTGCGGAGTTCGGTCATAGCAAAATTCCTCCAAAATGTAAAATTAGGCCTCCGGGGATCACCCGGAGGCCTTCACTTATATATTACATATTTAGAGTTCCTTGTCAAAACGGAAACGTAGGGTTCTTCTCCCAGTATCACTCATCAAAAAGTAAGAACTTATACGGCTGCACATCCAGCACTTCCGCAATGCCAAACAGCGTATCCAACGAGATCGCTTTGTTGATATTGGGCGCTTCTACATGTCCGATAAAGGCCGGACTTCGCCCAAGCTCCTCGGCAAGCTGCTCTTGCGTCAGCCCCCGCAGCTTACGATAATAGGCAATTTTCAATCCCAACTGTAAATATTTGTCAGCGTACTGCTCTTTCATTAGCATCAACTCCCGATAATATGGTATCGGAAATGCAAAGCAATTGACATGAGCTTTCAATTATAGTATTATATTTATCAGATATAATTATGTGTTTTTCTGTGCATATTTTTCTCTGCTTCAAAAGGGAGCTTGACTCGTCAAAGTCTGAATATCAATTGTCAATAGAACTTCTGTATCAGAAATACTCCATGCATGTCAAGGGGAGGAAAGCACAAATGGATTCATGCGACAAAATTGTCATTTTCGGTCAAACGGTACAAGTCCCACCAAATCGTGTCGCTTACAACGCCATCCGCATGGACTTCATAAGGATGGCCAACGAAGCGGCGGTGCAGTATGAAAAGCTATATAAGCAGGATGGCTCTATTCAGAAGGTCATTAACGGTTTGGGTGAGCAAATGCACGATTGCCTTGCTCCGACATTGGATCACTGCATCACCACATTGATTCATCACGGCGTGATCGACATAGATGTGCAGACCTTTGCGGAGCGCTATCAGTCCTTTGCAGAACCATGCGCCGAAGCATTCAACGATGTATACGACCGTTATGCCGAAGTAGTCATGGACGAAGAGGAATTGAATGAATACCGCAAGGCGAGAAGGGAAGGCCGCGCCAGATGGCAGGGCGGTGGCTTTGGCCTGGCCGGTGCGCTCTCCGGTGCTGTAACCGCCGGTGCGCTGAACTTGGTAATGGGGGCTGGCCACATGGTATTCAACGCCATTGGCAGAACTTTCTCATCCATTGCTACCAGCTTCAAATTATCCAAGATTTACGATGATCCCAATACCTGCAAGACACTGTTAAAGGGTCTTCGGCTCTCTGTGTTTAACCTGCACTTTGCGCTGGTCTGCTGCTTGGATGAACTGGACATTGATCACGTCCCGGCCAGCGGACTTGTCACCCCGGAGGAGCATCGTCAGGGCGAAGCGATCCTCTCCAATGTGGACAAGCTGCCTACAGAAGACGACAAACAGGCTGCACTGCTCCGCGTGTTTGACCTTGATCCCTATCAGGCACGTTGGTACAGCTATGTCTTACAGCACTACGGAGATCAGGACGGACATCTTTCCAACATAGCGCACTACTTCGGTGTTCTCACAGTCGATGAGGAAAAGCGATCCTTGCTGGCAAAATTCGCAGAGTCGTTCACCATTGACACCGAACAGCAAGCCTTGGCTGCCCAGGAGAAGATCGACGCCTATCGCAAAAAGCTGGCATATTTTGAGCCGTTGCTGGAAGCGCAGACAGTATTACAAGCTGTAAAGAGATTTGATGAAGAATACCGAACCGTTGATGGCATTGTTTGCAGCACCCGTGAGGCGGCTGATCAAGCCAGAAAAGAGTCTGCCGATGTCCGCAGAATTCTGCGTACTGCCGATGGCGGTAATCTGTTGGCATTGAAGCAAGCGGAGGCCGCGTTAGCAGAGTATCACTCTCCGATAGCAGTTAATGCGCAAAACGAAATTTATAAGCGCCGACAGGCAGCTGAGCTTGCAGCGCGCACTGTCGAACCTCGGTTAGAGGGAGTTGAACCTATCATCTGTGATAATGCAGACGAAGCTGAATCTCTGCGGGGATATGACAACATCCTTTATGCCCGGTTAAAGCAATGCGGAGATGACATTGAGGCAGAAACGGCTCTTGTTGCTCTCAAGAACGATATAAAAAGGATCGGTTATCCCTCACAGATACAGGACATCTACTTAGCCGAGATCAATCAGCTATTGGCGGGCATCGACCGCGTAAAGCGAACTGTATTCGGCACTGAATACCCCACGCAGGAACGCGCAGCGGCGGCTAAGGCTGCCTATGACACGCTGCGGGAGCAGGTTGCCGCACCGGAAGCAAAAAATGCTGCCGAGGATCTTCGCAATGCCATAGCACAAAGCGACCTTCCGGATGCTCAGCAGGAAGAGCTACGGGACACATTGTTTGAGAACGAAAACGAAAAAGAGTTAAAAGCGGCAAAAAAGCTATCTGTCATAAGCGGGGTCATCGTTCTCATTATTGTTGCCTGTACCATTGCCTTCGGCCTGAAATTCACCCCCGCTCTGGCCTCTAAAACCGTGCCGTTCTTAGGTCAGAATTTAGTAATGACCACACAGGAAGTTTCCAATGATCTCGGCTATGTGGATGGACTCCGGAACGGCGTTCTGATCTTTGGGCATGCGATCGTGGAAATCTTTGTCGGCGCATTTTACGAATACATAGGCGGGTTTGACTATGGAATCGTTGGCAACATTATTTGGGCTTTTCTTGGGCTTTTCTGGGTCTTGCTCAAGTACATGCTTTTTGCCATAGCACAATATTGCGTGACTCTGGTGCTGGCTTTTTTCCAGAAGGCTACGTTGGGTTATTATGTGGGCTACCTCATCTCAGCACCGATTCCCTTTGCAGTTTCAAGGTTCAACTTCGATGAAGATGAACGCGAGGAGAATGTTGCGCGGATCAAAGAGCTGCGCCCCGGCAAAATCGCAAAATGGGTTTTGCTCTCACTTCTGGCAATAGGCATAAGCATTGCATTCATTTGGATGGAAAACAATGGGTATGCCATAAAATGGTAAATTTTGAATTGGAGAAAGAGAAATGAAAAAAATTGATAAAAAATCAAAACCGGAACAGCTATTTGTTCTAATGCTTCTGGCGGTTGCCTGTCTTGGAATTCTTGCACTCACAGGTTGTGGCGGAAACCAGTCTTGTGAAACTGTTCAATGCGGGAGCATAAAGGACGAGTCCTATCAGATCAGTGGCTTATCCGTTCCCGGCTGCGGTGGATGCTTGGGTTCCGGCAAAGGGTGCGATAGTTGTCTGTGGGCGCAATCCTGCAAAGAAGTTTCCTTCAAATATATCGAAGCCGGAGAAACAAAAATGAACGGCAGCGGTTGTGATATACAGTACTATGGTTCTGGTTGCCTTGGCTGTGGCTATGACCAAAAGAGCTGTTATTCAGGCTGCATCACGGTCACAGATGATGATGACAATAGTTCAACCTCTGTATTTTACGGGAATACCGATGATGGTAGTCATATTCTGACGATTGGCGGAGACAATAACGGCTGCGTTAAATCAGGCAACTGGCCTCTTGATTCCCTGCGTGATGCAGAAGTGTTCTCAGGTATAAACTGATGTGCCCGTATATTCAGATCACACTCCCGTCCTATGGCGTATTGGCGTTTATTGGCGCATTTGCAGCCCTATTATTTCTATACTCCCGTCTGGACCGCTTCAATATCGCGTTTACCCAGTTTTTGAAACTGGTTGCTCTGTGTGCTGTCGGCTGCGTTTTGGGGAGCAAGCTCATGTACGCATTAACCCAAGTCCCTTGGCTTATAGAGAATTTCTCCGCCAGGAACCTGTTGATGCTAATTCCAAATAGTGGCTATGTGTTTTATGGCGGATTGTTGGGTGTGATTTTGGCCATCTATCTGTATGCAAAAAAGGGCTCAGATTTACGAGGCCGGATCTACCGCATGGTCGTCCCTGCATTCCCGCTGTTTCATGGGTTTGGACGTATCGGCTGTTTTATGGCCGGGTGCTGCTATGGTGTCAAACTTGCCACCCCCGCAGAGCTATTCGGTATCTTTACGCTAGACAGGCTTCCGGTACAACTGATAGAGGCGGGTTTTGAGTTCTTGCTTTTTGCTGTTCTTCTTTTCTGCGAGAAAAAGCAACCAAAAACTGACACCTTGCAAATATATCTCGTAACCTATGCTATCTTCCGTTTTTGTATCGAGTTCTTTCGCGGAGACGCTATTCGCGGCATCTTCCTTGGCTTTTCAACCGCCCAGTGGGTATCTTTGGCAATCATTACCTGTTACGTATATCGACATTTTAAAATGTGCCGCACCGGGAGAAAAACCGAGGCCATCCAAAGCGAATTGCACCCATCTTATACGGAAAAAGGGGAATACTAAATACAGGGGGAAAGAGGCCGTGTTTACGGCCTCTTTTTCGCCGATCATCACCCCATCTCACTTCGCAGGAACGCTTCCAGATACACTTTGCTAATTCGCCATTCTCTCCCGATCTTCAGCGCCGGGATCAACTGCTGTGCGATCATTTTTCGTACCTGCTGCTTGGTGGTTTTCAGCAGTGCGGCGGTTTCGGACACGGTCAGCAATTCGGTCACGCCCACGGATCGTCATCCTTTCCATTAGAGCCATGTTTGCCCTCCTTGTATAAAAAATAGTAGAATTTTTCTCTCTGCCGCAAGATGATTTTAGGTCGGTTGAGGGATTAGAAAACGCCGGAAACCCGCATAAACTCTATGTTTTTGCGGGTTCTCGGCGTTTCTTTTATCGCCTGTATTAGTGGTGCTTTTTCGGTAAATGGTGCCCAAATGGTGCCCAAATCCCACGCGGGGCTATAAAACGATATAAGAAGCGGTAAAGAGATACAGCGGTTAAAGCTCTAAATCGCTGCTCTTTTTCTTTGCCGCGCTCTTTGCTTTCTTCGGCTCGGCTTTCTCTGCCTTTGCCGGGTCAGCCTGTTTGACCGCCCCATGATAAGCGTCTAAGACTTCTTTCTTGCGTTCAAGCCGCACGTCCACATAACGGGCGGTAACAGCTTCAAAGTTCATAGACAGTCCAAGCGATACGCCGATACCCGCAAGCGTATGTCCTAACACTTCGCCTACGGTGTAGAAATCGCCTGTCAGTTGGTGCATATTCGTAGCCGCCGTATGGCGTAAATCGTGAAAGCGGATATGCGGCATATCCAAATCTTCAAGCAGTTTTCCAAACTGGGAAGATACCCACGACGCGGAGATAGGGGAACCGTCCGGCTTCGCTACAACAAGGTCATTGTCATAGTATGGCTTTCCGTCTTTTTCTGCCTGTTCGCGCTGCGCTTCCTGCATAGCAAACTGTTTGAGGAAGAACGGGCGGGCAAGCTCTGTGATAGGCAGCTTTCGCCCGTTGGATTTCGGCGGTGCCATTTCCTCAATGACTTTTGTTTTCGGCGGCACCTTAAAGGGTAGCTGCTCGAAAACGTCAAAGGTGTTGTTTTCCAAATCCACATTACGCCAGCGCAAGCCCAGGATTTCAGAACGGCGCATACCGTAAAGCCCGCCTAAGATAACGGGCATTTCCCAAACGGTACCCTCGACGCGCTGCATAAGGGCTTTTACCTGTTCCGGCGTATAAGGGTCGGGGGTCTTGTCGCTCTTTCCAAACTTCGTAAGCGTGTCCTTTGCTGCGTTTGTTTCGATATAGCGGTATTTCCGGGCATGGCTCAACGCCACGCTTAAAACACGCTTTGCCCCGGCTGCGGTGGACGGTTTCAAGCCTTTGTCAATAATCTGCTGAAACATTTTGTCTACCATAGCGGGGGTAAGCTGATTAAGGGCAACGCCGCCGATATAGGGATTGATATAGTTTGCAATCGTCTTTTTGTACCCGTCGTAAGTAGAGGGGCGCAAGTTCACTCTTGCATAGCTTTCCACCCATTCATTCAGATAGCTTGCAACGGTCTGTTTCCGCTGTGAAGCGATAGACGCAATCTGCCCCGGATTATGGAGCTTTGCTTTCATCTCTGCTTCATGCTGCGTTGCTTCCTTTTTTGTCGGAAAGCCCTTTTTGGAATAGGTTTTCTTTTCCCCATTCGGGGCGGTGTACTTGATATTCACGTCGTAAACTGTTCCCGGTCGCCCGGTCAGTACGCCGTTGCTGTCGCGTTTATTCTTAACCTGCCTTGTTGATATAGCCATAGCTTAACCTCCCTGTCGTGCCGGGGGCTTCGCTGTCGTCTTTGCCCTATGATACCAGTCCCAGATTGCAGCGTCAGCTATCAAACGGCGGTTTCCATTCTGTATATATTCAAGCTCGCCGCTATCCATAAGCTCACGCAGCTTATTTTCCCCGATACCGCTAATCTTGCTCATTTGCTCAACAGTCTTTAACATAGGGAATATGGGGATAGCGGGGCTTGCTGTTTCCTTTTTTGCCATAGGAAAATACCCCCTTTCATAAATGGCTAAAAAGTCAAGTTACAAAAAGTGGACTTTAACCGGGCGGCTGTTAGCACAACCTCGCGGGAATTGCACCCCTGCTCATTTAAGGCAGCTTTACCCATTGCCTGCGACGCTCTGAACGCTCGGACTGTGGCTGTAAAGGCTTATCTTCCCTCAATGCGTGTCGTCGCCCACAAGCTGCTAACTTGCTTCCCGTCGCGGTGTTTCTCGCTCGGCTTTTCCCAATAGGGAAATAGCGTCATGGCGCACCCTCTGTATGGCTCGGCGCAAAAAGGACGTACCCGGTTTGCCCTATACTGCGTCGCCGTTATCTTGCGTCGCTTTCTTTGTCAAGGAACATACGGGGCTGCTGCGGATTGATACGAAACGGAAAAGGGGCTAAGACGTTTCGGTATCGGTGCAGTTATTCAGCCCTAAATGTGAGGATTGCCCTCATTAGCCTTGCTTGCAGCCGTTGGCGAATATCCTCGTCAACGCCAAAATAGACGTTTCCGCGCTCGTCGCAGAGCTTTCTCATAGAAAGGCTCGCTATGTAACCGCTAAAATGCTGCAAGACAATTTTCATAGCGTCCGGGTCGCCCTTTGTCGCTGCCACAATGACAGGATAGGGAACAAGGGCAACGTCCGGGAAGTCGGATTTTTTACCATTCGTCCCATTCATCAGCGTGTTCCTCCAAATATTTCTTTAAGATTTCAAAAGAGCTTGTCCGTCTGTACTGTATCGTGCTACGCGACGTATTGAATAACGTTCCAATCTCCACGTCGGTCATGCCCTCGAAATAGTACAGCATGATAGCTTTCCTTTTTTCTTCCGGCAAAGTGCGAATTGCTTCAAGCAGCAGCTTCGGCGTGATTTTCTTTCCTGCCTGCTGATAGCTCGGCTCGGCTTCTTCGTCTTGAAAATACTTATCAAGCGTATAAAGCTGCCGTTCCTCATGCAAGGCAAGGTCGGAAAACGACACTTCCTTTGCTCTGCGACGCCGGATTTCCTCATGGGCGTTGCAGGCTTCGTTGTGCAGCACCCGTTTACAGAAACTTTGAAAGATACATTGCTTCTGAAATTCCACGCGATTAGGTTCCATGTTCTCACCTCCTTTCGTGCCGAAAGGTAGGTAGTACCTCCCCTTTTCGCGGGATAATACAGGCGATTTTTTCAAACGCCGAATGAAAGCGAAACTTTTTTGAAAAAACCTCCCGAAAATGCAAAATGCGCCTGTCTGCAAGACGCAGACAAGCGCAAGGGAATTGAAAGCGGTATTCAGATGATTTGACAGTTCATATCTAAGGGTAGAAGTGTCCCCGGCGGTGGTCGGGCTTTTTTTGATAAGTCAAAGAAAGTAGAATATTGTCGATATGGTTTATCGCTCATGGCGGCTACCTCCTAAAGCCGCCGTTTTATATGGCTATGGGTCGTCGCGCAAAAAGAAACGGCGGCTCTGAAAATCAAAGCCGCCGATTAAAAGGCGCGTGAAAATATGTCTGCTGTACGACGGCTTTTTTTCTTTTGCCGTCGTGCGGCAGATTTAAGTCTTATTTGTACTTTGAAAGAATTGTATTTACTTCATTTTCGGTCATGTTTCCTAATTCAACCTGTTCGCTTGTGTATTTCTCCAACGCTGCATACAATTCTGCTTTTGTGTCATATGGTCCAAAGTTGTGATAGCTGTTACCGTCATACAAAACCGTTTGAAAACTCTCGCTTTCGGAATTGTTTGGCAAACTGAAATATAGTTGTTCTTCCTCATAGGAAGTTCGTTTGCTGATTTGTACGCCATCCTTGATTTCAGATAAAATTGTTTCGTACTGGGCAATAATAGCATTCACTTCACTTTGGCTAATCTCCCCGGCAGCAACAAGCTCTTGCAGATTAACGGTTTCGTTTTTGATCCATTCCTCAAATTCGTCATAACTGTAAAATTCGGGCATTTCAATAACGGGTGCTGCATTCCATGTATCGCCACCGTCATAGCTCGTTTGCTGCGTTATGCCGTTTTGCTGAAATATAGCCTCATTTATTACCTGTGGTACATTACCATTTGTAGCATCGTTTTGAGATATGTTACTTTTCGCGGAAAAGCCCGTTAACGTTCCTCCCGCAAGCAAAAGTGTTAGAATACTTACAAAAATTTTCTGTTTCATTTTTACCTCCTAAATATGTATTCTGAATAATTGTCATTTCCTCCTTTCGTGTAATAGAATACCCTATTTATGTTGAAAGCATATAAAGCCAATGTTGTGTATATGTTGAACGCAAAAAACTCTGCCCCAAAATAAAGGGCAGAGTTTTTTAGAAAAAGATTACAAACTCCATACCATTGCCAAAGTGCATAGGTTTGAAATGATATTGAAGCTCCAATTTGTCTAAAATGGTTTTTACAATATACAATCCTAAGCCGTTTCCACCATTTGCAGAGGTGTACACTCTATCCGGTCTGTAAAATGGCTCAAAAATATGTTGCAGTTCGTTGGAAGAAAGTGGAACGCAATCATTTTGAATTATCAGCCTTGATTTATCCAAGCTAACTTTTATGCTTTTTCCTGTTTCTGTGTAGTTGACCGCATTTGACAGTATATTTGATATTGCCTTTTTAAGTTGACTTTCTGGTAAATGTACCGATATATCTTTGACAATTTCTGTTTCAAATTGAAGTCCGTTTGTCGCCGCAATTAGACGGTATGGCTCGCACAATTCAGTAATACAGTTTGCCAAAGAAAAGGTTGTTGCAGAGAACATAGTAGACTGTGTTTGCAGACGCGACGCATTAAGAATGTCTTTTATCATTTCCGCAAGCTGTTCCGTAATTTCCTTGCACCTCGGCAGATATAACTCATAATCGTTATATTCGCCGATTTTCAAAATCATGTTTTCCAATGTTGCATTTAACTCTGTAACAGGGGTTTTCAGTTCGTGGGAAGCAGTCCGTAAAAAATCAATTTTTTCTTTCTCTGCCAAGTGTACCTTATCCTTTTCTTCCTCTAAGTTTCGTATAGTTACAAGCAATGCTTGATACAGGGCGTTTATGTCGTTGGCTAATATACCAATTTCATCAGTTCTCGTTACGGTTATTTTTGCTGTCTGTTCTAACCTTGACATTTTATGAACAGAATTTGAAATAGATAATATTGGAGTTGTAATTCCTTTAGAAAACAAAAACGAAAAAAACAATGAAATTACTGTGCAGCACAAAATTGAAAGTGGAAACGACTTCAATATGGTCTGTGTAATCAATCGCGGCATATCTACTTCGGAAAAAGCATACACATCTGAATTTGTTATTGTCGCACTTGTGATAAGTATGTTTTCACTCGGAGCAATTACGAAAATTAGTACATGGGCCAAAACAGTAATTAGAAACATCATTCCGAACGTGAAAGCAAATATTTTATAAAAGAGTTTTCTTTTCATTTCTATACCTCCACTTCAAGTTTGTAGCCAATGCCTTTTACGGTAGTAATACAATCTAAATGGAGCTTTTTTCTTATGTTGCGTATATAAGCGTCTATTGTTCTGTCAATCACATCACAATCATACCCCCATACGTCGTCCAATATCTGATTGCGCGATAGCACTAATCCCTTGTTCTCAATAAGCACTTTTAGAATCTCAATCTCTTTTGGGGTAATATCAATTTTTCCGTTTTCGTCATGTGCGGTATATCCTGCAAAATCCACGGTAACAGTCCCTAATTGAATTGTGTTTGTAGCTGTTTTATTCTCGCTTCTGCGGAGCAAAGCTGTAATCCGTTTCCCCAAGATTAACATAGAAAATGGCTTTGTAATATAGTCGTCTGCAAGTTCGTCAAAACTGTTAGACTGTGTGTATTCGTCATCAACAGCCGTAAGCATAATTACAGGAATATTGCTGCTTTTTCTAATCTCATGTAATACTGCTAAACCTGAGATTTTAGGTAGCATAATATCCAGTACAATTAAATCTATCTTTCTGTCACGAAAAATATTCAATGCTTCTGCACCGTCAAAAGCAGGAATAAGAGTATGTCCTGCTGATTTCATGTATTCACAAATAGCCTTATTTGTTCCTTGACTATCTTCAACAATCATTATTTGCGCCATAAAAACACCTCCTAAAATAGTATAAAACCTTTATGTTGTGTTAGTATGAAATTTACCTGTTCTTTGTCCGCATATCTTTTGGTTTCTCCGCGTCCTTTGGTATCAGCCACATATAGCCAATTTTTGAAATGCCCGGTATTCGATTATCCTCACAAAGTCGCTGTACCCGTCTTTCTGAAATGCCCCATTTTTTCGCTGCTTCGGGGCAAGACATATATTCCATAATTCGGCCGTCCTTTCTTTAAGCTCTATCATTATAATTATATACGGACATCCGTATAATAGCAAGTGCCAAAGTATGAATTATTTTGGCTAACGATAAGAACTGTGTAGACATATCTAAACAAAGAAAGGAACAGTAAAATGTAATTGGGTGAATTATTATGGCAAAAAGACCAGTACCTTTATATGACTTTGCAGCTTTCGGGCAAGCCATAAAAGCAGCGCGAACAGGCAGAAATGAAAGCCGCAAGAAAGTAAGCGACGAAATGAACATTTCCCCTCGCTACCTTGCGAATATTGAAAACAAAGGGCAACAGCCAAGCCTGCAAATCTTTTATGAGCTTGTAACCCGTTATGATATATCCGTAGACCAATTCTTTTTCCCGGATAAGGCAGCGGAAAAATCGACGCAAAGGCGGCAGCTTGATACACTGCTTGACAGCATGAGCGATAAGGGAATACGGATTGTTACCGCGACGGCGAAAGAAATTGCAGAAGTCGAAAACGAAAACTAAATAGGCTTTAGGAAGCGTTGTAATCTTTTTGAGATTGCAGCGTTTTTCTTTTGTGTAAGTTTGGCAAAACGGGGCTTTCCGTTGTAGTAGGGATTAAGAAAAAACTTTCGTAGCAAGCATAGGAAGCGGGTACCCACTTCCGTATTTTCGCCCTCCTGCGCTGCGGCACGTCGGTTGAAAATGGCTTGTTGGGAAGTGTCCCAAACCCTCGGAATGGAAAGGAGCGAAAGCATGGACGGACGCAAAAGAACGGTACAAATCAAATTCAGAGTGACGGAAGCGGAACGGGATTTAATACTGGAAAAAATGAAGCTCGTACCCACCCGGAACATGGCGGCGTATCTGCGGAAGATTGCCATTGACGGGTATATCATTCAGATAGACCACGCCGATATAAAGGCTATGACCGCAGAGATACAGAAAATCGGTGTCAACGTCAACCAGATAGCACGCCGCGTAAACGCGACGGGGAACGCATACCAAGAGGACATAGAGGAAATAAAGGGGGTGCTTGCGGAGATATGGCGGTTACAAAGATTAAGCCTATTAAAAGCACTCTAAGCAAAGCCCTTGACTATATCGAAAACCCGGACAAGACGGACGGGAAAATGCTTGTGTCCTCTTTCGGTTGCTCCTATGAAACGGCAGATATTGAGTTTGAATATACCCTGTCGCAAGCACTCCAAAAGGGGAACAATTTAGCCTTTCATCTGATACAGTCCTTTGAGCCGGGGGAAGTCGATTATCAGAAAGCCCATGAAATCGGAAAGCAGCTTGCCGACGCGGTAACAAAGGGGCAGCATGAATATGTACTCACGACGCACATTGACAAAGGACACGTCCACAATCACATTATTTTCTGCGCCGTAAATTTCGTAGACCACCGCAAATATAATTCCAACAAAAGGAGCTATTACGGCATACGGAACATGAGCGACAAGCTGTGTCGGGAAAATGGCTTGTCCGTCGTCGTTCCCGGCAAGGGCAGCAAGGGAAAGAGCTATGCGGAGTACCAGGCAGAAAAGACGGGTACAAGTTGGAAAGGCAAGCTAAAGATTGCCGTTGACGCGCTTATCCCCCAAGTTTCCAGTTTTGAGGAATTGCTAACGCGGTTACAGGCGGCGGGCTATGAGATAAAGCCGGGGAAATATGTATCATGCCGCGCCCCCGGACAGG
>ERZ779855.636-NODE-636-length-28843-cov-4.216931_pt1 | contig 28843 bp, 23 predicted proteins | sample MGYA00511370_ERZ779855 | MGnify/ENA primary metagenome ERZ779855 (study PRJEB29588, sample SAMEA1967319) | human gut metagenome | biome: human gut; feature: human-associated habitat; material: faeces | place: Denmark | collected 2008/2010 ...
AAATTTAAACAAATTATTAATCAGAATTCTGTTGCATTTGCAAGTTGAATTCAGCTAAGATATTGCTTCTTTCCGCTTTTGTTGTTGAGAACATATTTTAATTTTAACAATATACCCTTTTGCTATTATATCTGAGTTCAAATTTTCTAAGGCAAACTTTTTAGCATAAAACAATCTACATTTTATTGCATTATCTATAAAAATTATTTGTTTTTGGAAATCAACAAAATGTGAAGCAGAACTATCAAGTCTTCTGTAACAAGCAGTCACGTCATTAATATATTTAATTTTTGAGACTGAAGCAAATTCAATCCAAAGCGGCAAATCCCCCATTAAGAAAGCTTGCCCTTTATAAAATTTAGGCAATGATTCATATATATTACGCCTATATAAGACTGTTAAAGTACCAATCTCACTTTTCCATAATAATATGGACGTCAAAGCAGTAGCAGAATCAAAACTTCGATTTATCCTATATTCTTTAATATTTGCATCACTTTGAACTTGAAAATCTGTATGTACCAACCCATAATCAGGATTAGCTTCTAAAAAATCGACTTGTTTTTGCAACTTCAATGGATCAATCCAATAATCATCCCCATCACACCATGCAACGTATTTTCCCCTAACAGACATTCTGTTCCATACACCGTTAAAACGGGTAATATTACCATTATCTCCTTTATATTGAGACAAATTCCTATCACGAATAAACAACCGGATTTTATCAGGATATTTTTCTGCATACTCTTTACAAATTTCTTGTGTACCATCTACAGAACCATCTTCTCCCAAAATTATTTCATATGGGAAAGTCGTTTTTTGCATTAAAATACCTTCCAAACAATCTCGTATATAATTTACATGCTGATATGTAGCGACTGTTATAGACACTAAAGGTAAAACTTTATTTACAGCTTTATTATTACCTAAATATTCTTCTTGCAGTAAGAAGCGCTCTTGAAGTGCCTTTTCTATTTCATTCATGACAAGATATTATTTTTCTATAACGAGCTGAAGTCCGTATAATTTCACCTTTTTCATCAACAACCCTAATTCCTCCATTTTTTATTGCTGTATTCCACATAGTAGCCTCCTTATATTTATTATAAGAATCTATCATATAAGGAACAGGTAAAAAGCCTTCTTTAAACACTTTATATAACCCTTCTGCAGTATATAGATTGACAATATATTTTTCCAATACATCAATAGCTTCTTTAGCCTCTTGATACATATCTTCCGTCCGTTCATTCAAATCTTGGTTATGAGCCATATTTTCAATTTGTCCGGTATTCCTCAATCTTCTATACTTCTCTAATGCAGCTAAAGTAATTTGAATACTTTCATTTATAACAGGTGGGGTAGCCAAACGTACAGCCTCACTATAACTAACAACATGGATGATTTCAGGACTATTCATATTATCCGGTTCAATATCATCCATTAAAGCCGTAACAGCAGCCAATTGTATTTTTGCTTTCTCCAAGTCAGGTGAAAAATAATCCAAACCGGCTCTAGATTGCAAATGAACCCTAAAATTACCATCCTCCAGTTCCCTCACCAACCGTAACATAACCCTGCCCTTGGCTAAATCCTGTAAACCAATAGTGTATTTGGGTGTATTCAACATATTCTGTAAAATCAAGTCTTTAATGCCTAACCTCTTAGCAGTCTTAGCCGCCAAATAACCGGATATAATATATGATATATCATCTGCACCTCGAAATGCAAAATGATGAGGAACATTAGGTTCAAAAGGTTTCCCAGTACTTGCAATATATTTTATTGTCTCAAGATGCTCTTTCAAATTTTCTAATACTGAATTAGAGCCACGACCGTCTATCTCACAGAACCACCAAAAAGATAATGCATGCCAGGATATATTCAAACAGCGTTCATGCATTTTAGCCATATTCGGTACATTTTTTGTTCCAGCATATGTTCTGACAAGCATAGGAGAAGCCGCCTCCTTTATCATCCTGTATTCTTGCTCTGAATTAACCGGGACACCTCCACCATTAGGCAATCCATCCCAGTCCTCTCCAAATCTTGATTGGGTCAACTGAGAAGAGCCTATAGACAATACATCTAGAAAGCCAGACTTAGCCAATTCCTTTTCCCATGAAATAAACTCTTTAATGGCTTCCAAGCGATTTGAACTATAAGGTCCTACATGGGCACGAATCAAAGGTAAGGATTGACGTTTTTTGCAATAGGCCACTCTTTTAATGAAAGAATCACTGTCTGTTCCTGCATCTGGATAACCAAGATGTTCCTGTTGCTTAACACATCTATAAGATTCAGACTCAATCAATTTCGTAGCAAAAGACCAACGCATATTGTCATACTCTGAATTCAATTTTAAATCTTTAGGAAATTTAGATTCTGGAACACCTAATTTTTGAAGTGATTCCATCGGAGTCTCATCACCTGGAAAAACTAAGATTTGATCGCCTAACTCTCTTTTCACAAGTAAACAAGCATCAGGTAACCCTGCAAAAAAAACTTCTCTCAAACAGCCACCATTTTCAACAAAAAGATTATGATTTTTTATTTCATAGAAAAGATGACAAAAATAATCTTTAGCTTCGTGAGGATCTAACCGATAGCTAAAGCCTATACGTGTTATATGGTTATCAGATATCCATTTTTGCAACAATGAAAAGTTATTCAATTTATGGATATTTTCTACTGCAACAGATATTTCACTGGGAGAAATATAACACTCATAGCCACAGTCTCTCAATAAATGTGCAATTGTTATCATCCCCAAAGTATGCACATCAATATCCGTTTTTACTAATCCAAAAATTTCATTTTCCTGTAAACGAGTCATGATAATAGTTTTAATACATCTTCTTTTCCCAAATGAGAAAGTCCTAAATTTTTCAACGTCCTCCCTTGCTTCCTAAAATCAATATCCAACAAGACAGAAGAAAGTTCTATAACTGCATCCATTAAAGGGGTCAATACCCCTACTTTATGCCCTAATTCACTCATAGGAATCAATCCTGTAGGAATATCCTCTGTTAATTGGCGAGTAAAAATAGAACCGGGACCAAGTATGTCATGATAAGCTGGATTATTTCTCATCCGTTCACAAAGCCCATCTCCCCAAGTTCCAGGATAAGCATATGTTATCCAATCACAAGCAGACATTAACTGTACTCCATATGCCTCACCTATCTTCAGTCGTTCTTGATCGAGTTTTTGAATAAAAGATGCAATATTAGGTGTTATATCACGATAAAAATAAAATGGAGTATTACGCTCAATGGTAGCCGCATTAAATAGAACAACCGAGGGATGGAAAATAGCCCCAATGTTCTCTAAACTTGTATGAATTAAATTTTTTCCTGGTATAAAACAAGAAAAAACAGATTTTATCTGATTTAATACATATTCCGTTTCACATCTGTTGCGACCAGCCAACATAACTTTATCCTTTACGCCAATAACATTAACCACTCCTGGGGATAATATTCTGCAAGCATACACCAATGTCTGTGCTTCAGCTATTTGTACTTTCAAGGAGGAACGCTTTGACAAAACACTGCTAAACTCCAACACACCACAAGTCCTTCCAGGATTTAAAATTATAGTCTGTCCTTCCTTTAAATAAGGCAACATCCGTTCAGCAATGTCACGATGGGCAGTAGCCGTAGTTACAATCAAAATTATATCTGCAAACCTAACCGCCTCTTCTATATTATCAGTAATCAGTTCAACATAACCTTTCTCTTCCAAAGCCCCTTTTAATATAATTAAATGACTTTGAACTATAGGAAAAACATGTTCAAGACTACGATTATATAGACACACACGAAGCCCTAATGCAGCGCAATGACCTGCCATCGCCTGTCCACCATTTCCAACACCTATAATAGTAATACAAGTTTGATTCATTAGAAAAAATCATGCAACATTATATCCATTCCATTAATGTCAAATATGGAAAGATGAGAATCAATATAACTGATTTTATCCCGCAGTTCTTGTTTTGTAGATGCTACCACCAAATAGCCAGCTGATCTATCACTGCTTGTTTCTGATTTTGTTATTTCCATTCCTTCGGTCTTATAGTAGAAATAGGCTTGTATATATTGCATTTCTTGCAAATCTTGAAAACCTTCAAACTGCTTTATGGTACCAGGCAAACAATAAACATAGTTCATTACTGCATAATTAGTTGATTTCAATGGCTCTATTGAAGGGACCTCCCCTAATATCAAATCTACATATTTCGACATTATATCAACACCAGACAAAACCTCAATCAACTTATATTTAGATCCCCCTCCCATTCTTGCACTGAACTCCAAAACATTAAAAGCCCCATCTTTCAAAATAAGTTGCACCAACAAAGGAGTATTATCCAAATTAAAAGCAACCGCTATCTGATTAGCTATCTGTACCAATGCCTTTTCCTGTTCAGGCGTCACAACTGGATAATAACTTTGTACAATTGTAAATGAACTAGTGTTTTTTATTTTATTGGAACCTGTAGCACACAAATACTTGACGACTCCATTGTCAATATAGAAATCCGCTGAAATTTCATTTCCATCCTTATATTCTTCTACAATAGCCGTATGTGTACGGCTATAGGATACAGCAGCTTTTAAGGCACATTGAAGCTCTTCGTCTGTTTCTACTTTCCTTACTCCTTTTGAAGAATTACAGTCAACAGGTTTTACTACCAATGGGTAATTAAAAGATTGCAAAGAATCATTATCAAAGCTATCTAATATAACATATTGTGAGGTAGGAATAGAATATTCCTTCATCACTTTTTTCATATAAGATTTATTGGTAACATTCAATGCTGTTTGATAAGAAATATAACAAGGCAATGAAAGCTCCTCTGATACTTTAGCTACAGTCAGTAAAGCTTGGTCAGTACAAGCTGTACAAATCAAATCAACCTGTTCAGACAACGCAATTCGTTTTACCTCTTCACAATCAAGAGTACTTGCTACAATATGCTGATCTACATATCTTTTCGCAGGTGGATTTTCAAAATAATCTATAAGAATAATTGTATTATTTCCTCTTTTTTTCAACTCCTGTACAAGGGCTATTTGGTCAGCTCCACCTGCTAAAACTAATATTTTCATTTTCAACTATAAAAAAAATCCTCTATCTTTCTGTTTATCTTAATAAGATGTGATAAACAGGTTTTTATCTTCTCTTTTAATTATTTAAACAAATGTTTTTCAAGCCAACTTATATGGAAAATCAATACTATACTACTTACAAAAACAGCTAATTCATTGGTAATAGCATGAATCACCACCCAATTGAGGGTTATAATAATTGCAAATTAACAAATTGAGGTAATAATTCGTATCAAGTCTTCATCATTTAATCCTGCATACATTGGTAAGCATATTACCCGTTCGGCTATTTGACATGCAATCGGCAAGTTCTCAGGGCGTGCTGACTCCAATCCTCTATAAGTAGAAAATTCACTTATCAAAGGATAGAAATACCTTCTACCCAATACATTTTTTTCCTTCATTTTAAAATAAAGTTCATCACGGGTCATCCCATATCTTTCAGCATCCACAAATATCGGAAAGTAGGAATAATTGTGGCGGACACCCGGCATATCATCCATAAAACTAATACCCTCAACACCACTCAATGCTTCACGGTACTTGATAGCCACTTGACGACGGGATTCAATTGCCATATCCACTTGTTTCAGATTCAACAGGCCATAAGCCGAACGAATCTCATCCATTTTTCCATTAATGCCGGGAGCCACGATTTCCGTTTCTCCTGCAAAGCCGAAATTCTTCAGGTAATCAATGCGTTTCTTCGTCTTTTCATCATGACAGATTAAAGCACCGCCCTCAATCGTATTATAAACCTTCGTGGCATGGAAACTCAACGTTGACATATCACCCGAATTCAATATAGACTTCCCGTCAACTTCCACTCCAAATGCATGGGCTGCATCATAAATTACCTTCAATCCATATTTATCGGCTATCGCCTGAATACGTTCCGCATCACAAGGCTTACCATACACATGGACAGGCATGATGGCTGTGGTCTTGGGAGTGATTGCCGCTTCTATCTTGTCCGGATCAATATTGCAAGTATTAGGGTCTATATCCACAAAGACAGGCTTTATACCGTTCCACCACAAGGCATGCGTGGTAGCGACAAAGCTGTAAGGAGTAGTTATCACCTCGCCTGTTATACGCAATGTCTGCAAGGCGCATATCAAAGGTAAGGTTCCATTGGTGAAAAGACTGATATAAGGCACCTTCAAATATTCGCACAACGCCTTCTCTAACTCCTGATGGTAATGACCGTTATTGGTCAACCATTTGCGATTCCAAATGTCCTGCAAATAAGGCATGAAATCGTCCAATGAAGGAAGTAATGGAGAAGTAACTGTAATTACTTTATTTTCCATCTTACTACAATAAATATGTTTTTGATTTTCTACTTGCGTTTAAGTGCAGAAAGCGCCAGTTGCTTGACTTCAAGATATTCGCCAAGGTGCAACTTCTCATAAATAGATAAAGCCAACAGTATTCCCGTTGTAATTTGGACCGGTAACAAAATATAAACGGAAATATCCAAGAAGGAAAGTACCCACATGACAGATGCTACCACAAAAGAAACGCCAAAAGTGGGAAGTATATCCTTTATCTGTTCCTTTGTCGGATAGAATATCAAATTTGCCGAATAATAGCTATTCAAGAAATAGCCTATTACCGAAGCAACCACACTTCCCCAAAGCATATATTCAATGCCATAAAAAATGCCGGCAAGTATAGGGAAAACACCTATCACTTTTTTTATGACCTCCAGCTTTAAAAACAAATCGGAACGTCCTTTGACTTGGAGAATGTTTAAATTAATCGCATGAAGCGGATAAAGCATGCCACTGAAACAAATAATTTGCAGAAAGTAAACGGCAGGCAACCATTTTTCACCAATCAGTATGATAATCAAAGGTTTCGCCACAGCAGCCAAGCCTAACATACACGCAAAGGTTATCAGCATGGTAATCTTGATCACTTTCCGATAAGCCTCATGTAAACGTTCCGGTTCTTCCTGTATAGAACTCAAAACCGGATAGCTGACTCGCTGTACTACCGAAGTCAGATTACTGGAAAATATCATATTGAACTGCTCCGCACGGGTATATTGTCCCAACTGTACAGAAGTATAAAAACGGCCAATCACAATATAATAGATATTGTTATAGGCAGTGTTCAATAAACCCGAAAGCAGCAATTTGGAACCAAAGCCAAAGAGTTCTTTAAAACTCTTCATGGAAAACTCCCATACAGGATGCCATTTGCTATATATCCATAAAAACAGGGTATTCAACAATTGACGGGAAAGTTGCTGGCCAACCAGACTCCATACCCCCAGTCCTCCTAATGCCATTCCTATTCCAATGAAACCACTACTGACAGAAGAGATCAAAGAAACCTTAGTCTGTGTCTTGAAATCCACCTCACGTACAAAGTGTGTTCTGGGAATAATTGCAAACGCATTGATTATCAATACCAATCCAATGACACGTGTTACATCTTTCAGGATAGGTTCTTGAAAAAACACACTGATGGTAGGAGAGATTAAATATAAGAATATATAAAGAGTTACACTGACTGTCAAGTTAAAATAAAAGACTGTATTATAATCAATTCGTTCTACATGGACTTTCCGTATCAGTGCATTGGAAAATCCACTGTCAATAATAGAATTTGATATTGCTATAAAGATAGCAATCATTGCCATCACACCATATTCGGCAGGGGTCAGCAAACGGGCAAGTACAAGCCCTACCAAAAAAGTAATGCCGGAACTGGATATATTATCAACAAAACTCCATCCAACTCCATGAATGGTTTTATATCTTAATGAACCAGACAAGTCTCTTAAATTTAGTAAATACCTAGGTTAGTACTCAAAAAAGGCATACTTTTTGAATAAGTACTTTTGCAAGTACCTGTATTTTGAGTTGTTTTAAATCAGTCTCATTCATTTACTATTGGTATACTGCTAATCCTATTTTTTCCTTTAACGAACGCTCTAAGAAACTTACACGAAACAAAATATCATCAAACTTCTGCAAAGTATTCGTTATAAGACTTCCGCTTCTCAAAAAAGCCTACAACAAAATCTGTTTCGGAAAAGGCAGCCAAACCTTGTATTTCCGGAGTGAACGTCTTCACCAGTTCGTCTTTCGTTATACCGCAGCTGGTTCAAGTCACTGAATACACTGACCTGGGCAAACTTGGTGACTCCCGTCAGAAACACGAAACGCAAGTAGCGGTCGGAACTCTTCAGCACGCCATAAAAGGCCTTCAACGTCCGGCGATATTCATCCATCAGCACCTCATCCGAGAGGGCCTGAAGCAAAGGTTTGTCGTATTCATCAACCAAAACAACCGCCTGCTTACCGGTACTCTCATAAGCACGTTCTATCACGTAGGCAAAACGTTCTTCGGGACTTCGATTCTGGCGTTCGGTTCCATACTTCTGCTCCCACTTTTCCAAATATTGGTTGAGCATGGCAAGCAAATCGGCAACCGTCTCATACTTTCGGGCATTCAAATCCAGATGTAGCACCGGATATTCCTCCCATTTGGTTTCCAATTTCTCTATGGCAAGTCCTTTGAACAAGTCCTTGCGCCCTTGAAAATAGGATTCGAAGGTGGAAAGAAGCAGACTCTTGCCGAAACGGCGGGGACGACTCAAGAAATAAGGTTTACCAACATTTGCAATCTGATAAACTAGGGCAGTCTTATCTACATAAAGATAATTATCTTTACGTATCTCCTCAAAAGTCTGTATACCGATAGGCAATTTACGCATCTGCTCCATTTTGTCTGACCATTTTTAGAAGTTATACGCAAATATACGTTTTTTCTGAAACGGGATATAGCTTTTTATCGTTTATTTCAGATTATTCGTCCACTTCTTCCCATGGATAGGGATTATCCACCACATTCTGAAACTCCTCAATGGCTTCCCGCTGCTCTGAGGTAAGAGATGATCCGTTCCAGGAGGAAATAATCTTGCGGGCTTCGTCGGCCAAAGGCTCGTCGAACACTTCACCATAACAAGCAGTAAGCAGACGGAGTTTCAACAACGATCCCGGGAGTTCATTTAGAATATCCCAACAACGGTTCAGAACCTGCTGCACATGTTCCTGTTTTTCGCCATGGTCTATGAACGAGGCACTATACCCCATCAACAACGCAAGACAGACGTTTGCCTGTTCTTCTGTAGTTGCACCTTTCGCTAAGGAACTATACAAAGCCGTCGTCAGACGATAGACCTCACCGTTGCGACGGGACAGCTCATCGCTATAAACCGGACTACCGTCCGTACCCAAATACATCAGCTCGTGCGCGGCACGCTGAAGAGTGATTGATTCTTCGGAAAGAGAGGTGTTCATTTATGAGTTATGATTTATGAATTATAAATTGGCAGGGGGAAATGATCAACCGCCAATTATTTGATTACTTCTATCAGGTCCGGATGAATGGTGGCCATGGCAACGGCTATCACTCCCTGTATCTCCACGACCACACGACGGTCACGCGCACCCTTTACTTTCAAAAAGACACCCTCCTGTCCCTCAAAGTCACCGCCTGTGATACGGACTTTAGTACCTTTCGACAAATTCAACTCTTCGGGTTGAAAGTAAAGAAGGTGGTCATTATAACTGCCGGCCACAGCGATGAAGCGCTGCATCTCCACATCGGGAATGATAATTTTCTTCCCGCTACGGGTATCGGTGATGTATTGCAGATAGGCGACCTGCGACTTGACACGCTGCACTTCCGAAGGACGGGCATGGACGAATATCAGGTTATGGACAACGGGGACCAGCGCACGGATTTTCTTTCCTTTACGGATGCACATCTTGTACTGCATGGGAACAAAACAGCCCAATTTCTCTTTTTCAAGAAGACGCATAGCATCCGGTTCTCTGCGGTATGTAGCACGCATGGCGTACCAAATTTCAGTCTCGTTCTCCACTATTTTCAGAGGGTTTCATCAAGGTTTCGTTCAGAAAAGAGTGTTCCTTCGGGGCTTTGACAACCTTATACATATTTGGTTATCAATCATTTGCGAGCAATTTATGTAAAATACGGCAAGCTTTATGCCCCTCTTGCCAACCATTTTCTTGGATATGTTCATTACCTTATGGTAAGAAGCTATAAACGAACCTGTTACAAGCGAAAAGCGTTTTTTAGACGTTCGTTTAATGGACGTCAATATATTTTACGTAGAAAGAATCAAAAAAGTATAAAAAGGAAAAGATATTAGATATATTTTCATCCATTGTTAATTAACTTATATACAACCTTTTAACTATACAACAGGTGTATTGTCGAAAATATTTTTATTGAACATTTTGCAAGATTGAAAAATACAGTCTATCTTTGCGTCCATTAAACGAACGTTTAAAAAACACTCCCTCTTCTACGTATATATCACTATATATCACTATATATCAGCCATATACAGTAATCCTCCCATACTCATACCCATTGGCATCCGCAACATTTCAGGTCAATTCTTTCGTCAGAAATACAATACGCCCTATTTTTGCAAATTTACATTTTAATATATTTTTAATTATTACTTAAATTCAGCAAATTATGAGCAAAAAGAACATGGGGAGAAACAAGGTTTCAAACTTAAAAAAAACGAAAGGGAACAAGAGGTAACAGCCAATGATCCAGCAAGAAACAAAAAAGCGGGAAGGCCGGAAAGTGGAAAAGTAAGAGGCATAGGTTTTGAGCATAGGCAAGAAGTGATAGAGAATGTCATCGGATGGTGGGCGGACGGATATCTGGTAACTGAAGAGCCTACAAGTATAAAAGCTCTGGTAGATTGGGCCATGGAAAAGTTCCTGTTCCTGTCAAAGAAAGACAGGCCGCTATCCTACAATACAATAAGACAAGAATTCGGGGAAATATGGCGAGATTTACAGCCCGGAAACATAAAGGGAAAAGAAACGAAAACTGCAATGCGAAACAAGAAAATTCTTCACAATAATTTAAAATAAGCGATGTATGGAAATTATCCATAGATTTGCCACGCTTTAGCAAAGACCAAGCCACATATCATCAGAAATGCCGCTTCCTCCAAAGAAGCCGGCATTTTTCTTTTTATCATGACTGAAGCACCTACTAAGCATTATCCGAGTACGAATTAAAAAAGCTAAAAATGAAAAAGTTGACAAAGAAGGGTACCTCACTCAACGAGGCAATGAAGAATCTGTGGAAAACACGAATCATGCTTGAAAAGGAATTCACCGAAACATGCGCTGAATGGATGACAACAAGAATCGGAGATTTGATTGACTACATGCAATACGGGCACGCACTTATCGCCTACCACAGGCAGGACGGGACATTCAGGCTGGCAAAGGCGACACTACTGCCATACGAAGCATGTTTCCACAGGAAGTACGAGACTGCACGGGTGAAAGGGACCATCGTGTTCTGGGATGTGGAACAGCAGGCATGGAGAAACTTCCAGCTCGAGAATTTCCTGGAATGGAGACCGGTCGTATAAGTGGAAAATTAGAAGTGGAAAATGGAGACACATTAATATTAACCAACAATCACTAAAAAATGGCAATGGTGTATGGGGGAATGCTATATTTCCCCCTCAATAAAGTTAATTTCCTGCCGGCACGGTATTAATTTCCTGAAATCAATGTTCAGAATAAAGCCATCACATCAATCTCTCCCCAATACAGATGCGTATAGCTGGCAATCACATTTTTGTACCGGAACACCGGTGTAGTTACCGTCTGTCCCTTGGCATCATAGACTTGTGCAATGGAAGGAGGAATGCATTTCATGTTTTCCTCCCCTTCCATAAACGTCGTATAATGGAATTCATGTCCCCGAAGATGCTGACCATTATAGTCGAACCGGCGATACCCCAACGTCAGTTTCCGGAAACGTTTGTTGTTGGATATGCAAAAAGGGAAAACTCCTGTCAGTTCCGTCAGTCCATCAAACTGACGAGTGCAGGTAAAAGCGTCATGAACAATGCCCCGAGACAGATAAATCATCCCACCGCATTCTGCCAACACCTTACCTCCGGCTTCTATATACTTATGAATGGAATCCACGGCTTTCCGGGCTGAATGCAAAGCGACAGAATGTCTTTCCGGATATCCGCCAGGCAAATAAAGCAAATCAGTCTTTTGTGAAATGGGACGGTTGTGTTCGGGATTAAAGAAAGAAACCGTACCCAAGCGGCGAAGAATATCCAAATGCTCTTCGTACAGGAAAGAAAACGAATCTTGGTTACGTGCCACCGAGATGCGCAGTTTTCCGGTCTTTATTGCCGTGTCCTGCCGCATTTCCTGTGCTTCAGGCAAAGGAAGAGTGCTTCTTTGCAACAGCAATTGCCAATCGATGTTTTTCTCCAGTAAGCCGGTCAGCAGATCCAATGCATCCGTGCCTCTTGAAAGGCTGAAATCAAGTCCCAGATAGCGAGATTCCTGTATCAGTTCTGTCTGTTTAGGCAGATATCCCAAGCAAGTGACCTTCAAATCTTCGCAGACCTCCCGCAACATTTCATAATGACGAGGCGAACCTACACGATTGAAAATCACTCCTGCGATACGTACCTCCGGACGGAAATTGATAAACCCGGACAATAGGGGAGCCATGGAATAAGCGGCCGACTTGGCATCAACTACCAGCACAACCGGAATTCCCAAAAGTTGCGCCACTTCCGCCGAAGAGCCGCGGTCACGGTCATACCCGTCGAACATCCCCATCATCCCCTCGACGACAGAAACATCCGCGTCTGACGAATAACGTGCATACAACTCACTGACGTGTCCCCCGGATGCCATAAAAGTGTCCAAGTTTATGGAAGGACGTCCACACACTGCCGTATGATATTTGGTATCGATATAGTCGGGACCGCACTTAAAAGGTTGTACCTTCAGCCCCTTCTTCACAAATAATGCCATCAACCCGCGGCTGACCGTAGTCTTCCCGCTACCGGAAGCAGGAGCCGCTATCAAAAACTGTGGAATGTTCCTTTCCATATTCTTACAGATTATTTCCGGCAAAGGTAAGCATATCTCCGACAAAAGCCTTATCTTAGCTGCCAAAATAAAACATTTGCCATGATAACCGAAGAACTTAAAAAACTCTACATCGCACATACCGGACACGAACCGGAACAGATTGATGAACTCCCCTCTTCCGGCTCCAATCGCCGCTATTTCCGCCTCACCGGTAACCCCACACTAATTGGCGTGAGCGGTGAGTCTGTTGAAGAAAACCGTGCATTCCTCTATATGGCCGAGCATTTCCGTCAGAAGGGCCTGTCCGTCCCGCAAGTATTTGCCCGTTCGGAAGATGACGTGTATTATTTACAGGAGGACTTAGGAGACACCCTCCTGTTCAACGCCATTGAAAAAGGACGCAAGACCAGCGTGTTCGGTGAAGATGAAAAACAGCTCCTCCGCAAGGCAATCCGCCTGTTGCCTGCCGTGCAGTTCGCCGGTGCCGACGGTATGGACTTCTCCTACTGTTACCCGCAGGCCGAATTCAACAGCCGCAGCATTCTTTGGGATCTGAATTACTTCAAATACTGTTTCCTGAAAGCCACAGGCATGGACTTTCAGGAAGACCGCCTGGAAGATGATTTCCAGAAAATGGCTGATGTACTGCTCCGCAGCAGTTCCGCCACTTTCATGTACCGTGACTTCCAAAGCCGCAATGTCATGATTAAGGACGGCGAACCGTGGCTGATCGACTTTCAGGGCGGACGTAAAGGTCCGGTGTATTACGACGTTGCCTCTTTCTTGTGGCAAGCCAAAGCCAACTATCCCGAAAGCCTGCGTAAGGAGCTTTTACAGGAATATATAGATGCCTTGCGCAAATACCAGCCGGTAGATGAACCGTATTTCCATGCGCAACTCCGCCATTTCGTCCTGTTCCGCACCATGCAAGTACTGGGTGCCTACGGTTTCCGCGGTTATTTCGAAAAGAAGCCCCACTTTATACAAAGTGTGCCTTATGCCATTGAAAACCTGCGTCAGTTACTGCAGGAACCCTATCCCGAATATCCATACCTTTGCCGGGTATTACGGGAACTGACCGAACTGAAACAATTTACGGACGACCTACAAAAACGCCGTCTGGTTGTAAAAGTGACTAGTTTTGCCTATAAGAAAGGCATTCCCGAAGATTCATCCGGCAACGGAGGCGGTTTTGTATTCGACTGCCGTGCCGTAAATAATCCCGGTAAGTACGAACGTTACAAACCTTTCACCGGCCTGGACGAACCTGTCATCCGTTTTTTAGAGGAGGACGGGGAAATTGCCGTATTTCTGGAACACGCCTACGCACTTGTGGATGCTTCCGTAAAACGGTATATGGAACGCGGATTCACGAATCTTTCCGTCTGCTTCGGTTGCACAGGCGGACAGCACCGTTCCGTCTATTCGGCACAACACCTTGCCGAACATATAAATAAGAAATTCGGTGTACAGGTAAATCTGATACACAGGGAACAGAATATAGAACAAACGTTTAAGGCAAAATGAAAGCAATGATATTTGCCGCCGGACTGGGTACCCGCTTACGCCCGCTGACGGATAATATGCCCAAAGCGCTTGTTCCCGTAGCGGGAAAACCGATGTTGGAACGGGTGATAGTACGATTGAAAGAAGCCGGTTTCAATGAGATAATTATAAATGTCCACCACTTTGGAGAACAAATCATTGATTTTCTGCATGCCCATGCTGACTTTGGTGTGAATATACACATCAGCGATGAACGGGACATGCTGCTTGACACCGGTGGCGGCATCAAGAAGGCCAGGTCTTTTTTGGACGGAGACGAACCATTCCTTGTCCACAACGCTGACATACTGACTGATATAGACCTGTCCGCTTTCTATCAGCATCATTTGGAAAGCAATGCAGAAGCAACATTACTAGTCAGCCAACGGGAGACTTCCCGGTATCTCCTGTTCGACCCTGCCTATAACCTGCACGGTTGGATAAATAAATCCACCGGAGAAGTGAAACCGGAGAATTTCAGCTACCGGAAAGGAGATTATAAAGAACTGGCATTCGGAGGCATACATGTGATATCCCCTTCCCTCTTCCGTTATATGGAGAATAGTCCATGGGAAGGCAAGTTTTCCATTATCCCCTTTTATCTGTCCGTTTGCCGGCAAACGCATATACAAGGTTACCCGCTTCAGGATTTCCGATGGTTTGATATAGGAAAACCGGAAACACTGAAACGGGCGGAAGAATATTATACACAATAAAAAACAGCCTGTATAGATTATTAAGTATACGAATCAGTAGTTACTAGGCAAGTGCCAGAATTAATAATTGTGCGGTAAGTACCCGCAGGAACATTGCCAACGGATATACAGTGGCATAGCCTACTGCCGGAGCATCGCAGGAGGTCAGGTCCGAAGAATAGGCTAAAGCCGGAGGATTGGTATTGGTTCCGGAAAGTACCCCGATAAGAGTATAGTAGTTCAATTTCCAGACATACCGCCCGACAAGTCCTCCCAACAATATAGGAACTACCGTGATAATGGCACCATAAGCAATCCAGACATAGCCCCCTTTGTAAATAATGGTATCAACAAAGCCCTTGCCGGCTCCCAGCCCTACACATGCCAAGAATAGCGAAATACCTATTTCACGTATCATAAGGTTGGCACTCATGGTAGTATAAGTGATCAGTTTATACTGCGGCCCGAACCGGCTGATAAGGATGGAAACAATCAAGGGGCCGCCCGCCAGTCCCAGCTTCACCGGTTGAGGAATACCTGGAAAGGCGAAAGGAAGGCTTCCCAGAATACAGCCCAAAGCAATGCCCAGAAAGATAGGAATAAGATTAGGATGATTCAGACGTTTCAAGGAATTGCCCAACACCTTTTCTGCATGGCCCACGGCAAGCTCGCTACCTACCACCGTCACACGGTCGCCCATCTGTAACTGCAAATGGGGAGCAGCTACCAAATCGACTCCCGAACGGTTTACACGGGTAATACTGGCACCGAAGTTATTACGTATTTTCAGCTGCGCCAACGACTTGCCGTTCAGTTCCGGTTTGGTAATAAGGATACGGCGAGAAATCAAGTTCTTATCTACCTGCTCCCATTCCACTGCAATCTTCTTGCCGAAGAAAGCAATAATAGCTTCTACATCTATCGGATTGGCAATGAACAAAATCTGGTCTTCCACGTGCAATACCGTGTCGGCGTTTGCCAGTTCAGATTCCGCACTTCCTTTATGCCGCATGCGCGAAATGACAAAGGCCCGGTTCAACAATGGCTTCACATCCTTGATCATTTTTCCGTTTACAGCTTCGTTACGGATCTCCACCGAAACAGGACGGACCGTAAGTTCCTGCAAATGTCCCAAGCCACGTTCCGCCTCGTTCTCCTCCTGCTTTGTATTGATACGAAGCAAGTATCTCAACGCAAGCAATGCCAAGATACATCCGATGACTCCCAAAGGATAGGCAACTGCATATCCTAAAGCAATTTCCGGCGCATCTACCCCATTAAAATCGCTGTTTGCCTGCTGAGCGGCACCCAGCCCCGGAGTATTGGTGACGGCACCCGACAAAATACCGACCATTGTGGTAATGGGTATCCCGGTAGTAAAATGGAGGATAACCGTAATCAGTACGCTGATAAAGATAACCAGCATAGCCAGCACATTCAACGTAAGCCCGCCTTTTTTGAAAGCTGAAAAGAAACCCGGTCCCACCTGCAAGCCAATGGAATATACAAAAAGAATCAAACCGAATTCTTTTAGAAAATGAAGCAAATGCTCGTCCAGATTCAGATTGAAATGGCCGAATACGATACCCACAAAAAGAATCCATGTCACACCTAATGAAATGCCGGCTACCTTTATCTTGCCAAGCATAATACCGAAGGCAATAACAAGAGACAGAATAAGAACAGAGTGCGCCACTCCACCACCCCAAAGATTGGGGTAACCCTCAAATAGGTTCCTTAATAGTTCCATAGTTTCAAATTATATTATAAGTAATAATAAATATTCAGATAAAAAGAGGTATCCCCACAGAAATCACTTCTCTGGGGATACGCATTTCACACATTAAAATAACTATTTATAAAGGCATGTTGCCATGCTTTTTCGGTGGGTTGCTCTGATTTTTGTTATGAGCCATCTCCAATGCTTGAACCAGCTTGTAACGGGTATCCCGTGGCATGATCACTTCATCGATAAGGCCACGCTCGGCAGCACGGTAAGGATTGGAAAATTTTCCTTCATATTCCTTGATAATCTCTTTCTTCTCCTCAAGAGACGCTTTCCTGTAAAGGATATTCACAGCTCCCTCAGCTCCCATCACAGCAATTTCTGCCTGTGGGTATGCCAAATTTACGTCGGCACCGGTAGGCTTGCTGGACATCACGATGTATGCACCGCCGTATGCCTTGCGAGTGATTAAAGTTATTTTAGGTACAGTAGCCTCGGCGTATGCATATACGATCTTTGCTCCATGGCGGATAATACCATTATGCTCCTGTACCGTACCGGGCAAGAAGCCTGGCACATCTTCAAAAGTAATCAAGGGAATATTGAAGCAATCGCAGAAACGGATAAAACGGGCTGCCTTGTCCGAAGCATCAATATCAAGTACACCGGCCAGATAGGCAGGCTGATTGGCTACAATACCCACAGAACGGCCATTCAAACGACCAAAACCTATCACCACATTCTTAGCAAAATGAGGCATCACTTCAAAAAAATACTGATTGTCCAAGACAGGTTCAATAATATCCTTGATATCGTAAGGCATATTAGGATCTTCCGGAATAACAGTCTGTAAAGCCTCAACCTGACGGTGAATATCGTCATTGGTAGCCTTAAAAGGGGTATCTTCCATATTATTGGACGGCAAGAAACTCAGTAATTCACGGATACTCATGATCGTTTCTTCCTCTGTATTGCACATGAAGTGGGTTACACCGCTCTTGTTGCTATGTGTATAGGCACCGCCCAACTCTTCCTTATCTACCTCTTCATGAGTAACCGTCTTTACAACATCCGGTCCGGTAATGAACATGTGGCTCTGTTCCTTCACCATAAAGATAAAATCTGTCAAGGCCGGAGAATAACAGGCACCTCCCGCACAAGGCCCCAAAATGGCAGATACCTGTGGAATGACACCTGAGGCAATGGTATTCTGATAAAAGATGGAAGCATAACCTGCCAAACTGTTTACTCCTTCCTGAATACGTGCACCACCTGAATCATTCAAAGCAATGACAGGTGCACCATTCTTCAAAGCCAGTTGCTGTACTTTTACAATCTTGGCCGCATTGGTCTCGCTCAACGACCCACCATGTGCTGTAAAATCATAGGCGTAGACAAATACCAAACGCCCGTCTACTTTGCCATAACCACTCACCATACCATCACCGGAAATCTGTTTTTTCTCCATTCCAAAATTGGTGCAACGGTGGTTCACAAACTTGTCCAACTCATTGAACGTACCTTTATCCAACAACAAGTCAATGCGTTCGCGGGCAGTCATCCGGCCGGAGGTATGCTGTTTTTCTATCTTATCCACCCCTCCGCCCAGTGAGGCACGTTTATCTAGTTCTTCAAACTGTTTATATATCTCTTCTCTATTCATTTTTATTCTTCTTTAATAAGTTCCAATTCCACTAATACCTGATTTGCATTGACCGGATCGCCTTCATTAACCAATATAGTCTTCACTATGCAATCCGCATTCACTTTGTAATTACTTTGCATCTTCATGGCTTCCAGTACTACAGCGATGTCCCCCGCAGCCAGCCGGTCCCCTGCGTTTACAGGAATACTGATGACCTTGCCCGGCATGGGGGCTATAATCTTGTCTCCCTGTTTTTCTTCCGCACCTTTCCTCATGTGCAAGTATTTGGCTTGTGTATCTACAATATCCACATGGTAAGAACGGTTGAACATAGTCACGTCATACCCCTTTCCGCTTTCACCGCGAACCAGCCCTGCATTGAAAGAGTTTCCGCCATGCAAGATGGAGCAACTGCCATTCTCGGCCATCACAATATCCACATCGTAAGGCTTGCCATCAATGGTAAGCTGCACTTTATTTCCTTCTTTGCTGACCAAAGTAACATCAGCCACCCGGTCTCCAATATGTATTTCCATACTTAACTGTTCATTAATTAAATTCTCAGTACTCCCTTTTGCAATCCAAACTCCCTCCAACGGCTGATAGGACGTCCGTCTGATAGTTGTCCCGAAGTATTCTCTTCCAGATTCACCAGATAATCCATATAGGCCGCAATCATGGCCACATTTTCCAGTTCCTCATTGGAAGTATTGGTACGGACCAGCATACGGGCATTCTTTTCTATGAATAAAGTATTATACTCTCCTCTCACAAAATCGGGTACGTACATAATACGTTTCAGATAGCCGAGGTTTGTTTTCAGTCCCGTTATCTTATACTCATACAGTACGCGGCGCATACGTTCAATGGCATATTGACGGGTAGTGGCCCATACAATCAGTTTGCCGATCATCGGGTCATAATAGATGGGAATCTCATAACCTTCATATACATAGCTGTCAATACGCACACCGATACCATTAGGCTCGGTCAGCTGCTTGATGATGCCGGGCGAAGGCATGAAATTATTTTCCGTATCTTCGGCACAAATACGACATTCTATCGCATGCCCGCGCTGGAACAGTTCATCCTGTTTGAGATGCAACGGTTCACCATTGGCAATACGGATCTGCTCTTTTACCAAATCCACACCCACCACTTCTTCCGTAATGGGATGCTCCACCTGCAAGCGGGTATTCATTTCAAGAAAATAGAAATTCCGGTTCTTGTCCACCAAAAACTCAATGGTACCTGCACCGGAATAATTCACGGCCTTGGCAGCCGCAACAGCTTTTTCTCCCATCTCCTTACGCAGTTCCGGAGTCAGGAAAGGTGACGGGCTCTCTTCGACAATCTTCTGGTTGCGACGTTGTACGGAACATTCACGGTCAAACAGATGGATTACATTCCCATAATTGTCACCCAATATCTGAAATTCGATATGATGCGGTTCTTCCACAAATTTTTCCAGATAAACCGTATCATCCCCAAAAGACGACATGGACTCTGAACGAGCGGTATTATATGCCTCCACTACTTCATCTTCATGATGAATAAGGCGCATGCCTTTACCACCGCCTCCCATAGATGCCTTCAACATCACCGGATAGCCGATTTCATTACAGATACGCATTGCTTCCCCGGCACTTTGCAGCGGTTGTTCTGTTCCGGGAACTACCGGTACCCCTGCGGCTATCATACGTTGCCTGGCAGCTATTTTATCGCCCATAGCCTCCATTGTCTCGGCACTGGGACCAATAAAAACAATCCCTTCCTCCTTGCATCGCCGGGCAAATTCTGCATTTTCGGACAAGAAACCATATCCCGGATGAATGGCATCGGCACCACAACGTTTGGCTACGGAAATAACTTTTTCAATATTCAAATAACTGTCTTTAGCTGCTGTTCCCCCTATCGGATAGGCTTCATCAGCATACGCCACATGGTGCGAGGTACGATCCGCATCGGAAAAGACCGCTACAGCAACCATTCCCATTTCACGGCACGAACGCATCACACGCAAGGCAATCTCACCTCTGTTGGCTATCAATACTTTCTTTATCATTTTCTTCTTCTTTAATATATAAAGGATATATTTTACTATTGCTGAACGAGTGACTCACCTCATCCAGACAATGTGGGCATATACAATCGGAAAAATTTTCCTTCAAATATATACGCTGCTCTGAAGTCAATTGGACAGACGCGCAATGACATTGCGATATATTGTCGTGCATGCACTCGAAAGTTGCACCACAACGCGGACATACCTTTTGCATAGGCATCCCTTTCAAATTTTAATGTTCACTTAATCTTTTCGTACTGTCTTCCTAATCCCACGAGTAAAGGCAGACTTTAACGAATGGCAGGTCTTCTGACTGACTCCAGATCTTGAGGCCTTCCCGATATATAAACACAGTATCAGTGGCAAAGGTTCTTTCCAAGATTTTAACAGAGCTTCACAGCAGCGGGACTGTCCGGGATTTACACCCGATTCCCTTTTAATCCGGACAGCAGAAAAGTCTGTCCGAAACCAATTCAAGGGGCAAAGATAGTGGAAACTGAATATAATACAAAAAATAAGCTGTTTATTTTTCAGTTCTGTAAAATGAATACACAATAACGGCACATCTTCCGAATTGAAATACCTGCATCCACGATATAGCGTGACGGATCATAGAGATTATTTTCAATTGACATCCAATAAGTTTATTTTGGCAGGTTTCCTGACTTCACCCGAGAAATAAAGCCTTCCCGCCTTCCGACAGTGGCATGTAGATAGAATATTTCTCTTTTTAAGGTGTTTACAGTAGCGGGTACTGTTCCGGATTCTCACCGGATTCCCTCTTAAACAAATAGCCGGAAAGACTATTGTTTGCAAAAAAACAGCGGCAAAGGTATGACTATTTTTGCCGAAAAAGGAGAAAACTATAATATTTTTCCTAATAATTTTCTTCTCACTAAAAAATAAATATCTTTGTCCCCGCTTAGGTGATACGGCAGAATTTCTGTCTGCCGTATAAAAGGGAATCCGGTGAGATGCCGGAGCAGTGCCCGCTACTGTATAGCTAACAGCTTCCTTTGTTTGAACAAAGGAAAGTCGGAAAGAAAGCATTCACACATTAAAACCACTGTCTTGTCATAACGGATTTGCATCCGTGCAACCAGGGACGGGAAGGTTAAGCTTTCTTTAAAAGCTGAGTCAGGAAACCTGCCTAAGCAGTTACGTAATTAACGCCTTCCCGGGGTCAGGAAGACAAGTATTAATTCTTATTCACCAATCAATGAAAAAGCAGAATTGGCTGTTCATCCTCGTGGGAGGGTGTATGGCAATGAGTGCATCCGCACAGGAAAAACAAAAGGACAGAGAACTGAGTGTAGATTTAAATCCGGTTGTAATTACCGGTACAGGCACCCATCACAGACTGAAAGAAACCCCTGCACCGGTAGATGTCATCACAGCCGGAGACATCAAGAAAGCGGGCATCACGGATTTCAAAGAAGCCATGACGGTATTGGTACCTTCACTGTCTTTTTCCAGTAACTCTATGGGAGATTATCTGATGATGAACGGACTCGGCAACAGTTATGTCCTGGTATTGGTCAACGGCCAGAAGGTATGCACTGATGTAGCCAATGGTAATTTGGATTTGTCACGTATCAATACAAACGACATCAAGCGAGTTGAAATCTTGAAAGGAGCCGGTTCTGCCCTATACGGCAGTGATGCCATTGCCGGAGTTATCAATATCATTACCAATCAGCCTCTGGATCAGATTCGTGTCAGTTCAAACACAAAGGTGGAAGGGTACGGGCAGTTTACCCAACAGGTAAACCTGGATGTACAAAAAGGTATGTGGGGTTCCTACACATCATACGCTTACCGCAAAACAGACAGCTGGAAACAAAATGATTATGATGAAGATGGCGAATGGACAGACAAAACCTCCAATGACGGCTTCAACAGCAATACATTCAACCAGAAATTTACTTTTACCCCCAATGACAAATTCTCGGCATACGCCGGAGGCGGATACTATGACCGGAATTTCCAACACCAGGGATATGATTATGGAATCGGCTACGAATCTTATAATCTATCATTAGGTGCCAGATATAAAGTGGCAAAAGCATCCTATATCACCCTGGACCTCTACAATGACAATTTCGAGACCAACAAAACCTATCGCAAAGAAACTTCCGTAAAAGAATGGGGAGAAAGTGTAAAATACGGCATAGGAGAAACTTCACTGACCAAGCGCAGCCATTATTACAGTGCCAATCTCAAAGGATCATTCCGCAATGGAAACTGGGGACGTACCATCGCCGGAATGGAATATGTGCAGGACCGGCTCAAGCGTCCGGACGCCTTGGTTGACAAAGGAGTATATACCTTGGCCGCTTATGCACAGGAAGAGGCTGAATTTCTCCGTCACTTCAAGGCAACGGTAGGGCTACGCCTGGTCAAGCATGAAATAGCCGGCACCAATCTGACTCCTAAAGCGTCACTGATGTACAGTATCGGTAATTTCAACCTACGCGGGCAATATTCCGGTGGATTCCGTGCACCGTCCATGAATGAACTATATTATTTCATGAATAAAGGCACCACACTTACTGACGGCAACAAGAACCTCAAAGCTGAAAAGAGCCACTATGGTTCAATCAACGCAGAATATATAGGTTCCCGTTTCAGTATCAGCGGAACGGCTTACATCAATCAGATTGACAATATGATTAATGCGGAAAAGACATTGTTCAGCAAAATGGATGAAACTCAGAAGCAGGAAATCTACAAAGAAGCGCAAGACAAACTGGGAATGAGTGAGAGTGAATTGAAAAAGCTGAAGACATACAAGAAATATGCCAATCTGGAAGAAGGATTGATTAAAGGATTCGAAATCAACTTCAACAGCATTTTAGGTGCCGGATTTTCTTTGGGTGGCAGCTACACATACGCTTATGCCCGTGGAAAGCAATACAATGAAAGTACCGGAGAAACAGAATGGGGAACCATAGAACGCAGTATCCGCCACAGCGGCAGTGTAAATGCCAATTACGCCCATAATTGGAAAAACTATTTATTAAACGTAAATGTTACAGGACTGTTCCACAGCAAACGTTACCATGAAGCCAGTGATGTAGATGAATCGGCTCCGGGCTACGGTTTATGGAATTTGGCGACCCGTCATTCTTTCGGCCAGTTTGAAATCGGCTTGGGAATGAATAATGTCTTCAACAAGGTAGATCGCCGTCCTTTCGGTGTAAATTATTTCAGTACCAATCCCGGACGCACATTATATGCCAGCCTTGCTATACAATTACATAAATAATATCCGCTTTTATGAGAACTACATCACTTTTTATCCTACTGACCCTCTCCCTCCTCTGCCATGCGCACGGGGGAGGCAATTACGAGCACAGCGACATGCTTGCAAGTATGAAACCCGGCGACAAGGCCGCCCTGCTCATGGTACACTTCGGTACCACGCATGATGATACCCGTACTCTGACCATTGATGCCATCAACACCAAGGCACAAGCTGCCTTCCCGGAGTTGAAGTTCCAGGAAGCCTATACATCGCGCATCATTATCCGCCGCTTGAAAGAGCGCGGCATCACGAAGCTGACTCCACTGGATGCCATGCTGAAATTGCGCAGCGAAGGTTACACACACCTTATCGTGCAGAGTACCAACATCATTGACGGAGTAGAAATGGAATCACTCCGCCGGGATGTGGAAAGTGTACTGCCCTTTTTCAAGGATATACGTGTAGGTACTCCCCTGCTCTATTCTGTAGAAGACGCAGAGAAAGTGGTAAGTATTCTGGGTAGCCGCTACAACGCCCCGGCACAAAGCAAGAAAGTTGCCAAAGAGCACTTCGTTCTTGTGGGACATGGCACTTACACACCCAGTACCGCCATCTACAGCCAGATGGAGTACATGCTGAAAGCAAACGGGCTTCCCAATTTTCATGTAGGCACTATTGAAGGCTATCCGACTTTCGAAACCATGCTTGCACAATTAAAAGCCACCAAAGCCAAACAAGTGACTCTGGTTCCTTTCATGTTTGTTGCCGGAGAACATGCTAAAAATGACATTGCCGGAGAATGGAAGGAAGCTCTTGAAAAAGAGGGATATACCGTCAACACACATTTGGAAGGGTTGGGACAGGTTCCTGAAATTCAAGAAATATTCATCAGCCACATCCGTTTCGGGCTGAAGCACCGCATACTTGACATCATGACCAAAAAAGCAGCCTACGCCGCCGGTAAAGATGTAGAATAATACCCACTATTAGGTATTTAGCGTTCTTGAATCATCTTGTACTTTTGCAAGAAAACCCGAACAATGATGAATGTTATTACCCAATTAATGTACTCTATCCATAGGATACTGGGCACTTTGCTCTGTATCCTATTTCTCATGTGGTTCTTCTCCGCTTTTGTGATGATGTACCACCGTTTTCCCCGTGTCAATGCGAAAGAAAAACTGCAAAAGCAGGAAGTGCTTTCAGCATCGGGCGATTCACTGCCGGACATTGCAGCCGTGATAGCCCGGCTTCCCCATAAAGAACAAGTCAGGAAACTGACTCTCAACCGTAAATTCGGACAAACATTTTTCCATGTCCGTACCGGCAAAGGGGAGTATAACCTCCCTCTGAATCCATCCGATTCACTATTGCCGACAGACAGCAAGTATATCCACCGGATAGCCGCCCTGTGGTGTCCCGCTCCCATAGTCCACATAGATACAGTAAATTCTCCGGACCAATGGATTCCATTTGGCGAACTGAAAAAGGAGATGCCCATCTACAAGATATATTTCGCCGACGATGCCGGAACCCAGCTTTACCTAAGCTCACGAAACGGTGAAGCTTTACAATTCTCCAACCAGAATGAACGCTTCTGGGCATGGTTAGGAGCTATTCCCCACTGGGTATATTTCACCTGGCTGCGACAAGACACTGCCCTATGGAACAAAACTGTCATCTGGCTGTCTGGCATGGGTTGCGTGATGGTCATTGCAGGCATCTGGGTAACTATAGATGTATGGCGGAAGACACGCCGCAATCGTTATCACCGTTTTTCACCCTACCGCAAGAAATGGTATCACTGGCACTATCTGACCGGAATATTTTTCGGAATATTCGTACTGACCTTTACTTTCAGCGGCATGATGTCCGTAGCGGATATTCCCGAATGGATTCATAAACCAGCCTTGAAAACCAATCCCATACGTACACTACACGCTCATGCCCCCCGGCCGGAGCATTATACATTGGACTATCGCCGCATCATAGCTGCCTATCCCCAAGCCTTGCAGATAGAATGGAGCAATTTCCGCGAACATCCCTACTACACGGTAAAGGACGGAAAAACAGAATTCTATATAGACGCAACAGACAGCTTGCCCCGTCCCTTACATCTCTCCGAAGACGAAATACGCAGAGGCATCGAAAGTATATATGCCTCTGACAGCACGGGCGCCAATGCTCCCATACCGATCCGGATGTCGCTGCTCGGTCACTTTGAAACATACTACCGTGATATGAGTAACATGTACCGCGGACGCCCCCAGCTGCCTGTCTGGAAAACTGTTGTGGAAGATGCCGACCGGAGCATCTATTATATCCATCCGGAAACAGGCATTATCCGCCATGTCGATACTTCATCCCGATGGAAGTACTGGTCATATACAGCCCTGCACCGTATGCGCCTACCCGGACTGAATTCCAACGCTGCCCTCCGTAAAACCGTTCTTTGGATATTACTGCTTGGGGGAAGCGCTGTATCTGTTACCGGTGTTGCACTAAGCATAAATTATTTGCGGAGAAAATGCCGCAGAAAGCGAAAATCAGAAAGATATATACAAAGATGAACAAGAGACAGGGAAAAGATACCTATAAATAGCTATTTCACACCTCAATATAACCATTTTTAAGTATTTTATCCGTCACAGAAAGTCCATACTTTTGCAAGTCTCTAAAAAGATAAAGACCCCGCATTATAATCCTAATAAAAATAGAATGACTTTCTTTATACGAACATTATTATTTTTCACCGTCTACCTGTTTCCCATTGCTATGGCAGCCCAGAACAAAGTTGTCATATCCGGTACCGTCACCGACAAGCAAGGTAATCCTCTGCCATTGGTAACTATTGCCGTAGAAAACTCATCCATAGGCTATCAGACTATCAAAAGGACAGTCAGTATCCAACAAAGTAAAACCATAGATTTCATATTGGAAGAAAATGCCGTGGCACTTAAATCCATTGAAGTATATGGCAAATCGCAAACGCAAAAGATGAAGGAGAGCGCACTTGCTGTCAATGCAAAGAGTTTCCACGTCAGCACCATTGAAGGTTATCCTACATTGGAAGCTACCTTGCTGCAACTGAAAGAAAACCGCGTCAAGGCAGTTACACTGGTACCCTTGCTGTTGGTGTGCGGCAATCACACCAAAGAAGATATAGCCGGTGTATGGAAAACGGAACTGGAGAAACAAGGCTACCGGGTAAATGTACGCATGCAGGGATTGGGTGAAAACAAGGCTATCCGGCGGATATACATAGAGCATATTAAAGCCATGCTAAACGATTGATAAACAGCGTCTGTAAAAGGGCTACACCTTTTACCCCTCAGGGCTACACCCTTTGTACCGGATGGCTACACCCTTCCGGGTAAAGGGTGTAGCCCTTTTTAAAACAGACATTGTCATTTCATTTTTCGGTTATCTTGAATTAATATTCTATCTTTGCCGATAGCGAAGATAAGCTGCACCTCAGCATAAAAAATGAACAAGTTCATTTTATACTGCCCACGGTTTGCATTATCTTTGCACGCAACAGAATACTTATTATAAATGAAGCAGTCCAGAATCATTGTTGCCGGCATCGGACCGGGCAACGAAGCAGACATTACTCCCGCCGTAATTTCCGCTTTGCAGGAATCAGATGTAGTAGTGGGATATAAATATTATTTTCAATTTGTCACTCCCCATCTTCGTCCCGAAACGGAATGTATAGATACCGGTATGAAACGGGAACGTACCCGTGCCGAGCAAGCATTCGAACTGGCTGAAGAGGGAAAGACCGTCTGTGTCATCAGCTCCGGTGATGCCGGGATTTATGGCATGACACCCCTTATTTATGAAATGAAGCGGGAACGGAACAGTACCGTAGAGATTGTTTCCCTGCCGGGTATCAGTGCTTTTCAGAAAGCCGCCTCCTTGTTGGGCGCTCCCGTAGGCCATGACTTCTGTGCCATTTCACTTTCCGACCTGATGACCCCGTGGGAACGCATTGAGAAAAGAATCATCGCCGCTGCCGTTGCCGATTTTGTGACCGCCGTCTATAACCCCAAAAGTGAAGGACGTTACTGGCAGCTTTACCGTCTGAAGGAACTTTTCCTGCAAGAAGGACGCATGCCGGAAACCCCTGTAGGTTATGTACGCCAGGCAGGAAGGCCGGAACAGGAAGTGCACATCACTACATTGGAAAATTTCAATCCCGAAGAGGTAGATATGTTCACCGTAGTACTGATAGGCAACTCACAATCCTACGAATGGAATGGGACTTTCATCACTCCGAGAGGATATTACAGAGAAGGGATTCCGGCCGATAAACCTCAGCTTCAAGGTTCCAGACCTCAACTTCAGAGTTCTGAACCTCAGCTTCAGCCCAACAAAGGGCAGGATATCATGATCCGTAGTTTCCGCACCATCGAAAAAGAATTGAAGCATCCCGATATTCCTCTCGACCATAAATGGGCTTTGTTGCATGCCATACATACTACCGCAGATTTCGAAATGGAGAACCTTTTGCAGACAGATAAAGGCGCCGTCGCTTCCTTGTATCAAGGCATTGAAAAAGGCCGTATCCGGACGATTGTCACCGATGTAACCATGGCGGCCAGCGGCATCCGCAAAGGAGCTCTGCAACGCCTTGGGATGGAAGTAAAATGCTATCTTGGTGATCCCCGTACGGCCGGAATGGCAACAGAAAAAGGCATTACAAGAACCCAGGCTGGTATCCGGCTGGCTGTAGAAGAACATCCGGACGCCCTGTTCGTATTCGGCAATGCCCCGACGGCATTAATGGAATTATGTGACTTGATACGCAAAGACAAAGCACATCCGGCAGGAATCATTGCTGCACCTGTGGGCTTTGTC
>ERZ779855.659-NODE-659-length-27950-cov-8.225345_pt1 | contig 27950 bp, 35 predicted proteins | sample MGYA00511370_ERZ779855 | MGnify/ENA primary metagenome ERZ779855 (study PRJEB29588, sample SAMEA1967319) | human gut metagenome | biome: human gut; feature: human-associated habitat; material: faeces | place: Denmark | collected 2008/2010 ...
TCATTTTCTTACGGTCTTGGCAGTAAATGCTTCGACCTGCACTGAATAGTTACCATTCGTTCTTTATCATCTGCTTCAAACAAGCCCTGCATCTAATTGATAAATCGGCATATTAATCGGAAATCTTTATAGTCCGGTTACTGCAGCAGCGGAGCCTTTGAGGCATTCACAATAAATCCAATCTCCGAAGCTGCCTCTCCTGCTTCAACTGCTCCGTTATAATCCTTGGAATGAATCGTAAGCTTCTTTCCTTTCTCTGTATACTCTCCGTTCCAGCCATCCGAAAGTATAATATCTTCAGAAAATGACACCGAAATCTCCCAGGAAGAAACCTCTTCGGTTAACATATGGTCGCTACCATACTTCTCTATACATTGCTTATATGTTAAAACCATAATCCAATTCATAAATAAAATACGGAATATTTCCCGCACTGTTCTGCATCCGTTTTTCGATCAGCTTCACAACAATACCTTCGTGAGATATCTGTAACCCGGCTCCATTGCAAAAATCACATTCCAGGTTCTCCCTGCTGTCACGAAATAGCGCCTCCACCTTGTCCACCAGTTCTGTTGCTTACCGGAGCCTGTTAAGAATATCTACAAACTCCTGCTTCGTCAGCGGCACTTCATAAACACACTTATTTTTCTGCATAAAAAATCCTCCTATCGTTACCCGTCACCCAGGCTTAATAAGAGGATAATTTATACTATTTAACCGCCCTGTCTGCAAACTAAGCGGTTATCTTTGATAGATATTCTAAATAGTAAAACGGACTAACCGTCTATCGGTAGCACTCTATTTCTATAATCATATTATCACGCATCTGTGGAAATGTCAAAAGTTCTTTTTCTATTAGAATATAGCCACCCATGCGAACTGGAATTTCTGGATGAGTATAATATGCAGAAAATAAACTTAACTCCATCTTAAATATAGTGCTGAGTTTCACTGCCATTCTTTAACACCATTTTCACCACACCAAGCAATGCTGCAAACAAAACACCTGCAACCGGCCATACAATCCATGTAATATCCCAGCTCATCGTCCAGAAACTCCATGCAAGGTAAATCGCTGTAGTCAAGCACCAATATACACCAGAAAACGTGTCCGTCTTTTTCTTAAACAGTTTTTCTTCTTTTGTATATTCGCCTTCCTGAAGAAGGGTATCGTAACTGCTTTTTACCATCCCAACACGAACCAACAGATTCACTCCTATTGCAAGTATGAATAGCAGTAATCCAACGGAAAGACCACAGTAATAGTCAGACGCTTCCATGGCTCCGGCAATAATTGTCGGAATCACTGCCAGTATACAAAGCACTACCCCAACAGCTGTTCCTCTGATAAAAATCGGTTCATAGGAATCTTTTTTATCTCGTACCATTCCAGATACACCATACTCTGTTTCAAAGCATTCTTTTTCAAAATGTTCCATATGTGATTTATGCATTCCATATGTAATAAACAAAAAGACGGCTGCCGCAACCATTCCAAGCAAAAAAACACACCCAGATACTGTTGCCAGAGATTCCGAAACATGAAATACGCCATCTTCTGCCATTGTCTCAAGAACAATCAATAATATTGGACTTGAGATACACATACTTGTTGCGTTTGCCACTACTTTGGATCCATTTCTTTTCATGTCAAGAAATTCATTTGCATTCTCCATAGTTACTTTTTTCAACGGTTCTGCATAGCTTTCAGTACTTTCGTGATAGGTGATATTTTCTGCTTTCATTTCATCTTTTAATAGGTAATCTGTACTAACACCAAATAGCTCCGACATCTGTAAAATTCTTTGCAAATCCGGAACAGCCCCTGCACTTTCCCACTTAGATACTGCCTGTCTGGATACGCCCAACTGATTGGCTAGTTCTTCCTGTGACCATCCATTCTTTTTTCTTTCCTCTGTAATCTTATCAGCTAAAATCATTTTTTGCTCCTTTCGCAGATTTTATGAGCTAAATATAATAATTTTGCTGTTTGCATTCCACCATTTCAGGCTGTAAATCTGTCAACCAGCAGTTGCAAATCACAAAAGAACTCTATGAATCCCGATTTTTCTTACATTCTATCATATTCTATCCAAAACACTATTCTAAGATTATCAAAGAGCAGTCTTACGACCGCTCTTTTCTACTCACATATACACAATCTCTTCCAACGCATCTTTTACCTGCTTCCATATTAGTGCAATAATCAATGTCATTTAGTTAAGGCACTTTCCAGTGCTTCATCATTATGAAGCCACTGTTTTTTCATGTTGTCAAATTTAAAAAATATTACATGTCAAATATATCGGAACTCATAATACTAAAGTTCATATCATTCCCTTTTATCTCTCTTCCCATATATTCCTCGATAAAATCAAAGTATCCATTTGAACCTGAATGTTTTTCCCATGTATCAATAGATTCCTTGATCCTTAGCAGGCACATTATCGGAAATTTATAGTATTTTTTCTTCTGTTCCTGCGACAGTATATCCACCTGGAACTGATCTTTTAACAGTTCCATTATCTCATTATTCGTATAAGGATCAAATGCCATAAGCAATGCCTTTTCAAGCCTTTCATTTTCTGCATTTCTAAAATTGCCTGCATCATATTTTTCACCACTATAGGTCTCTTTTACATCAAATAATGCCAGGCCAATAGCCTCCCTTAGTCTGCGGCTGTTTGATTCCGGGAATTCACGGTGTATTTTTAATACATTTCCCTCCATTGGTAAAAGCAGCATGGCGTATGTTTCTTCTTCACCCTTTCGGATCTTCCCAAATTCCCTCTCCATCTGTGAATAAATTTTTTCGAACTGGTATAACTGCATGATTGTTCTCCTTCCTCATATTTCCATGTTTTCTTACATAAACAACCTCAACATTATTCTCTCTGGCTGCTGCAATTAAGGTTTTAACAGCATCTTCAAACGCATTAAAATTATATAAATCCAGCGTAGTTATTAATTTCTGTGTATCGACTACTAAAAGTACCATTTGCGCTCTCATCATCATAAATATTTCTCAATCACGCTCTGCTCCACAACCATCTTCCCAAGCAACGTCATGGCCTGTTTCGGGCAATTATTGATGCACCTATAACACATGGTACACTGGTTATTCTGTACCATATTGCTGTAAAAGTCGCCCAAGAACTCCTGCACCATCACCACTAAACAACCCCATCGTAGCAATAACAAAAATCTTCTTTGCTCACTAAGGGCAGCTTATGAATGGGTATGGCTGAACTGTTACATTTTAGATTATATATCGTTGTATACCCATATTTATCCCTGCTCATGTGATGCTTCATTTTCTTTTTCACGAGAATTACAAATAAAGAGGGCTGCAATCACAAGTACAATACCAAGTACTCCGGACACACTGATCCTTTCATGGAATAAGACCACTCCAAGAATTGTTGCCGTCACCGGTTCTACAGAGGCAATGATCGATGCCCTGCTGTTATCCACATATTTCAGTCCCAGTGTATAGGTAAGATAAGGAACCACCGTACCCAGAATTCCAAGGGACAGACAGACCAGAAGATTTCCCGTATTGCCCGTTGCCACCAAAAAGATTCTTTGCTGATCGGTAAAAATCCATGTTCCCAATGCTGCAAACAAAAACGTATAGAAGGTGATGGTAAAGGTATGATACCTCTTCTCAATCGCATATCTTCCGAAAATGGAATAGAGCGCATAGCCAAATCCTGCTCCGAGTCCTGCCAGAATTCCTGCCCCTGTCACTGTACCCGGATTTGTAATCACACTAGTTACCAGAATACAGCCGATGAACGTAAGCAGAAGTGCCAGTACCTTCTGCTTCGTAAATGCCTCCTGAAACAAAAAGTAAGACAGTACCATAACAATCGCCGGTGCCGTATAGAGAAGCACTGCTGCCACGGATAGGGATGCAACGGTCATGGCTTTAAAATAACAATAATTAAAGAATACAATACTCATAATTCCGGTGCCAAGAAAACACCACAGATCCTTTAAATGGATCCGGAACAGATGCCAATCGTAAATCAGTAAAAACACACCCATCGCTATACAGGTAACCGTTGCACGCAGAGCCACGATCTCCATGGAAAAAAGTCCCTCTGCATTTAGTTTCCGTACAAAAATTCCCATGCATCCCCAAAGGATTCCTGCGATCATAATAAGCAGCGGTGCAAGTTTCTTCATCTGTAATTCTGTAATGGTTCTGTGACAATCTTTTTATTACGGAACCGTTACATTCCCTTTCCATAATATTTCGTTCATTATTATGCGGCATATTATCATTTGTTTTCGATGTGCTTCATTCATTATTACTCTGCATATTGTCTTTTTCCGATATATTACGTTCATCATCATTCATTCGAGCCGCAAGTGATTCTTTCAAGCTTCCCTGGATACACATCCTTATACCTGTATATACTCATAATAATTCCTACCAAAGCATAACACAACAAAATATTGCTTCTGCCAATGGATAAAAATGGTAAAAAAGATGACACAGGCAGAATCAGACCCAAAGAACCCAACAGGTTCACCAGAACATTTAATAAAAAAATCATTCCACAGCCCAATCCCATAACCATGCCAAGTTCATTTTTTTGTTTGACCGCTGCTCCGAAGATGAACATGACAAGCGCTGCCAGAACTGCAGCAACAAGGATTCCGGCAATACTTCCGTAGCTGTTCAGAATATAGGCAAAAACATAATCTCTGTTAAACTCCGGCAAACGTCCAAGAACATCGTTTCCACTGTTACCTATAAGCAGGATATTTTTACTGAGTGTCCTAAGCATCGAAGTCATATAAAACCCATCCCCGGAAGCAGATAGGAAAGCCCGGATCCTCTCTTCCTGATATTCTTCCAGTAAATGAAATGCATACATGATCGGCAGTATCATCATAGGCAGCAGCAGAAAAACTGCCCACAGACCGACAATTGTCCTCTTAACCGGTATGCGAAACCATCCTTTCCGGATTGCTGCCGTAAGCTGAATCAACATGCTGATCATCATAATAATTGCAACATTCAGATTGGGCATATAAAAAGTGATAAGAACCGGAATCATCAGCCAGATCAATGATTTTAACAATGCTGCCACGCCACCGTTTCTATAATGATACAAAATTGCACCATAGATCGGAATATAAAACATCATCAGCGAGGTGGCAGAAAACCGGAACATTCCGAATCCGATACTATATCGCACTCCGTTAATATCACTGCCAAAGAAGCCCGCCAAAAGCAGAACTCCCATCATAATAATAAGTAACCCAATGATCTTCGCATATTTTGCAATTACGGTATAGTCAACAAAATAAATGACACACATAAAAGCAAATCCGATTAAAACAGAATAAACAAAGCTGTCCGTCTCAAGCCGGTACATCTCCTGCATATATGGTTCCAGACGAAGATATGCGCTTTGATAAATAATGGATTTCTGCAATAGAATCCCCAACAGGCTCAGCATTCCCACGATGACAAGTAATCTCCATGCGATCTGGGGCTTATGAATTTTATCCAGCGAAATACCAACCTCAACCGGGTTTCCCATATCTGCAACCGCATTTTTTTCCGCTTCCTGATCGGTCATTCCACTGACTATATTATCCTCAATCTGACTTTCGATATGTCCCCTGATCTCCTCGGCGATATACGGCCTTGCTTTTTTGCAACGGATTTGCGCCAACAGTTTCTCCAGATACTCTTCCATCTCTACCCCTCCATTGCAAGGACATTGGCTACTGCAGATTGATATTCCTTCCATTCTGCCTGTTTTGCATTGAGCAGTGTCCTTCCTCCTTTGGTGATGCTATAATACTTCCTCATCTTACCGCCATATTCCTGCTCATATGACTTAAGCAGACCTTTCTCCTCCATACCATGCAATAACGGATACAGCGTTCCTGCTTTCAATTCAAATACATTACAGGATTTTTTACGCAAAATATCGATCATCTCATAACCATACATATCTTTTTCCGCAAGCAGCCGGAGCAGAAGCATGGTCATACTTCCGGACATTAACGCCTTGTCAACAGCCATTGTGAAACCCTCCTTATCTACCTAATGTACCTTATTTATCTAATGTACCTTATTTATCTAATATACCTTATTTATCTTCTCTGTCTTATATATTAGGTATATTATATAGATCATCTATATATCTGACATCTATAATATATATCGATCATCTATATATGTCAAGGGGCACAACGCTATAAAAGAATCACCACCACACACATAGCAAGTGGTTTATTGTTTCGCACCTCTCCATTTCTCCGTTTAGGGAAACTCCGATGCACTCAACAGACTAAAACCCCTAATATTCTAAGAGAGCCGGAGAAAATCCGGCTCTCTTAGATCGACGCATAAATGATTTATTAAATCTAAATGGAAAGAAATGCTACTTTTGCGAAACTATTGTGATCCATGCCGGTATTGCCGCCATTGGATTACTCTCCCAATCATTAATACTATGTAAGCTTTCGCTGCTTTGCCTGGTCAATTCCTCTATTTTTTCATCTGTTCTTAGAGATTTATACCATTCTGAGTCTGACGTTTTATTCCAATCCTCTTTTACTTGCTTCAGCCAATCTTCCATCGTGAATCTCCCCTCTTATCCCATTTTTCATTGTTCTATAGTAATTTCTTTTCTGGTACTTCCTTCGTATATGCTTTTCATTTTATCCTAATTTATTTTACAGACTACTGTCTAAATCTTTGCATGCTATATTTGAAATCTTCCAATCCTTTTAATCTTTTTACTCTGCGAAGTTTAATACCACATACATTACATATCTGTTCAAGTCCGGCTTCCACAATTATATTTGACACCCTTATTTCCTTCGGTGCTCCAAATTGAAAAATAAAGCCTATGAGAATTTCTGCCAGCATTACAATTGCATCGTCCTCCGGTTCAAGCATTTCAAATTTAATGATTGTTCCTGTATTTGCATCTCCTAATAACGACAATGCCGGATTTGCAGGGCGATCATACTTTTTATCCGTAACTGATGCTCCTAACACAGATATATCCGCTTCTAAAACAGCATTGCATTTTGGAGCTTTTCCCAGGTCTGAGAGCAAATCTTCATCTGTAATCAGTAAATTTCCAAATTGAAAAGTTGTAAAAGGAAGCGGCTCTGCACCAAAATTCCATGTTTTCTTATCTTTTCCAAAAGAAAGCAAAAACATATTTCCCGATTCAAAGTCAACCTGTATGTCTGTTTCATCATAGTAACGCAGAGCCAGTTCCAAATCCTGTAAATACCCACTCATACGCAATACTGCTTCCTCATCCATATTATATGGATAATATCCCGGCTCAAAAGACAGGAAATACAACCACTGATTTTTTCCGCGATATGTATATCCTAACTCCTTAATAATCTTTCTTTGTCTATCAGAAAGTTCGTCACGATTCCCCCAATAGCAGGTGAGATTTCTTTGGTTAAACATCGCATATTCAGGAGCCAGATTCATGCTCTCCTGCATGGTAAGCATGAGAAAACTATTTAATCCTTCGTATCCTTCATAGACGGCTATTCCATAACAATCACCGCCTCGTCCCAGTATACTGAAGAAAATCGTTTCCTCTTCAGCACCATATCTGATACCAATTAAATCCATATCCCAGAACTTTTCCCAAGGTTTCAGTTCCTTAATACGTGTTCCTGCCTCATACAATGTTTTCCATTGTTCTATAGATGCCTCTTTTCTCATATGTCCCCCTATCTTCTCTTGAATCCGTATTCTTTCTTCAAACGCTCATACATTTCAAATATAACTGGGCAGATGGAAATAATATCTAACATCCCCAGCAAATTACTCAATCTTTCCGGCTGGTCTGTATAAGGATATTTCTTACAACTATCCGGTTTACAATCCCCAAGTTTACAGTTTCCATCTTCCTGCAAAAAATCACAAGGCTTATGTTTCGTATGATTCCCAATTCCTCTTTTTCCAAAAAGAAATCCATAAACTGTTCTACTGCAATTCCCAAATATTCCGCATTTCTTGTTTATCTGTTAATTCTACTATAACACAATTTTAGGCTGTAAAAAAGGAACCTGAAAAAAATGTTCAAACTTTCTTTATCTGATAAAATAAGTTTTTATATAGGAATCCAATACTTTAATATTTAAAGGTGCTTTGCTCGTCTCATGAGTTACTATCAGATTATCTCCCAATAAATAGCCGTTTTTTTCATAAAGATCCAGTTTTCGCATAGTTGTATCAACGTAATCTTTATCATCCATTCTCCCAAAATGTTCATACAAGAAGACTTTTCCGGATCTTTTATTCATTACAGTAAAATCCGGTCTGCATACCACAATTTTATTCCAATCTGACAATTCTAACGGTTTCTCATAACGATATGGTATCTCATAACGATTTAAACAATCTGAAATCAGTACTTCTGATTTTGATCTTACGCGCTCTCCCTTTAACGTAAAAAATTCGGTTGTGTTATCGTTGTCAAATCTACCCGGCTCATATTCTTCTTCCATAAACCTATGTATCTTCTCTTCCACTGTTTCGAAAACAGGCGTGATAATTTTCCTTCTGGCTTCGCAGGACTTTGCAAAACAGTTTTCTATTTCATCGGAAACATAACTTAACTCCATCTCATGCAGGATTCGCAATCTTTTTTTAATAACAGGCAGCAGTTTTTCGTAATAATCTCTTTGTGCAATGCCCCTCACTACATTCATTTGCTTTTTACTCATATACTTACCATTTACGTAAAATTGATCTGTTCCCTTATTGCTTGTACAGCGCAATGAACCGCATGGTAATCCCTTAAGCTCATTTTCCAAGCGTATAAGCTCAGTCTCCAATACTTTAATTTCATTTTGAATTAAATATAATATAGCCGTTCTCCCTTCTTTAAGATTTCTCTGAGATTTCTTTTATAATTTCCATTTTATTTTCTTATTTTACTTTACACTTTACTTTCACGCTGTTTCTTGTAATACGTCATACGAATGGTTTAGTATAACCATATTCTCCAACAGATCAAATACGGAAATGTGTTATTTTCACCGCTATTTGGGATCTCCTCTACCGCTGCTTGCCTTAATCACTTATCTTGAGCGGTACTTACTGAGCCTGCTTTTTATGTTTAGTCTACTTTTTACCGCTTTGTTCCTCGTTCGCTTATTCTAGGCGGTGCCAATCTCACTTACTCTCTATATTTCACCTACTTTTTACCGCTTTGTTCCTCATTCGCTTACTCTAGGCGGTGCCAATCTTGCTTACTTTCTATATTTTACCTACTTTTTACCGCTTTGTTCCTCGTTCGCTTATTCTAGGCGGTGCCAATCTTGCTTACTTTCTATATTTCACCTACTTTTTACCGCTTTGTTCCTCATTTGCTCATTCTAGGCGGTACTTTTATAACTTAATTCCTGTCACTAATATACTACCATCATTGTCACTAAAATTTGAAAATGTAGCACAGACATGTGCCATAAGGGATCTTTAAATACCCTAAAAGAAATAATTGAAACTAATTGAAATTACTGAAATCCATTGAATCAAATTAAAATCATTGAAAAACTCTGAAACGCTCTGAAACTACTTAACACTTATTGAAAAAACTGGGGAAGTACAAGTACTTCCCCAGAATAAAAGCTATATATCAGTAATTAACAATTACTCGATGATTGTAGCAACACGACCTGATTGAGTTTTACCCTTCTTGTACCATTATGTATTACTCATCATTTAGCCTTATTTATCAGGTTTTCAGTCATGCATTACTACATCTTTCTATGTACTGTTAATCCCTGATTCGTTGCAAATCTGTTGCAGAATTGCTATTTTGTTGCAAAGTATACGAATCCTCTTTCCGGACTCTTTCTCAGAAAACTTTCAAATTTCTTGATAGATTTTCCATTGACTCTTTTTTCTTTGCTTCTGTAACTTCAGCATAGATATCCATTGTTGTATTGATATCTGCATGTCCCATTACTGCCTGTATAACTTTTACGTTTGTTTCATTCTCACAAAACCGAGTACAAAAAGTATGCCGAAAGGTATGGCATGAGAAGTATGGTAACATGACTGGCTCCCTGTGTTCCTTCTTTGCCTTTACTTCTTCCTCTGCATTATGATTATCCACAATTCTTCTGATCGAATGGTCGATTGCATTATGTTTATAAAGGTTTCCCATCTTATTGATGAATATAAATCCTGTAGCTCCATCCACTACGAGCTTGCTAAACCCATTAGCCTTTTGCTCTTCGTACATCTCCTGGAAAACTTCATACACGCTGTCCAACATTGGAATTTTTCTGATCCCTGCTTTTGTTTTAGGCGGTTCAAACCGAAACTCAAACGTATATGGCGGCTCTGTCCCTCTCCGGAAATATGTCATGCTATGGTTAATATCAATTACTCTTTTTTCCATATCAATGTCTTGCCAACGCAATCCACATATTTCCCCGATCCGGCATCCTGTCCCTAATAAAACTGTAAATAACGGACGCCAGACATCATATAAAGGATGATCTGTCACATAACTTAGCAGCTCTCTTTGCTGTTCAACTGTCAAAGCTCTTTGCACTTTCTGTTTACCTCCCTGCCGTTTCTTAACCTCAGACATCACTCCATCACTGGGATTTTTTCGAATTATTTCATCTCGTACAGCCAGATTAAATGCCGGGTGTAATACACAGTGCAATGATTCTATTGTTTTTACTTTTATTCCATTCTCAACCAATCCCAAATAGTAGTGTAATATGTCCGAATACTTTATCTCTGCAAACTTTCGTTTTCCTATTGTATCCCTACAAAAACGATCATACATATAACGGTAATTCGCATAGGTTGAAGAGGCTAAATTACTCTTTGTTGCAAGATAGCGATTGACTACAAAATTTAGATCTGCCTTCCCGGCAACATATAAATCCAATCCATCCAGCTGATCCCTCACCAGCTTTTCTTCCTTCGCCCTTAATTCCTGCAGGGATGTTGCATATACATATCCTCTTTTTCCAGATGGGGTTGTATAGGTATAAATGTACCTATTGTCTTGAGTTCTTTGGCTTTCTCCTTTCCGCAGGCTTCTTCCCTGCCGGTCTTTTCTGCTTTTTACCACGATTGCTTCTCCTTTCCAAGTATTCTGGAAAGAAATCATGCATCCTGTTTCGTGCCCTGAAATAAGTTTTCTAAAGCCATTTGTACTATTTGTGTTATAGTCAGCCCATGTTCCGTAGCATACTGCATTAGTTGGTTGTAATTTTCCTCCGATAATCGGACACCAATAATATTACGCTTTGTTTCTTCCTTTTTCGGACGCCCAATCTTTGCCATCTGCTAACCTCTCATTTGCTTTTATGAGTCTATTGTATTTTTTGTTTAACAAATTGTCAAGTACATCTTTTCAGCAGATTTCTTTCCAGTTTAATTCAGATTTTAAAGGACTCCAAATAGCGATCCAGTTCCTCACAATTCACCAATACCATTTTCCCGACTTTGTATATAGCTCCGGCATCATGTGCTAATTCCTGAAATTTCCGCAGACTCATGCTATATGTCTCTGCTCCTTCCGCATATCGTATATACTTTTTTCGTTTTTCCATAAGTTTTATTCCTCCCAATGTTTTTCAAAACCAATACATTTACAATTAATATATTCCTTGTCTGCAGTAAGCACTTTCAGCATTGCGCCACATTGTATGGCAACTTCATAGTAATAGGCCTCACATGATTTTACATTTCCCATAAACACAGCTGCTGCACCTCTTTGGAGGTATATCCTCAATTTCACCGGCCGTTCTATTTCATGTCCTTTCACTAAAGAAGTGGAGAGGAATCCTTTTTCCAGCAGATCAATTCCTTTCTTTCCCTTCGCATTAACCTTCATTTTTTCAAATGTAGTTTCATCCACACCACGATACAATACAATATCTTTTCTGATGGCATAATTACTTACTTGTTCAGCAATCTGTAGATCAATTTTCTCTGCCGTACCATTTCTCATACGCTCGTTTATCGTCTCTGCACTACAGGCAAGCAGATACTCCCGTGAGAACTGCGTCGTGTTTCCTATATATTTAGAAGGTTCCTTATTCAGATATTTTACTGCATATGCAACAGCCTCCTGCTCCGTAGAAGTCATTGCATCCCATTTTTCCCCAAGCTTTAATATCTTTTCAAGGTTCTGGTATACAAGCATAGGTTTCATCTTCTCTTTTTCCTTTCATTTTCAAAGTAATATGTTTTTTGCGCCTTTATGTACTTTCCCTGATAATAGATCATGACTGCATCTTCGTTTGGTAAATTTCCAAACTCTTCAGGCTCAATGATTCTCTCTCTTTCTTCTGCCACTGATCTTCCGTATGATCCATTTTCCGATATTTGTTCCGATGTACTTACCTTTAGAACTTTACGAGTGCCTATCAATTTGGAAGCCCATTCCCGGGTATCCGGATCCATGATAGACAGAAAGCAATTCACCTTTACGCAATCCATTAACAGCTTTCTACCGGCAAGACCATAACGTTGCTCCAACATGGCCAACGATTGGCACGCAAACATCAGTGAACAGTTATACGCTCTCATCAATGCTGCAGACTGTGAAATAATTGGCATTGCTGGAAGCTGTCCAAACTCGTCCATGACAAAGGCAATCGGGGGATTCTGGTTTTGCTTTCGATAAAGCATCTTGCTCATAAATGCCTGATAGATCATTGCAATAAGTGGCCCGAGTAAGGTGATCTGGTTTGGATCGATCTGGATATAGATATCAATGCCCTTCTCCAGATCCTCCGGTGAAATTGCATCTGGATCATTCACAAGCAATGTTTTCATAATACTGTTGCTAAACAGTCGCACGCATGATACAAGTTTCGAGTAAGTACCACCCACATTTTTTTCATTTTCACCATAGAAGTGATTCGTGTAAGCCTGCGCTGCCAGATCATCAGACTCCTTTATCTTCAATACCCAGTCCGCAAAATTGCCTACCACAATCTGCTCGATAATTTCCGGGAAGGAAATCGATGGATCTTTGTTCAGAAGATATAAGGCTATGCCTGTGTAAAAGTCACGAGCACCATCAATAAAGTATTTTCCTTCGGGATTTCCTTCTTCCGGAATCAACGTAATTGCCATATTTTCCAAAAAGACTGCTCTCTCATTTGGCTGCATTTCCCTGGCATCAACCAACGGATCATAGTGTGCCGAATCATGCCAATTAATCACTGAAAATCTCTTTATTTTCCGAAATGCTTTATTTGCTTCGTAGATATCACCTTTAAGGTCTGTCACCATCACAGATCCGCACTGTCTCACCTTACCATTCGGGTTCCTTCTCATTCCGAACTGACGGCAGGATGGAATGATAATACTTGTGGTCTTGCCGTCACCGGGCGCACCCCAAATCATCGATGCTATTCCATTTCCATTCGGTTCATACGATATCAATTTGCCATTTAATTTTCCAAAGACAAAACCTCCAGAATCCGTCCACTGCTTATCTGGTAAAGTATCTATATCCAGACACATATGATCTGCATTCTTATAATAGTCCAGTAATTCCCTATAACTCCGGCCATAACGCTCAACGTCGTAACGATAATTACGCCCTGTCCAGTAGCTATATAATCGCTTCCGCATCCCTGGAATGAAAAATGCACACCACACAGTAATCACAACCAGAGTAGCTGTGACTCCATATGCTTTGAAAAACAGGCTATCCGTAGCGGTAACTCTGGTCATTTTACACAGAAGCATTACCAAGTATCTTCTCATTGCCAGCAATAGAACTGCCAGCAACAGATACCATAAGATATGAAAATACCGGATTATGTATTTTATTTTCTTTCGCATATTAGCTCCTTTCCTTTTCGATTTCATAATTTCTTTCCTGATTTCCCCAGGTTAATTCCTTTCCCCATGCTTTGTTCTGACCCCAGCTGCTTCTCTCATCTTTAGCAATTTGTGAAAGATCCCTATGCTCTGCATATTCCCGCATCTCTTCAAGCTCCTGCTGATACTGCTCGCACCTCGTCCGCAATTGCTCGTTTTGTTCTGTCGTATGCATAATACGCTCTTTCATGTGCATGAGCTGCTCTTCATGCGATAGAGAATCCTTAACCAGCGACTGGATCTGTTGATCCTTTTTATAAATGATCCGATCCTTTATCTGCATCTGCCTATGTAAATCTGTAAGCTCGTTTTCCTTTTGCTGCATCTGGCGTAAGAGCTGAATTAAATTGCGGTCTTTTGATGCAATGATTTTCTGCAGCTGATCACGGTTTAACTGCAGCTCTTTCAGTTCTTCAACGGATAACCCCGTTAGGGTTTTCAGCTCCTTCATTGATTTCACCGATATATTTTTCCCACCTGTTTTCCCATTACACACATCCTCTGCTCCCGGAATTTGATTCTTTTTAAGGTATTCTGCCAGGTCACTATGGAAATGTTGGAGTTCTGCTTTATTTAGAACATCTGCACCCGAAATTTTTGATTCAAAGGAATCACTTATCTTTGCATAGTTACGAAGCGGAATCTTCTCACCATTTTCTAATTTGTAGCGATATCTAAATTCATATCTGCCAGATTCCGTTTTAAATGCATCATGAGTTTTTATGGTCTTATAATGAACTAAATCGTGATCCAGTTTGGTCAATGGTATAAAATATACATGTATATGAGCTTGGCCAGCCTCGTCGTAGTGCACTCGGTTGTAGAATACAGTTCCATATCTCTTTGCAATAAATCGATTTACCCCTTCAAAAAAAGCTCTCTCAGCTTCAGGATTTAGAATCTTAATCTCATCCTTTCCTACGGTGGAATAATCGCTAACCGATTTAGGTAGTGTGACAACCCAACTACAGCATGTAATGGCTTTAGATTCTCTTTGGGTTCCCCTTCCATACAGATAAGATTTGTCTTTAATTTGCTTATATCGTTCTTTCGGGGGACAAGTAATCCCTATGGAATAATTTAGGCTGCTTTTCAACTGAACAATATCTTTATTTGCGTCATTTTTAAGCTGACGATCAACATGTTTAAGCAACATCATTACGCTATCGTCAGTATATTTTTCTAATTCTGCCACAGCTAATCACCCTTTCCTTTTGATAAGGTTGCCGTTAAAGGCAACATACTTGTTATAGAAGCTGCCTCTCATTCAATGCAAAAGTTTGTCGTCATTTCTGTATAACCGCAGACTGTTTATTTGTCACGAGTGTTTCAAATAATCATCTGCTTTACGCCGAAATAGCGACAAGTTTTTGCATCTCAGATAATCATCTTCTATAACCAAGATATATAAGATGCTCGACGAGCTATCTTATACCGCCCTTTCATGGCTCATCTTTGATGAGGTCCTTCGGCCGCTTATCTTGGTCTATTAAGGGCACTGCGTTCCCTTAGCGACGCTCAAACCCTTGCCTGCAAGGACATCCTGTCCTTACGAAGGAACGCACATGAAATGTGAACCCAACTCACATTTCTCGACGTTCCTTCTATCCCGGCAGCTCGGAGAGCTGCGTGGGGCACAGCCCCACTCACTTTCCCCAAAATGGTAAACCATTTTGGGGAAAGCTCCCCTTGTTCATACGGTACACGACATTAAATAAATGCACGTAAATAACCAGTTTCAAACTAATCAATGCCATTCCTAAATGTACAAATCACACTAAACCTCAATGTATATCTCAGATTCATTCGGTTGATCCAGATGACCAAAGTAAACTATTTTACCTCTTTTTCGTATGTCCTTGCACCTAATCAGGCATATGGATTGTTTTCCTACACTATCTATATCTTCTCCCCAGTCCCTGGATTCGTTACTTACATAAAACAGCTGATAATATTGTCCTTTATCGGTCAACACTAAATACACAAAGCATCCATTTTTCTCGATTTGCGCTATGATCTTTCTTTCTTTTTCATTCTGTTGTCTCATCTTCTCTTTTTCTAATGTATACACATCTACCTGTCCCGTCTTATCAAATTTTTCTACAAGTCCTTTTGAAAGTTCTTCTGCCTCCAACAGCTTTAATCTGCGTAAGGCTTCTTTTTTTTGATCTTCTCTTAATTCTGTCATTTAAATTCTCTCTCCTTTGCATGTCTTTTCTATTCTCAATAGGCTTTCTAAGCCTTCACTGAGCCTTTTAACAGCAGAAAGTTACCATCTGCTTTCTTTTATATACATGAAATCAGCCTCCTGAATATGAAACTGTCCATAATTGGCACAGGTAGACTCTCCATCTAAAGTGCAAATTTCTACCCGTTTGTATGTTATTTCATTAGTGTCATTGGATAAATTGTCAAAGTTGACATATTGATCGTGTATTAACGTTACTCTGATACACTTGTAAACTTGCAAATCTAATACTAATGTGATAAGATAAAAGACGCCAATCAGATAGCTAATCACATATATCTATTTACAAGGTGATAAGGTTATCAGCAGTATCTGCCAATGTTTTTCATTGGCAGTTCTGTTTTTTATTCTATTCGATAAACCGCATGATGTAAGTTACCTCTATTTCCTGGAGCAATTTTACCAGCTGCAGTATCTCAAAGGGCTGGATCGCTTCCACATTCTCAATATAAGCAGCCAAGAATAGGTAAGTAGCTTCCTCATTCCAATATAAATCCCAGCTTTGTAATATATCTTGCACAATCTCTCCAGCAGTTAAATCTGCCAGCTTCTTCTGTAAAACAGGGTGCATCTGTGCGGTAAATATTTCTTTGGCTTTATTCAGTGCATCATTAACAGTAATGCTAGCCAAGTCATAGTTCTTGAAAATTTTCTCGATTACCGTACACTTGTCTATGGGATGCGTTGACAGCCAGTGTATTCCATTTCTGAGTGCTTTATGAATTTCCTTTTTTCTTAGCTCTTCTTCCCCTACAGTATCTATACTACGGGTACTCTCCCACTCATCAGCCAAGCCCGCTTCTAGGTCCAGAAGAAAAATCGCATCATGGCGCAATGGTGAAAATAAGGGTATGGTAGCGTCAACCACTCCCTTGGATATCCATCCAGAGACATTTTCATCACGTGCCCGTAGATCTGCAAGAATAACCTCTGCCCGAGGGCTACTACTAAAGAGTCTTTTAGCCATTTTTAACATCTCCTCTTCTATGCCTCACCTCTGTTATATACCTTGGTATATACTCTGCGTGGCATTATATTACTATACATACTTATGCATGTCAATAGCTTTGTATAAAAATTTATGTATAAAAGCTATTTTTTTAATTGTTTGTTCTTTTTACACGTCATATAAATGATATTATACATTATTTTCTTTGTCAACCCCTTTCTTTACTCCTTTATGTATATACTGCTTATATTTTTCTAGCATATACCGTTTGTTTCTTTTCTAAACATAATAATGTACTATCATGCATATGTCAAGACATAAGAAAAATAAACGGGAAGCATTCATTTTCTGAAACTAATGCTCCCGTTTATTTTTCTTTTAACACCTATAAATAAAACTCCAAAAATTCTGTTGGTGTCATAATCTCCGGCTTTTCTATATCAATATCCTTGAAATCCTTGTCTCCGGTAATAAGAATATCCACATCCTCAATAATTGCTGTGTAAAGTACCGGATAGTCTTTGATATCCCGAATATCAAATAAGCCTTCCTCCAGATCATTGGGGGTGTATACAAACTCATAACTCATTGCCACCAACAATTTGTTAATTACGTGTTCCTTATTGGGAAATTTTCTCTTTACAACGTTCTTAAGCTCCTCTACTACATAAGATGACAGTACCAGTTGATACCTTGTAAAAATACAATTCATTAAGATATCCATTTTACTGCCGGGAAAAAGCAGCGCCGATATCAGCACATTCGTATCCAGCATAATCCGCATCTACTTCACCACGCTTTCTTCCCTAATCTCTTTGATCATTTCCATTACATCATTATCATCACAAAGCCCAAGTCTTTCTGCCTCTCCTGCAAATGCCCTCTGGGCTTCACGTAATGCATCCATGGAAGAATTCAACATATAAATTTTTCCGGCCTCTTCCACAAACAGAATTTTATCACCATTCTTAATACCAAGTTTTTTACGGATTTCGATAGGTATTGTCACTTGTCCTTTGGATGTTACTTTTGCTAATTCCATATAAAGTCCTCCTTTCAAAAGCAATGCATTCCTTACTTTCCTTACATCAATAGTATATTCAATTTTCATAAAATTATCAACTAATATTGTGGATAGCACAATATTTATTAATAACAAATATGAATTGCATTTCATATCGCTGTATTCTTATATTCTGCCAGTACCATTCCAAACCCTGCCCCTGGCATTGACCTCCCCATCTCCTGCGATCACCGGCATAGTATTCTTCTGTTGGAAATCACAGAATACTATGCCAGACAAGGAGCATTGCATCCCCTCACCTGCCTCTCCCCGAAGGAGAGAAACTACCATAAGGAAAAAATCCTTTCGGATTTTATGAAAATCTGCACTCCAAAAAAGAGGCTCCCCGATCAGCACCGGCTTTGATGATTCATCCTTCTGTCATTCGCCCCTCTGCTTATCGTGGATCTCCGTTTCTCTTTACCCATACTGCAGATTGGATTTTGGCAGGGCACTTTCCGTTACTTACTCTGCCCTTTCTTTGCGATCTTATTTTTCCTGCCACAACCCCATCCGGTATCTGCCATCCTTTCAATTGCCATAGCCTCAATGGTTCTGACCTCTTCTGCGCTATTTCTTCTGTCATTTCTCCATTTTAAAATTGCCTTACGCTCTCTGCTTTTGTGCATCATATTTCGGTCGGCATTATTAATTGCAAGGGCAAGCGTATGTGCCACTGGCACCCTTGCAATCCATTTCTCCCTTCATAGATTGAAGCACAAGCAGGACGAGCTGCAAAACAATCATTCAAAAATGGAGGAAAAAGACATGACAGTAGAAATCACAAGCGTAGAAATCGGAGCAGAAAAAATTACCATTGAGGCGCTGGCAATCGAAAATATTCTGATGGCAGATGACCTTTTCGAAGATGTTGAGGTACCTACCGTAAAATACGAGTTCGATCGCAAAGTAAAACACGGGGCAGAGTTAAAGTATCTCTGGAAAGTTTGCCAGAGCCAGAAATGTTGCCAATCTGCAAAAAGCATGGGTGAAAAGCTCGAGAAACTCTGCGGAGTCATCACACAGCTCAGCGAGTCATTCCGGGTAAAGGATGAATAATCCCGCCTCTGCAGGCTCCCTTCGGGGAGCCTCTTTTTTTGTGCAGATGAATAATGTGTTCCTACGTCACACAGGGCGCTGCTTCGCAGCAAATCCATAAAAAGAGCAAAAAAAGAACAAGCAGAATACGATTTATCTGCACTTCTGACCGCTGTTAAACTCTCCTCTGCTGTCCGACTGCTTTTTGCAACACTACCCATTTATCCGGAATTCTGAAAGGACAAGCGTTGTCCTTTTCAGGATCCTTGCATAATTCCGTCTATCTGGGTTTTCGTTTTGCAAAGCAATCGTTAAAACAGCAAAGAGGAGGTGCTTACCATGATACCTGTCAGAAGTCCCGATTAATTGAATAAGAGAAAATCTCATAATTGACTTCGTCAAACCTAAACAGAAAAGGAGCATAAATAACATGGAAAAAATGAATTTTGAAAGTTTCACTCAGTTAATTGCAAAGCACATCATACATTGGTTACCGGAAAACTTTCTGGAGGCCAAGGTAATACTTCAGAAAATTACTAAGGAAAACGATATCCGTCTTACCGGTCTGACAATCAGACCTAAGGAAGGCAGTAATGTAGTTCCTACGATATATCTGGATTCCTTTTATCAGGAATATCTGGATGGGAAAGATATCAATGCGATTCTTCATGAAATTGCTGACTTACGCTTAGAACATGAAGTGACGGAACCGCTGGATACTACATGGGTTGCATCCTTTGCCGAATGCAGTTCCAAGATTTTTCCGAAATTGGTCGGATATGAAAAGAATAAGAATCTTTTAAACCAGAGACCTCATGTGCTTATTGAAGATCTGGCTATTCTCTTTATTATCGATCTGGGGATGCATAATAATGGATTCACCAGTATTCCCATTGATAATCAGATGATGAATGTATGGGAAGTAAGTACAGAAGAATTGTATGAAGTAGCGATGCACAATCTGACATCCGCTAATAACAACATATTTGTTCCTATGAAAACCGTAATGGCAGAATTATTACTTCCCGATCTGCTTAATGATTGTGGTGGAAATGAAGCCCTTGCTGAGCATATGCTCTCTCTCCTGGTACCGGATAACATTGACCTATTTGTTTTATCCAATAAAGAGAAAATAAACGGTGCTTCTGTTATTCTGGATGATAAATGCATGCAACAGGTTATTGATAAAATGGGGACTGACTTCTATATTTTGCCTTCCAGCATTAATGAATGGCTCGTTGTGCCTGCCTGGGTACAGGATCCTGGTGTATTGCGCTCCATCGTACAGGAAATCAATGGATCAACCGTTGATGAGGCAGATCAGCTATCTGATTCTGTTTACACCTATTCAGCAGAAGCTGGTTTAAGGCGCATTGCCTAAAGTATTACATTATCAATCATTACTACAAATCAGAAAGGATTTACTATTATGAAAAATAAAGAGATTATTGCAAAAGTTGCTATCAAAGAAGGAATTTTAACAGAGAAAGAGGTCAATGCACTCGTTTCCGCAGGAAAGGATATTCCCCTGCATACATTGCAGGGATGGAAAAAGAGAGGAAATTTCAAAATAAGGAAAGGGGAGCACGGCATCGAAACGAAACTCTGGAAATTGAAGCCCAATGATTCCAAGGACGCTGCAGCTCCCAAGGAATTTTACTTAGCTAAAGCATTTCTTTTCCGTCAGGAACAGGTTGAGGAGTACGCAAAATGCTAACTGAATACTCTATAGAACTTTCAGAAGAAAATCTTCCTGTTATGGTAAAAGAAAGAATCTATGATTTTTCTGCAGGCTCACTAACGGAGCCTGCAGATATGGAAAAGATCTTTAAACAATGTTTTCGGTTGGATCGGAAAGCAGAAGAGATTGTCGCTATGGTTTCCTTGAATGCCAAGCTCCAACCTATCTGTTTGTTTGAAGTATCGCATGGCATCATCGATGCCTCTCTGTTATCTCCCAGAGAGGTTTTTCAACGTGCCCTGCTGTCAGGAGCACATAGTATTGTGCTTGCACACAATCATCCAAGTGGGAATTGTGCACCATCTGAAAATGACAAGCTGATAGCAGAAAAGCTTTTACAAGCTGCTGCTCTCTTTCAGCTGCAACTGGTTGATTTTCTGATTATTGCAAAGAATGATTACTATAGTTTCCGGGAAAGTGAGGTTGGATTTTCCGCCGATAGCGGAAAAAAGCGGATTTTATGAATGATAATTGTCTTATCGAAAAATTCAACTGTAACTGCAAGTACATACTGGATCTGATCGATCAATCCTATCCTGTTCCGTTACACTCTCGTTTTTACTATTTGGATTTTCGTACCCGAAAGAAGAAACGTTTCTATCCTGATACCAATACGGAATCGCATGATTTTCTGAATTATTACTGGATGGAATTTTCCTATCAGCACAAAGCGTATAAGCTATCTATGTACTACAAAGATATGGATCACCGTACCGGTAATCTTCATGTACTTCCCGGAGCTATACAGCTTTGGGAAGCTGGTACATGTAGTCATTTTATAGATGACAGAAGCCTGTCTCTATACGAATACTACTGTTCTCCTTTTGAGGAATATCATTGGCGTCCAATTTTTAAACGTCCATTGTTCTGGAATTTGAATCAGATATCAGATGTAACAGAATATATTCATAATCTTATATTGAACGATAGAATGACAGAATATCCACATATACAGAATTATTGCAGTAAGGGTTTCTATTCTGAAATTAATCCCTTTTTTGAAAGGCTGCATCATGACAAGCTGCATCTACTTATGCAGCAGGATAATGGGCACAGCTATAGAACCGGACAGGGTATATCCAGTAAATATTATTTATACCGATGGATTGATATTGATTTTTACAAATCCTGTGACAATCCATTCTATACTTTGTATCGCACGGAAAATTATAATGGTCTTGGTGTTTTCACCAAGTTTGGAGAGTGGTATTACCATCATGGAGCACCGAACCGGTTTTGTAATATCACTAAGAAATGGCTTATTCATTTGGATGAGGAACCGCCGCCGAAGCCGTTGACAGAAACTAAATTCCATCTTGTTCCTAAAGATACTTCTACAGATCCACAAATATGATGTTTAATTTTATCTATTACATTTTGATCTTCGTCAAGAATTTCTTCTTCCCAGTCTTTCGCATCTTTTGCCGCTAAATCTACCCAAGATAATGTTTTACCATTTTTATCTTTAATTCTTCCTGATGGATCCATAGAAAAACCATTTTCTGATAGCCATGAATTTACTTGATCAGCATTCATTCCATTTAATGCCATCATAGAATCATAAAATGTTTGAGAATCAATGTTATAATTCTTTGTTCTTGCTGCAGCTTCATCACCTGTATAAGTATTACCATATTTATCTGTTACTTCAAAAGCTACAACATCTCCACCTACTTCATTTTTACCAATAATATATCTACCTTGATATTGATTATTACCACCTTTATCATATCCTTCTTGGTTATGATCTCCTAAATTTTTACCACTACCTGCTGTTTCTGTTGATCCAGATTTTCCACTTGTATCAACACTTGGTTTTTTTACTGGTTGAGTATCTGATTTTGCAGCAAAAACATTAAAATTCATAATACTAAAACACAAACAAAATGACATAATAAATAATGGTATTTTAAGAAAAGATTTATAAGTTTTATTATCTTTCATTTCTTTTCATTCCTCCTTTTGCAATTTAATAATATCCATTATATTATTATATTTAATCGTGTCGAAATTAAAAATAAATAAGATTTTATATTTTACAAAATTTCCCCTAAGGAAAATAATAAAATTAACCTTAGGGGAATATATAATCGGAGACTAAAAATTACTGTTCAGGAAAAGTATAAAGAGATACAATATTCCAATCTACATCATCTTCATTTCCAGTATTGATCATATTGCCATTTTCATCAAAAACAGCAAAAATACGAGAATCTACACCATCTACAATAAGAGGCATTTTATAAATGGCATTCATTGTACCATTAACAACAAAAATAGGTGTATCTAATTTAACAAAATCTCCTGCTTCGATTGTTTCTGCCTGATTTAAATAATCAGCAACAATCATAAAACTATGCATTAAAGTCTGATCTTCATTCCCATTTCCATCAAAATTATATTTATTAATAATTTCATCATTTGTCTGTGAAGAAATATATTCACTCATTGGTGTTACTTTATTAATAATACCATTTGCATAATCATAATACATATTACCCATTGCTGCAATAGTTACATATCCAAGTGCTGTTGAATCGGGATCATAAACAGGAACACCATCAGAGGTTGTTAAATCAAGATAATACTTATATTCATATCTTTCAATACTATCGATCATGTTCCAAGTTGCTTCGTCCTCTGTTTCTACGAGCTTACGATAGCAATCAATGGCACGTTCTACCTTCTTCATAGCAACGTCCTGATTGAATTCTTCTGTATTTGCTTCCTCTTCAGGCTCTTCTTCGGTCATATCTTCCTTAACATATCCTAAAGTTGTATCTTCAGAAGCATCTTCAGTTACTTCTGCTGTTTCTTCTTCTACAGGCTCCTCTGTAGTTTCTTCAACTGTTGTTTCTTCTTCAACAGGTGCTTCCGTTGTTGTTTCCTTGCTGCCGCATGCTGTAAGCATTGTTACTGTCATAATTCCTACTAATACTAAACTTAATAATCTCTTTTTCATAATTTTGTTCTCCTTTTGATTTTTTAATTTTTGTTTATTTAAATTTTTAAATTTAAATCTTAATAAGATTACTGTTCATCGATTAATTTATATGTATCGATGTTTGTGAAATCTGTTTCATCATTATATACATTATCTACTTTAAAAAGTAAAACTCTACCTCTACTTAAATAAGGTGTATCAAAACATTTTAATTCTCTATCTATGTAATTTTCAATGTACAATCAAGTCTGCTAAAATTCCCTATCTATACGTATTTCAAATCACTATATAAGTGTTTGTTACTACTGATAATAGTATACCACTATGCACTCTGTATTGCAATTTATTATACATTGCATAATTGCAATTTCTGTATACATTTATTTTAAATTGCATTTATGCGTTCTATATGATGTTGCATCAAAAGTAGTAAATTTGAGATAAAATCGTATTTAATAGGAGGGATATTAATGCCATTTCAAATCAGATCAGAGAAAAAGGAGTCAGAGACTAAATCCATACGATTTCCTCTACCACTTATTAATCGAATTGATGATGCAATTCAGGGGCATGACATCTCGTTTACCAGTTTTGTTGTGCAGGCTTGTGAGTATGCATTAGACAATATGGAAACTCCTAAACAGGAAAAATCATAGAAGGCTGCCATCGCAGCCTTTTATAATTCACTTTTGGCCAACTTGACCAAAAGTCATTGACTAGTCCAGTCCATACAGATCGTGGTTCACCTCTGCCATATAATAATGGCTGATCGTACTTGGCGCATTATATAGTGCCGTTATCAGATAGGCTTTTATGTTATTAATTTTCACCGTGTTCTTTTTCACACATCCAATGACATACTGCAAATGCTCCGCATTTAATGTCAGAAACTTTCCCTTGACTAAGCCATATGGATAATTTTCTCCTGCAATTTTTATGGTTTTACGAGGTACACACACCACCTCGCATATAAGCTGGTACAGCTCTTCAAACATCTCCCGTTCTTCCAGATCACTATTTTGCATCGCAATATCATAGTCAATGTTGTTTCTTATCAACTCCATGTAGGCATCCGCATCAATCTCATCAATTTTTCTTTCCGATCGATCGATAGAATTATCACTTTCTTTATTAGTTATTCTATTATTTATCTTATTCGAGGGTAATTTTTCCCCCAGTACCCCGGCACTTATTCCCCCAGTTTCAGAACCAATATTACACTGGTTTATTTTTCCTACCGGTGCATTTTTTACACTGGTAGAATTTATACACCGGTCTATATTTTCTACCGGTGTCGTTTTTTCACCGGTATCGTTTTTACCACCATTGTCCTCTATCGTATCGTTTGATCCCATATCGGAGATAAAGTTTTTTACATAAATAACATTAGCACAGCCTGACTGCTGAATCATTTCAATTAATCCAGAATGGCAAAGTTCCTTTAATAACGCTGCTGCTGTTTTACGGCTTATATTAAGATCTTCCTCAATGTTATTTAAGGAATATTTTATATATACCCTGTTATTTTCGTCGATCCACCCTCTGCGCTTTGAATACTCCATTCTGGAATGCATTAGGCCATATAGTAATTTTGCATTATTAGATATGTCTTTGTAACGCTCATCGGTAATCAGAGCTTTGGGTAGTTTATAAAATGTAAATTGCTCTGCTTCTCGTCCATAGTAAAATTCCAGGTTCAGCTTCTCCACTATAAACTCCCTCCATTCTCTTTCCATTCATTGAGTAATTTAAGAATAATCTTTTCGATATTTTCACTTGAAATCTCCGAAGGAAAGAATGCATCCAGCTTCTTTCTGCTAAGTACTACTTTGGTTACCAATGGGTGGTCACTCATTAGCAGATCTCTCAGCCATAACTCATCAAATATTCCTGCCTTGATAGCAGCTTTGATTTCTGCAGACTGCTTCATAGTTGCTATGACACCCAGTTCACGCATTACATTTACAATGATTTCCTGTTGTTGAAGTGATGCCACAGAAAAATCAACTCCTTGCGTAATTCCTAACTTATTGCCATCTATAAGAGCAAGCAATTCATCTGACAAGTAAGATAAACTTATTAATCGCTGTATTGTTTTCCGGCTTTCTCCAGATGCCTTGCTCATTTCCTCCAAAGATGTTCCCCCTATCGTTCCCTGGTGTTTCATTGCATCATATTTCATCCGATATGCTTTAGCCTTTTCACTAATTGCAATGTTCTCTCTCTGGATATTACTATCTACCATGATAATCGTAGCTTCATCATCAGTATAATTCCGGACAAACATTGGCATAGTAGCTATTCCTAATAATTCACAGCCATGTTTCCTACGGTGGCCGGCAATGATTTCATATCCCCCTTCTGCCCTCGGCCTTGCAATCCCGGGAATCAATATCCCTCGCTCACGAATGCTTTCAACCGTTTCCTGCATCTTTTCATCATCCAATACCTTAAAAGGGTGATTCTTAAAGCTATGAAGGTCTGATAAGGCTAATTCCTGCACTTGCTCAAATCCTGCTTTATTCTCATTTAATCCAAGTAAATCATCGAAACTGTTCAATTTAATCTTTGCTGCACTATTCATTGTCGAGAACCTCCTCTGTCAAAGAATGATATGCATCAGCTACCTTTCCATTTGGCTCATGCTTATAAATGCTGATTCCTTCCGCTGATATTTCTGCAGCTCGCACTGACATAGGGATACTATTCTTAAAGATTTTTACTCTATTTCCATAATTTTCAATAAGTAAATTACTGATGTCTCGTGCAAAGTTCGTCCGGCTATCAACCATAGTCAAAAGAATTCCTTCTATCTCCAGCTTGGGATTAATCTGTCGTTTTACTTTTCCGATCGTTTTAATAAGCTGCTCCAAGCCCTTTACTGGCAAATATGCTGCCTGCACCGGTATCAGAATACTATCTGCGGCCGCAAGTGCATTAATCGTAATCATCCCAAGGGATGGCATGCAATCAATTAATATATAATCGTATTTCTTCCTTTCCTGTTCTATGTAATTACATAAGATCCTTTCTCTGCTCATTACATTCACAAGAGACACTTCCAATCCTGATAATTCAATATTTCCGGGCATAAGATCAATTCCCTCGTCATGCTTTAAAATTCCATACTCCGGCTCCATCTCCACTTCGTTAATGAGATTCGCCATTACGGTTGCAAGAGAAATATTTATTTTGTCCGGCTCACTAAATCCTAGACTTGCTGTAAGACTTCCCTGCGCATCCGCATCAATAAGCAGAACCCTTTTTCCTTGGTTTGCCAGGCCGATTCCCAAATTGCTTGTCGTTGTAGTCTTTCCGACTCCACCTTTTTGATTTGCAACTGCAATAACTTTACACATAATCCGTTCTCCTATTCCTTTTCATCTATTTTTGCACTTTGTACTTCAACATAAGCTCTGTAATACCGGTTGGATCCTTTAATGCTATATAATTCTGATATTTCCAAGACTTTCATCTGACGATTATCTTGTATCATTTTCAGAAACCACTTAATATCCTGTTTTGTACCCATTAATCTTATTTTCAGCATTAGCCCCTTCCCCCAAGTCTTTCATACAGTTCTCGATTATATACTGCATACTCTGGGTATCGGATTTGTACTGCCTGCCAGAAATATGGTGCATACACACTACAAAACAGCTCCTCAACCGTATACTCTCGACATTCGTCTAACTGTTCCTCTATTTCAGCATCTTCGTCAACGCTGGGTGTACCGTTGCAATACAGATTAAACGCCATACGCACAACTCTAAGGCTCCCACTTGTCTGCCATCCTTCTTGTAAACATTCCGGCTTTACACAACCGCTTTTAAAGTCGTAAATACTGTCTATATTTCTTCGAGTATCATCATTAATTCCAAGACAATAACACAGAGCTTTGTAATATACATCCGGATAACGTATCTGCTTTAATTTTTCATAATAGAACTTCTCATGTGCTTCACTGATAAAATAGATTTTTTCTGTTTCTGCTCCTAACGCTGTGTTTTGAATCATTTTCTTTCCTCCCATAATAATCTTTGTTTTTCTCTTGTTAACTCGCTTTTTCTCACATTTTC
>ERZ779855.668-NODE-668-length-27753-cov-31.950069_pt1 | contig 27753 bp, 5 predicted proteins | sample MGYA00511370_ERZ779855 | MGnify/ENA primary metagenome ERZ779855 (study PRJEB29588, sample SAMEA1967319) | human gut metagenome | biome: human gut; feature: human-associated habitat; material: faeces | place: Denmark | collected 2008/2010 ...
ACTATTATAGAAAATAATTGAAAATAGCTCGATTTAACAAACTATTTTATAAAGATATATAAACTATTTACTTTTAATATATAATTGATATAATAGCTTATAAATACTGTTTATTCGTAAATATCGACCATTTATTCAGTATTGTCCAAGCATAAATAAACATTACTATAAACAAAAAGAGAGTTAATAATAGTATTAAAAACTGTATTAACTCTCTTTTTTTTAACAAGTAGGTTCCACTAATCTTCAATCCAATTAGCAACATTAGTAGCAATATCCATAGGAAGATTATTATCGCTTAAACGATAGAATTGATTATTTTTATCAAGATTTTGAAGTCTTCTAATAACACGTAATAAAGGAATATTTCTTTCAAGTAAAACAGTAAATTTATTTTGTCCTTTATAAAGACCTCTATCATAAACTGGATCAAATTCATGATCAATCATAGCATCAATAATAAGACTCATAGCTTTAAATAAATCTTTAGGTCCAGATAATGCAGCAATAGGATTACTATAAAGAGTTTGAGTTTCAGTAACAAATCCCCAAGGAGTATAAGCTCTACTTTCAGTAGCCCATCTATCAGCTTGATATAATATTAAATTATACCAAGTGCTATTAATAATTTCTTCATCATCCTCATCAGTAGCTAAATGAAGAACAATGGCCATTAATATAGCAGATGCAATGGCAATACTATCTCCTAAAATTCTATGAAGATTATGACGTTGCCAATCGGGAAGCATTCTATAATTAAATCTAAAATTAATAAAAGTATCAATAAAAGATTTAAATATATTTTGAATACTATGAAGAACTATATCAGTAGTAGTGCCCCCTTTAGCTTTAGCATTTTTAATATCATCTTTAAATTCATGAGCAAGAAAACTAATAAGATCAATATAAGAGCCTCTTTCAATACTTTCACGCATTTCATTATAATAGCCTCTAACTCTCCAGCGTTTAAGAATACCAAGATATAAATGTTTTTTATATTGCATTACTAATCCTCCATACCATTCAGCTTCTATTTTTGCAGCACCAATTTTATCATAAATGCCGTGAATTTTATTATTAACATTAATAACTTTATCTCTAAATCTACCAAACATATCTTTAGTAATAACACTATCAGGTTTAATTCTTGCTATACCATCAACTAATTCAAATTGACTTGCAAGAGTATCAAACTTTTCAAATTCTTTTTTAGCAGATTTAAGATTAGCATCACGATTTTTTATATATTCATTAGCAAAAGCTTTGCTGCAATGAGCTTTAATAAATTCAGCATTTATGTCTTTACTAAATTCAGCATAACTTTTTGCTTCATTAGCATCAGAACGAATATTATCAATAAATAATCTATAAGAAGCAAGCAATTCAGGATCGTCTTTAACAAGATCGCACATAGTTTGAATTTCTAGATCACGAGTAAAATTAGCAAAACTACCAATATACCAATTACCATTGTTATCTTTAATAATTCTATGACTTTCGAGCATAGCGAGCATTACAGTATTTTGCATATAATGTTCACCAGAACTTTGTAATCCATAAAGACTATCACGAATTTTTCTAATTCTATCAGTAGCACTTTCAATACCTTTAAGTTCAAGCATATTATCAATATCAACAACTCTTAACAATTTAATAATACCATCAGTAAGATTTAATGCTTTAGGAGAATATAAATTAGCAATAATAGCAGGCAAAGCTCCAAAATATCTTGCTTGAGCTTTATTCCAAGTACCGTTATCAAAAAATTCTTTAGCAAATACTTCTCCAGCAATATTAGTCCATCCTGTTAATACGTTACCTATACCTCCTGTAACGTTAAATATCATATATTTTGCAGAAGTAATATTTTGCATTAAATTAGCATATCTATCTAATTTACTGCCTTTTTTAAATTCACCAAGAACAACACGATTATAAAAATTATTAATTAATTCAATAGTGCGAGTTTGTTTTTCAGTTTGATATTTAGTTTCAACATCAGTAGAATTAATATTATCTCTTTTTAGTTTACCACTAAAATAAGAAGTCTTATAAGCATCATTAGATTTAAGCTCATCTAATAATAAATAAATATAATATTTAGCTCTTTGACGAGCATTATAATCAATAGCTTTAGTAATATACTCTTGAAATACTTCTTTCCAATTATCATCTAATATAGCATTATCTAATTTTTTATTATTTTCATCAATTTCTTTATTTTGTTTTTTAATATCTGCAAGATATTCATTATAACTTTCTTGACTTTCAGTAGATAATTTAGTACGAGGAATAATACGTTTTTTATAACCTTTAGCTTTTAATAATTGAAGCATAGGAAAATCTACTTCTCTATCATGAGCATAATCAACATCATCTTCATATCTTCTTTCAGATGGAGTATTAATAGTATATCCAGTTAAACCAATAAGATCTTTAGCAAGACTCTGAGTAGTTATATCATCTTTTCTCCTACGGGGAAGATACCCTCTATCAATAAATCTTTTCATAGGATTAGTAGTAGCATATTCATTTAAAGTAGATTGAAGTAATTCAATCATAGCTACTTCTTTAGAAGAAAGATTTACTTTATTATTATATTTTTCAGAACCATTATAATTAACACTATAAGGTTTATAATCTTTATTTTTATATTCTTCTTTTACATATCTTGTTCTATTAGAACCTATAGCATCATAATAGTTAGGGTCATATTTATCAAGATTATTTTTAACATCTAAAGTAGTCCAAATACGAAGAGGTTCATATTTTCGAGTATAAGGATTAAATACATGATTTTCTTCAAACCATTCATCAAATTCGTTATTAGCTAAAGCTTCATTTCTACTTCTTTCATAATATTCAGTAGTAATATAATCAACATTATCAGATATAATTTTTTTAGCAATAGTTTTATTATGATCTATATAGTCTTGATTTTTAGGAATATAATATCCAAATAAATCACTATTAGGAACAATTTTTTTATTTTTAATAATAACTTCTCCATTTTTACCAATAGCACAAAATATACGTTCCCATAAATCATAATTAGCAGTACCTTTAAGATTAAGTAAAGCATATCCAAGCTCTCTATTAAATGCTTCTCTATATACTTTAAAATCTACTTTATCTTTAAATTTTTCAATAGTAATATCTTCATCAGGTCTATTTTTTCTAATATCTCTAAGTATATCATATAAATTAGCTAATTTTTCTATACGGTCTTTAGGTAAATTAAATAATAATTTAGTACTTATTTGACCTTTTTCATCAACAGCATGTTGTAAAATATCATTTATTTTACGAATAGTTTCAATTCTTTCAGGACTACGTTTTCCTTCGTCATCACTTCTAATTTCAGTATAAAATCTTGAACTTAATATAGGAAGATTAGCTGGAATTTCTTTTATAAGAGTTTCATTACTTAAAGAAGATTCATAATCATAACCATATTTTTTAAGAACAGCATCTTTAATAATTTGTTTTTGCTCTTTAGTAAATTTTCTACCATCAATAATTCCTAATTTATCTTTATATTCAGGATGATCATTAAGAATAGTAGCAATTTCACTTTGCCTATCAGCATTATCTTTAAACTGTTTAAATGCCCAATCAATTTTATCTTTAAGTTCTTTATTAATAGTTTTACGAGCATTTAAATTAATCCAATTAAAGGCATTTCTATAATTTTCATCTTTAAGTTTTTCTTCAAGAACTTCATTAGGATTATTTTCATCATATTTCTTAATAATATCAAGATAATATTTTAAGTCTTCATCAAATCCAGCAATAGGAGAATATTCAAAATATTCACCATTAAGCTTTTTAATTTTATCAATATAATCTTTTAGCGCATTTGCTTTAACGATTTCTTCATCAGATTTAGGACTATAATCTTTATTTAATGAAGAAGTCATAAAATTAATTTCATTAATAAGAGCAATTTTTTCTTGTTGTTGTTCAATACTTAATTCACTATCTTCTCCAGGAGTCATTTCATAAATAGTAGTCATTATTTCTTTATATCTAACAAATAATTCTGGAGCAGTTTTTAAAATACTTTCATCTAATTTATTTTTAGCAATATAATATTCTGGAACAACTTCCATATTAACATTATCAGCATACCATTTATCTCTATTAAGACGAGCTTTATAATATTCTACACTAAATCTACCGTGTTTTTCTTTAGCTTCTCTAACAGCATCTCTTAATCGATCTCTATCAGTAATAAATTTCTGAGTGTAAGAAGTAATAAATTTACCATTCTTAACAATATCATTCCATACAAATTTACCAGGCATTTTCATTATTTCATCATACTTTCTTAAAAATTCTTGACGAGCTTTAGGCGCATCTACTAAATTAGCGCCATTAATAATACCTCCAATAAATTTAACAATAACTTGAACTTCACTATTACTTAATTCAGAAACAGAACTAAATAAACTATCAAAAATATCAGCATCGGAATATTGAGTACGAATACTAATTATATTATTACGAATTAAAGGATTAGTAGAAACTTCTTTTCCAAAATAATTATCCATAATAAGTTTCATTGCTGAAACAATTTTAGGATTGTTACGAATATTATTAATAGAATTTCTAATAGATTGAATTTGATCTGAAATAACTTTATCTACACTTGCAATGTCAAATTCAAATAATCCGCTTAAAGAAGTACCAAAAGAACGAGCATTAAGAAGTGTTCTAACATATCTATCTAATTCTCCAGGTTTATCTTTTATAATATCAATAACTTTAGGGTTATCAATTGATAACCATTCACCATTTTCATCTTGAATAAAATTATTAATTTCTTTGTTAAGCATATTCGAAACTGTTTTATAAAATCCAGCAGCACGAGAATATATTTCTCTTGTATGATTTTTTATAGAAACAGCGGAATATCTATCAATATCGCTTTCTTTTAATAATTCAGCAACTTTTTCTGCAACTTCATTACCATTAATACCTTGCCTATTAATGTCATTAATAATTTTAAGAGATATTTCTTCAACAGTAGTTAATTTAGAAGAATCAATAGTTTCATAACTATCGCCTATAATATCAGTAATAGCAAATGGAGCTATATCCTCGATGTTTTCCTCTACGGGGGAAAAGTATTGAGAAACTTCGTAAATATTAGGAACTATTAATGAATATTGACCAACAGTATCAGCTATATTTTTTTCTTGTTCATTAAGTTTATTATAATATTTATCTTGTTTAGTTTTAAAATATAATTTTAAATTATTACTTGGTTTAACTTTTTTAATATAATAATCTTCTCCATTAATAGTTTGTATAGTAGCACTACCAATATTAGGTAAAGCAAAATTAATAATTTTGTTATTATCAGCTATTAATGCTTTATCTGAATTTTCTTTAAATTTATTTATAAGTTTATTAATAAATCCATTAGGATCAGTACTACTTAAGTTTTCAGTAAAATAATTTCTATTATTTAATACATCATTTATTTTAGGTTGAATAAATCTTTTAATAGTATATTTAGCTTTATTTTCAGCACTTGCAGGTCCATCTTCTTGAGAAATAATTATATTTATATCAGATTCAGTAGAAGCAGCAGCATCAATAATTCCAAGATAATATTCTAATCTTTTAAATTTATTATGATTAGGATTTATACTATATTCATTAGTTTCATTATTATCTAATAAATTAAGAGGTGCTAAATATAATCCTTTATCTTTAATTATTACTTTATATAAAGTAGTAACAGATTTTTTATTAATATTACGAGTTATACGAATATAAGAAAGACTATCAGAAGAAATAAATCCTGGTTGTATATCCCCCGTAAAGGAAGACTCACCTGTAGTATCTTCTTCAACCCATTTACCAATTCCTGTATATTCAATAAAACTTATTCCATCTTTAGTATAAGGAATTTGAACAATATTATCAGATTTAAAGAATTTATTAAATCTATTATCTTTTTTACTTAAAAATACATTTTTAATAATACCACTATGACTTCTAACAAATCGTTCAGTCATATTATAAATATCCGTGCCTTTAGAATCAAAATCATTAACATTAAATAAAGTAGCAAAATTATCTATTATAGTAGGAACAATATTAGTACCATTATATTGAATAGGCTTTAATAAAAATTCATTAACAACAAGTTTTGTAATAGAATTTCTTTTAAATCTAAATCCATCTACTATAAAAGCATATTTAACTATATCAAGCATTGCTAATTTAATATATGGATGTTTATTAAAAGAATCTAATTTAGATTGAATAAGAATATCTTCAATATTTTCTATATTATCGTGAAAATATAAACTTTGTCCTGTATATCCTTTTTCTCTAACATTACGTTGATTATAAGTATTTACATCAATATATTTAAATATTCCAGGATCTTCTGAAAAATGTTCTTTAATATATAAAACTTTTTGAACAGGACTAAGTTTAGCAAAATTATTTATTTCTTCTTGAGTAGGATTATTTATATCTACTGTATCAAATTTAGTAGTTTCATAATAAGTAAAACCATTTATTCTTGCTTCTTCACTTTTCCAATAATCAATATTTTCATTAGCTAACTCTTCTCCATATTTAATATCAGTTATAAACTTACCCATCTCATTAAGTGTAATTGGAGTAGTAAGAATTGGAGTAAGTTTATAAAGATAAGAAACCATATATTGAATTAAATCAATATATTGTTCATCATTTAATTTAACATTTAATTTTTGTTCAATATTATCAATTATTTGTGCAACGTCTTCACGTTCCATAGTAAATAATTGACTATTTATTTTAATAGATGGAATAGTCGCGTATTGCATAAATGCAGCTAAATATGGATAAACACTATTTTCAATATTTATATTTTCATCAATAATATTAGGATATAAAGCATCAACAAAAGTTTTATCTTTTACATATAAAGTAGAACCTACTAAATCTCTATTGGAAGTATATTTTTTAGCATCTTGTAGTATACGACGAGTACTTCTAATAGTTTGTTTTGCTCCAAATTTATCTGATTTAGTAACTTGAAGAATTTTTTCAATATTATTAGAAGTAATTTTTAATTTATTAAATTGAATAATAATATATAAATCAAATAGAAAATCATCTTTTACAGAAAATCTATTTAATAAATCTTCTTGGCTTAAATTTACGTTTACATCATTTGTTAAATGTAAATAATCAATATTTAAATCAATACCAAATCTATTTTTAAATTCTTTTCCATATAATTTAGTTAATTCACCAAGTATATCATTAGTAGAAGTAAAATCAGTAATCTCTTTACCATATACTTTTATATTATATTTTTTAGCAAGTTCTGTAATAGCAATTTTTATAGGACTTTTATTTCCTATATTAGTAAATATAGAATTAGTTTTAAAATAAGCATTAACAATTTCTGTTACAGCGGGTTGCTGTAAAAATGCAATAGCGGTAATATAATCAGAACCTATATCTAACAAAGTTTTAAATACACCAAATGTATATTCATTTTCATTATATACAGTACCAGATTTAATAGCATCAAGAATATGTGCAGTAGTTTGAGAACCGTATGTTGTAAGTAATTGACCTACAATATTTTTATTATTAACAGTATTTCCTATACTATTGTGTTCAACAATTATATATTTATTATCTTCACTTAATTTAGCATTAGGCCAAGCTTTTTTAATTTCATCAAAATTATAAATTTCATTATTAGGATATTTTATAGTAATAATATGATTTTTAGATAATTTAGTTTTAGCATAATTACATATACTTACAAATGTATCTCTATTTACAGATGCGGCTTTAAGGCGAGCACCAGACATAGCGTTCTCCATAGAATCTAATTGGTCAAATAAATTATATGTAGAACGACTGGCAACAGCATCTGAACTTTCTATAAGTTCTTCATAATGTTCACGAAGTTTATCAATATTATTTTTAGCATCTTCTAAAGCTCTAAAATTACTTTGAGAATAATTTTCTTCTTTAGCGCTTTGAGATTTAAAAATATTAATAATACAATCTAAAATTAAATTATTTCTTGCTTCACGAGTATTTTGATCTTCAATACTTAACTTTTTAAATTGTTTTAAACTAATATTAGGATTTTTTATAGCCTTATAAATTTTATATCTATATTTAATATCTTCATCGGTATTACCATCATTATATTCTATTTTATGAATTAAAGCATCCTCTGGATCAAAATATATTTCATAACAAATGCCATAAACACTATCTACATCAAAATCAGAACCTGTTTGTGAAACCCATTCGTCTGGAACAACAATAGTAGAACCTTGAGAATCATCAAGAAACCCAACTACTTTAAGTATAGCAATAGATTGTTTGCCCTCAGTAGGCATACGATAGCCTAAATGTAAATCAAGTCCTTCTTTACTTATATGATCTAATTGTTCTTTAGTAAGATTTTTAGGAAGTAATTTACTCCAACGAGGAAGCATAACTTCTATATAAGCTTCATTTCCAGATCCATTCTCATTAGCAGGATGATATTCTAATTTTTTACTAAATCCAACATTAGTAATTTGCGCAGCATGCCATCCAGGTAATTTTTGTTTTGTAATAGAATTATTAAATATAGATTGAGCGATACTTTGTAATTTAATAGAGGCATAATTCATAAAATTAGGCATACGTGGAATATGCGTAACAGGATCAGGTGTTACATAATCTAAAAAATTACTATCTAAATTTAATCGTTTAGCTTCTTCTTGTGCTCTTTTATAAAAAGAATTAAAATCAATTAAATCTCCAGAATTATTCTTATTTACAATATTTCCATTTTTATCAACTTTTAAGTCTAAATTATTAAGTAATTCATTAAAACTATCTTCAATATTTTTACAATATGCCTTGAATAAAGTATTAACATATTTAGCAGTTTCTTCAGTAGTATTATCTATAATCTTTTTAAATAATTGAACTGCAACTTTATTACTTGCATCTACCATATGTTGAGGAACATCTTGTTGTTTATATAAATATCTATAATAATATGTTCCTATTACATTGCCTTCATTAAGTTTATCTTTAAAAACTGTTAAATTATCCTCTGTTACATTACCCTCATTATCCCAAAATGTTAATACATCTTTTTTAGCAGCTTTATCAGTTTCTTTAGTATTTACTTGATCAATACCATATTCAGTCATTAATTCATATAATTGATACAAACTACTATCTTTAGGTAAAAGTTTAGGAATTAATACAAATTCGGCATTTTTAATTTGTCGAGGATAATAAGTTTCAGTAGTAGCATCATAAGCATGATCAAAATAAAAGTTTTTCTGTACTTGAATTTTAGCATTAATTCTATCCAAATCAATATCTTTTACATCTATATTTGGATCTAATAATTGAGTAATTAAATCGGCATATTCATAATAAGTGCCGTCAGCAACTCTACGTCTAATAAATTCTTCAAATGTTATATAAGATTGAGCATCATTAGTAATAATACCTTCTTTATATCCTCGTGCTATAAATTCAGCTCTATCTTCAATATTCTTTCTTTCTTTATCAGTTAATTCTTTATTTCCATATTCTTTTTCAAATATGTTAATAAGTTCTTTTTTAATAGCTACATATCTATTAGAGCCTCTAACAGTATTATTAATCGTAATAGCTTTAAATCCATTTCTAATAGGAATAGTAATATTATCAGTGCTTATTCCTTTACGGGGGATGGACAATTGATCTATTGTTTTTAATCCACCATTATAATCATCTAAAAGATCATATCCAGTATATGCTTTTCCTTGAGCTTGAACTTCTTTAGCTCGTTTAAGAAAATCTTGATAACTTTTATAAAATTTACTATCACCTTCAAATATGTTATCAAAAGCTATTGTGTTAATAGTATAATTTATAGCAAATTCTTTTATTTGATCTATATTATATCTATCTCCAATAGCTTCTGTATATTGACTAATTCTTTTTTCTATTTCTTTACTATAATTAATAAGCCATTCTTCAACAATATTTTCAATAGTTTGTTTAGAACCATCATCCAGATTTAAAGTATAACCATTAGCGCCATCAGGAGAATAAATAGTATTCATGAATTTTCCCCCGTAAAGGAAAGGCACTCCAGCTTCTTCATTACTTAATATTTCAGCTGGATTAAATCCATTTACAGGGAATAATCTATTAAATTGAAAAACATTACCGGTTAATTTTCCATTTTTAATAATACTTCCTCTATAATGATAATATTCAAACAAACCATCTGTATTATCTTTAGGAGTAAATATACCATTATTATCAATAGTGCCAACTTTAGTAAGTTGTTTAAAACCTTGTTCTAATTCTCCAAGAACATAATTATAAAATATTCTAAAAATAGGATGTTTTTTATTAACAGATTTTTCATTAAATAAACCAGAAATACTATGTTTAGGAGCTTTTATAATAAAATTCTTTGGAGCGTCAGATGGAGTTCTCATAAAATACCATCCTTTATTAATATCAGCAATTTTATCATCAGTAGTATAAGAAATAAGTTGGCTTATAAGATAGTCTGTTTTAGACATTGTAGAATATAATGCAGACTTATCAGTTACATAATCTTTAATACCATTAAATAATGTATAATCTAATAATTGTCTTGCATAAGAATTAACAAACGTTTCTCCTTGTTCATTAATATCAAATAATCCCCTACTAATTTTTCTACCTCGTTCATCATATTGATCAAAAAGTATAGGATTATATTTATATTGATCATTTAATGAAACAAATTCTCTTAATTTATTAAGACCAGCATTAAGATCTTCTTCAGTAGAAAAATTGATTTGTTTAAATAAATTAGTAATCCAACTATTTCCAATAAAATCTGCGCCTAAATTTCCATCAGCGTTTCTACTATTCAAATCAACTTTTACAACACTATATTTAACTAATGAATTACTTATACTATATAATGAATTAATAAACGCATCGCCAAATATAGTGTCATCTATCTTAAAAACCGGTCGTTCTTCATCTAAACCTATTCCAGTTTTAATAACATATTCTTTTCTATTATAATAATCAGCTAAAGCCTTATTATTTTTTAAAATTTCTTGTTCATATTTGTCTTTAGCTTTTTTAGCTTCATTTAAGAAACCATCAAATATACTAATAAATTTTGTATAATTATCTATTTTATTTCCATCATTAATATATTTATCTATAGCAGAAACTTCTGCATTAGGAAAATATTTAAGATAAATATTTAAAAACTTATTATGAAGATTTAATAAAATATCATTTTGAGCATTACTTCCAGTTTCTTCTTTTTTAGCTAAATTAATATAATCATATAATTCTTGAATATTTTCTAAATCTTGAGCAGGATAATTAGTACGAATAGTACCTTTTATAGCATTATAATATTGATAAAATATAGCAGTAATAGGATCAGCAGTTGCATTACTATTACTAAATTCAATACCAGATTCAGAAATACTAATAATAGTTTTATTAACTTTAGGATTAGCTAATTGCCCAAATACATAATTTCTAAATACTATATCGTTCTCCATATCTTCAGCAAGTTTAATTAAACCCGCATAATGAGAAATATTGTTAGCAACATTTTTAATTTCTTCAATTAAAGATTTAGGAGAAGTAAAAGTGCAAAAACTATATATTGCAGATATAGCTTTATTATATCCAATAGGAGTTTCTACTCCTAATTCATTATTAAGATCTAAAGTTTTAGACTCAGCACTTTCTAAATTAGGAATAGTTTCAAAATATAATTTAAGTCTTTGAGAAATAGTATTTAAATAACTACCTCTTGAAATTAAATCTTCAATATGAGATTTCATCATTTCATCAATACCATCATTTTCTTCATCAACAAAATTAATATCTTCTTCATTATTAGCTTTTTCTGCATTAATAATATCAGATACATCCTTAAATGTTTTAGTTAAAAATGTAATACTACTATTATTAATTACTTCTTCATAAAAAGCTTCTTTATTTTCAAGTAATTTATTTACAAGATTTCCATAATTTTTAGTTTTAATATCTCCATATTTAGCTGCAATATTGCCATAAATAGTATATAATTCTTTAATAGTATTTTCAAAATTTTCTTTATCTTTAATAGCCTTATATTGATTAGCTTTTCTACGAAGATCATTAATTTTTTCAATATATTTTTTACCTGTAGAATTATTCTTAAATTCATCAGAATTAATCAAAGGATTAATATATTCTGTAACAAATTTAGAACGAATAGTAGTACCACATCTACGCAAAATATCTGCTCTATCTTTACGATTAATATCTTTATTTTTTGCTAAATCGTAATATAAAGCAGATATTATACCAGCAGTATGCCGATAAGCTATATATTTAGCATGAACAGAACTAAAACCGTTTAATTCTGTACCTATACGACTACGACGAAAATTAACAACACTTGGATGTTGTTTTTTATAATATTCATTAAGTAATCGTACACAAGTATTATGAGGAGTATTTTCAATACTACCTCTCCATTTAGAATCTTTTGATGCAAATTCAATAAAATTAGCATCTTCTTTTAAATAAGCAGCTATAATAGCAGCTTTCTTGTTATTACCATTTGCTACACCTTCTACGATAGCAAGTTCTTTAGGATTTAAATTAAGTCCTTTAATTGTACACGGCATAATTTTAAGTTTATTAGTTTCACCAGAATAAACATTAAGATTTTAACCTTATATGTTCAGAAAATTATTATAGGAAACGAGCCGTTTTTAGCCCGTTTCCTATAATTAAAATTTATTTATATACAGATCATCAGCAAACTATTTTCATCCAGCCATTTTTAACAAAACGAGCCATTAACGGCTTATCTTGCTCATTATAATTATTCAAATATTCATTTACCGATGCCGTTATATTTTCATTACTTTCAATAAATTTATCAGTAACAGCAAAAACATCATCTTCAAATTCAGTAAAAGTATCAGTTTCAATATCTTCTAATTGATTTTTAGTTATAATATCAGCAGGTTCTTCTTTAGTTTCAATAGTAGTATCTTTTTGTTGTTCAACAGTTTGAATTTCAGCAATAGTATCATTAAATAAATTTCCAAATAAATTATATTCACGTGCTAATATAGTATTATTTTCTATATTATCAAATTTTATACCAAATATTTTTATTAAAGCATCTATAATACGCTGCCAAAGAGTTTTTGGAGTTTGTTTATCAATAATAGCTTTATCAGAAGTACTTTTAATTTCATTTAAAGCATCAATAAGAGAACGCTGAGTAAGACTTTCAACAAGAAATTCTTCTGCAAATAAAGAATCTCTTTCTTCTTTACTTCTACTATTCCAATATTCTTGAGCAGATTTATCAAGATAATTAAAATAAGTATCAGGATTTAAAATTGTATCAAAAGCTGAAATTAAATGGCCATATTTATCAGGATTAGATTTAATAGCTAATTTAGCTTCATTATAAATATCTAATATTTCATTAACATATTCTTGTTTATTATTTCCAACTTGTTCATTAAGAATTTGATGAAGTCTTTCGTGAATAAGAATACGTATAGCTTCATATTTATCTTTATTTACAGCAGTAACAAAATGTTTAAATAAAAGAATACTATTTTTATTAGTTTGTGCTTTAGCTTTAGTATTTCTTTTACTATATCTAACTTCTTTTGGGAGCAAATCTAAATCTTCTGCAATATTAATAATACTTTTATCAATTCCTACTTTTTCTGCAATAGATCTTCCAGAATAAACAGTTTTAGAACTATCTCCATCAAAAATATCATCAGAAGTAAGTAATCGATCGCGTTGTTCTTCCTTTACGGGCGTGCTCCTTTCAGCTTTAATAAAAAATCCTTTTTCATTTACTTCAAAATAATGACCAAATTTATCAACGTCTTGATTAGTATTAAATGCGTTATTTTTAAGTATAAATTCAGTAAAATTATTATAAACAAATTCTTTTCCATTAAGAGTAAGAACTAACTTACCATTTCTTTTAGAAAGATATTTATTAATTTTACCATTAATAACATCTTGATTTCTTATAGCAACAAAACTTTTAAAATATTGAGTGTTACTTAATATTTCCTCAACAATATCATCAATAATTCTTTCATTTCCCTCCACTTTAGATATAATCTTACCAGAAGAAGAACTATTCCCGTTCTTATAATATCTAATAGCAGTACTCTCTTCATTACTGTCTTTTTTATATCTATAAGCAACTAATGTATAATTATCTTTTCTTCCTTTAAAAGCTAAAGCCGTAATATCTCCAGTAGAAGCTACGCTATAGCCTTTAAATAAATTATTAAATCCTCTATTATTTCCTCCAAATAAAGAAGCTAATTTATCAGTAAATTCATCGAAATTACCTCCAGATAATTTCTCTTTAATAATATTTTTAAGTTCTTCTTTAAGATCATTATATATTTGATTAGACTTATCTACTTTATTTTCTTCAGTAAATAAAGCATAAGCTGGAGTTCCATCATTATCTTGAATTAATAATCCCATAGTTTTTATAGTCATACCTCTTGATGGATAAGTAGTTTTAGATCCTTCAATATTAACAGTACCACTATTCATAACAGCTATTACAGGATTATTCTCATAAGTAAATTTTAAAGCAGGAGAATTAATAGGCAAAGATTGCTGAGAAGTAATAGGAACTCCTGTAACAGTATCTTCTACAGTTATTTTATAATTTAATCCATTATCTGCAATATCTTTAGTTTGTTGTAAATTAGCATACATAGAAGATAACCATCTTCTATAACTTCTAATCTTTAATTCAGGACTAATATTTATTCTATCATAATTAAGAACAGATAATATTTCATTAGCAATAGTTTTAGCAGCATCAACAACTTTATAAGTATCAACTCCTATATATCCATCATCTATTAATTTTTTAATTATAGGATGATTTATAATAATTTTAGCACCATCAATATTACTTATAGGAGTACCTTTACTATTAATAAATTCAAAAGGTTTTTTAGATTGTTCAGAAATAGAATCATAAAGATTATCAGTTTCTTGTTCAGCTAAACTTTCATTAATTATAGCGCCAGCCTCAATATTAGACTCATAAATATTTAATATATTAAGTAAATCTTGAACATCTTCAGATTGTTCTATTAATTTAATAAATAATTCATCAAAATAAGGACTACTATAAGTAGAACCGTTTTTAGTAATATTATATCTAAAACCTTTTTCTTTAGGCATATATACTGTATTACCATCAGAACTTGTAGTAGGAATAATAGAATATCCAATTTCAACACCGTCTTTTTTAAAGAATAATAATTTACCATTACGTTCAATATCTAATTTATCTCCAGGTTTAAGACTATAGTATATTTCTCTTGCTTTACTATCAGTTCTAACTTTATTAGCAACAGCTGTTCTTAATCTTTGATTAACAATTTCATATTCTCTTTTTGCATATTGTACTTGTTGTAAAAAATAATTAGCTCTTTCTAAAGCATTAGTGAAAGATTTATTAGTAATATAATTATCTTTTACTAATCTAATATTTTTAAATATATATTTATTATATTCTTTATTAGAAGTATGATTAATTATATAATCATACATGTTAATATAAATTAATTTTGCTTGTTCATAACCAATATCTTTATTATTAATTAAATAATCAAATAATTGAACAATATCTATAAGAGTGCTACCATTTTTATTTGGCTTAATATTTACAGATTTTATATATTCATCTAAAAATTTATCAATAGTATCATTAAGTTTAGATGTAGGAATAACTGAACTAACAGCATTTTTAGTAACATCAATGTTATCAATTATTTTAGCTGCAAGATTAGGAAGTCCTTTAGCGTGTAATCTATTATTAATGTGTTTTATAGCTATTTTTAAACCTTTAATAGCTCCACTTTTAATAAGATCTTTATTATATCCTTCTAATTCAAGTTTATCTTCTATTTGAGAAAGAAGAGTTTTAGCGTTATCGTTATTAAAATTTTCTCCATCAAGTCCTTTATATAAATCTTTATTATTTCTATACATCTGAAGAGCAAACAAAGAAGCACTTGATGTAACATCAGTTTCTCCTAATTCATCATTACTTGGAGTACTTATAGCTTCTCTAATTCTAATAGCATCTTGTAAAGCTAATGCTTCAGCTGGATTTTGTTCTTCCTCAAAACCTACTACTGTTCTATCTTCAATTAAATCAGGAATAATAGGATTAGTACTTTCGGTTGGAGCTTTTACCTGTTCCCCCGTAGAGGAAGGCTCACCTGTGGCTTTTTGTACATCATTAATAATTTTAGTAGTTTCATTATTATTATCAATAATTTCTTTTTCAGTTGGAATAGGATGTTTTTCTAATATTTCTTCTCGTTCTTTATTAACAGTTTCATTATCATTATTATTATTTTTTATAGATTCTATTTTGTTAATAGCTTCATCTCTTACTTCTTTGAGTAAATAATAATATTCAAGATCGTTACTTGCTCCAAGATTTAAAAGTTCAATATCTTTTTCTAATTCAGGTACTTGCTTAGCAAGAACATCATTAAATGCTTTAGTAGGATCAGCAGCAGTTTCTATATAATGGCCTATATTAGTAAAAGCATCATTAAGAGCTTTAGAAACAGTTTGATCTACTACTCTATTAATTTGGTTATATCTTTCTTGTAATTGTTGTTTAGTAGTAGGAATAGATTTTCTAATATCATCAGTTTGATAAGATAAAACTGTTTTATTTCCTATAAATTTAGAAATAGCATCTGGAACATTTGAAAAATCGTTATTATAATAATAATTATCTATATTATTTAATAACCAATTTTCATCAGCATTTATAATAATATTTCCAGAATCTTTAATTTTTAATTCTGCAACAATAATATTTTTATTTAATCTATCAACAATATTTTGTTTCTTTTCTTTTAATTCTTTTATTAATTGATCTTTTACAATATCATCAGTATCTTTAAGTTTATATATATCATCAATGTGTTTATTAATTTCTACTAATTGTTGTATTCCAAATTGATATTCATCAATATATGAATATCTACTAAATTCACCATTAGGATCTAATTTAGCAATATCTGTATCTATTCTATCTATTGCACTATTAATTAAATCTAAATTAAAATATTTTTTAACATTTTCTCTTGCAATATTTCTAATAATTTGATCATTATCACCATCAATAGAATGAATACCTTTATATATTTCATTTTGATATAATTCAATAGTATTGTTCATTCTATTAACTAACTCTTGAGTAAAATTAGTTTTATTTTTAGCAATACTTATATTAGCTGCATCAAAAAACTTATTAAATTCAGGATTAGTAATATATTCTTGTAGTAATTCTATATTTCCTGCGTCAGCTGCATTTAATACCATATCTACTACAAATTCATTAGCTAATCTATCATATACAATATCAACTTCATCTTGAGTTATATTTTCATAATCAGAAATAGTTCCATTTTCCATAATAGGTTTAAATGGATTTTTTCCTTCATCAAGTAAAGATAATTGTTCGAGATAATCATTAATTTTAGCCCTACGACCAAGAATTTCAGCTTCTCTAATCTTTTCAAAAGTTAATTGACTACGATTATAATCTTCAGGGGACATATGTTTTTTATTAATTTTTCCCTGAATTTTATTTTGAAGATTCCCTAAACCTCTACCAGCAGCTTGAAAACCTATCCCTCCAAGATAACCCCAAACAGCTTGTTCCCATATTTTAGGATCAGATAAATAAGAACTTAAATCTCTTGGCCTATAAGTAGGATCAAATATAAGTTCTGCAACTTCTTTTCCTTTTTTAGTTTGAACACCTTGATAACCTTCTTCAAAACTTTCAGATAAATTTTCTACAAGAAAAGTAGAACTACTTTGTAATAATCTTTTAATTAAAGATTGTTGTTCAATATCTATATTAGCTGCATCGGCATTTAATTTATTAGCAGCTTGTTTATTTATATATTTTAATTTAGCTGTGGGTTTAAGCTTAAAAGCTCCTTTCCATAAACTACTAATAGCTTTAAATTGAACAACATCCATTAATAACATAGCATAATCATTAACAAATGTTTCTCCAGCAGAATCACTTGCAATTTTTTTAGCTATTTCGTCATTGCTTAAGCCAACAAATTCAGGATTATTTTTAAAAAATTCTTCTCTTTGTGCATCATTAAAATTTTGTAATCTTTCTATGGAAGTATCATAAATATCTTTATAAACTTCTCTGGCTTCCATATAATTTTCCATAGTTCTACTTAATACAGCTGTTGCACCAAGATCTAAAGCAGTATTTATACTTTTAGCAGTTCTTGCAGGATTAGAAGTTAGATGACTTTTTTCAGCAATTTTACCTATACCATAAATTCCTTTATTATATAATTTTCCAACAGTTTTAGTTCCTTTACCTATTTTTCCAAGAGCTTTAATCCCTTTCATGATACCCGTAGATGGAATAAGCATAGATAATGTAGATGCAACACTAATAGCATTATTAGCCCACCATCCAAAATCTCCAACATCAAATGATTTTCCTGGATTTTCTTGATATATAGCAAAGCGTTCTCTAATATAATCTTGAGCTTTTTCAAGTGCCGTACTTACAGCATTAGTATAATCATTATAGCCCTCATTAGCTATAAGATTATAAACACTATCATAAATATTAGAAAATGCTTCAAGACCTGAAAGAATAAATTCATTTGCAACAGCTTGTGTAACTGCACGACCTGTTTGTTCAATCCAACTTTGATTTTTAGCTCTTTGTTTTTCAGCTTCTTCTCTTGTAGTATAAGCGTTTAAATAAACATCATAATCAGCAAAATTTTCATAGTCTTCTTTACTAACAGAAAATCGAGGAAGATTTTCAATTTGTTTATTAACAGCTGAAAAACCATAAGGATCTTGAAAAGGAGAAGGTTTATTATCAGTATTTCCGAAACCAGAAAAAGGAGAAGGCTTGCCGCCCTCTCCTTTCATTATTTTTTCCATTTCTTCACGTGTAAGTTTCATAATCTTCCAATGTATTCATTAATAAATGCCATAGCTGTTTCTGGATCAAAACCTTTAATTATAAGAGCATCATAATACGCTTGACCAATTGCAGTTTTATCATTTTCTGTATATTCTCCATTACGAACTTTATTTTCAGTAACGCTCCATAAAGCAAGTTTTTCAGCATCTTGAAGAGAAATATTTTCTTTTATAGTTCTAAAATCTTCATCTTGCAACATAATCTTACCTGTATGTTTATCTTTAACAACAATATCTGTGCCATATGGAGTATCATAAGAAAACGCTTGATAAGCATATGTAACATTATCTAATAATAATTTTGCTTGAGTGCTTATACTATTATTAACAGCATCAATAGATGGATCATTTACTCCCTCTTTTAATATATATTCTTTAACATCATTATCATCTGTAACAGTAGTTTTAATTCTCCATCCCATAGTAGGAACATATGCTAATTGATGTTTTATATTATTATCATCATAAGTTGGAATTTTAATACGAGCATCTTCTATTTCATCAGAAGTCATATCTCTTAATGTTCCATTTTTATCAACTATTAAATAATCACCAGAAATCATAAGTTGAGGATTTCCTTTAAACATATTATTAAATCTTTTTACAATATCATCTCTACGATCTTTTTCAAGTTTAGCATCAGCAGGATTACTAATAGTTTGATATAATTGATCTCTCATATAATGTTCAGGATTTGTATGAGTAGAAATTGAAGTATCAACTATAACTTCATTACTTGTGGGAAGAATATCTTTTTGTAATTTATCAGCTTGTTTTATTATATCAGTATAAAGATAATCAGCTTGAGATATAAGTAATTCTCTATTTGGATTATTAAAACGAACTTCAAGAGGGACAATATTTCCATTTTCATCTACTCGTCTAATTGAAGTATATTTTTCTCTTCTTAATCCTCCTCCAAAAACTCTACTATCTAAATTTGTAGCTTTTGCGGCTTGAACAAATTTATAAGTTCCATCTTTATGATCTGAAGAAAGAACTAATCTTATATCTCCATTTTCAGTATTATATTGTTTAATTTCATAAGTATCCCATAAATCTCCAATATTTCGTTTAAAAGTATCTAAATCTCTTTGATTTTTTAATGTTATGGCTATGCCAGCAGAATTATCTCCAAATAATCTATCAGTAATATTAGCAAAACTTTGTTTCCATTTTCTCATAGTATCAGTATCGTCTAATGATATATCATCAATAATTCCACTATTTACTTGTGATATAAAATTAAAAGCATCTATTTTATTTGGATCATTTACATCTCCAATAACATTATTAATAGTAGCTCTATATGGTAAAGTAGCTCTTTTAAAATTATCAAATTCTCTCATAACATCTATGGCTACTTCACCAGAAATATTATTATTTTTTGCCCAAGTACTTAAAGCATCTGGAGTAGTATATAAATTAAATTCAGGAATATTTACATTAGGATATTTTTCATTTAATCTTTCAGTATAAGTACTTCCAATATTTCTAACACCAGTTAAAGCTTCTAATCCTGGATCAACTTTAACTTGAGCTTTAGGACCTTTTCCAGTAATAGTGTTAGTTAAAAAATTATCTATTTGTTGATTATTTCCACTACTATTCGCTTTAGCTGTTACTTTAGCTTTAGCAATTTCATTTATCATAGAATCATTATAAGCAGTAGAAGTATATATTCGTCTATATTGTTTAGCTCTAATAAATGGATCTATTTTATCATTTACATATTGATCAAAAGATTTAGTATATCCTTTTGGATCAATTACATCATTTGCAATATTAGGATCTTGACTATGATACCATTTATCAATTTTATAATCTTGTTCTAAACTTGCTCTAATTGCAGGATTTGCTTTGATTGCAGCATCTACAGCAGCTCTAATTTTTTCTGGAGGAAGAATTTCATATTCTCCAGTTATAGAATTATATCTTGCCATAGTACTACCTTCTTTGTATTCATTAGATATTTGTCCAGTAGCAATATCTATAAAAGTAGTATTTTCATATCTACCTTTATCATAAGATACATATTTAAGAGCTTCATTATATATTTTATTCATATCTATACTGGATACAGGTCTTTCGTTAGGTTCCCATTTAGTACCTCCAACAATCTGTCCTCTATCATTATAAATATCTTTATAATGATATTTAGTATTTGCTCTATAATAATTTTTATGATATTCAGTTAAGTCTTGTCGTTCATTAATATTATTTAAATATGCAGTATAATCTTGTTGTGCTCTAATACGACCTATTAAACCTGGATCAGAAGTAATGTCCCCTTGAGCTTTTACTAAATCATCATAAGCCCCAGCAGCATTTCCATAATTTAAATTATTATCAAGAGTATTTCTAATTTGTTGAATTTTATTTTGCCTCCATTCATCTTCAGCTTCATTAAGAGGAAGCTGAGCCATTGCAGTTTGAAGTTGAGAAGCAAGTTGCATACTTTTTTGATGGCCTTGTTCAAGTTCTCTATAAGTATTAGCAACAGTTTCTAAATTAACAGGAGATACTCGTTGTCTTATAATAGGATTAAAACCTTTCATAATATTATAAATTAATTTTTATTATTTTTAATCCTTTTACCATTTCTAATTAAATAACTAAAGTTTACACCTAAATCTCGTAATATTTCAGCGGTTACATTAGGATTTGCGGCAGCCATTGTAGATAAAGTATTATTAATATTTCTTCTTTGTTCTACACCTCCAATAATATCTTGTACTGTTGTAGTTAATCCTCTAATTAAATCAGAAGTATTTTCAGCACGTTTTTCTAATAACATATTATCAAAATTACTTTTACCTTCTCTCCATCTATTATACATTTCAACATTATGAGCTGCAACATTTTGTTGATTCATATTATCTTGATTTAATAATTGAGTTTCAGCATTTTCTTTAGTAGCATAAAAGTTATTAGTTTGTAATAAAGCATTTGTGCGTGCTATTCCTTTACGGGCGAGAGCCACACGAGAACTTGCAGTATTTGCATCAATATCTCTATTAGTAGCTTTTAGATATTCTCTAATTTTATCTAATTGAGGATTAATATTAAATCGAGTTTTAAGTTTTTTTGCTTGAATAGGAATAGGAGTAGAACTATATTTCATATTATTTAATGCACGCCTATTACTATTATAATTAGTAATAGATCCAATAGTATTAGTTACTCCTCCTATAATATCTCCAAGAGTAATTTCATTAAAATGACCAGCGGCATTAATAAATTTAGAATTATTAGGATTTCTTCTTGGAACTCCAACAGAATTTAATTTTTTCATTGGAGGCATAATTCCATTTTTTAAATAAGTAGAAAATTTTTTATCTTCAATAATTCTTTTAGATAAATCAGATTTAGGAGATTCTGATACAATAGTATCAAGAATATTTTTATATTTAGGAGTTTCAATATAATTAATATTATCATCTTCTTTACCAAGTAGAGCTTTTTGTCTTTCCCCCGTAAAGGAAGATGCAGGGACTAACTTCTTTTTACCTCCAACATTAAGTTCTACAAATATATTTTTTTTAGTTTGTCCACCCATTTTTTTAATATTTATAAAAGGAGAATATTCATTTAAATCCTTACCTTGTTTTATATATTTACTTGCTCCATATATACCTCTATTAAATGCAGCAGATGCAGCAGCATCTAATTGTTCATCAGATAAATTAGGAAATCTTTTTTTCATTTCATCTCTTCTATATTTTAATTCAGCAGCAGTTGCAGAAATACCAAAGTTCCAATCAGGAGAATATACTGAATTAACTTTTCTATCTTTTTCATTAAAAAATTCTTCATCATAATAATTTAAATAAGGCTCTTTTAAAGTAATAATTCCTTCATTTAAATTATTACCAGTATCGTCTAATCCCCAATCTCTTCCATGAACTTCTCTTCTATCAAATTCTCCATTAGTATTATTATAATAATTGATAGCTTTATCTATTGGTCCTTCTTTAGCCATTCTACTTGCTAATAGATTAGGATTAATATTATATCTTTTAGCAATTACTTTTACGCTATCAGTAAATTCTTTATCTGTATCAAAATATTTTTGTCTTGCTTCATTAGTATTACCTCCAATATATCTTCTTTTTCCACCAGCTTGATATTTTTTACTACCATCATCATTATAATTATTTCTATCTTTAAATTCTTCTTGTTCCTTAAATACTTTATTGGCATTTTCACCATTAATTACTTTTTCAGCAGGACTTTTACCATTAAGCATAGGAACTGCACTAAAAACTTTAATAGAGTTTTTAGAGGTGTGAACTACTTCACCACCTTCAACTTCAAGGCCATTCTTATCATCAGCACCTAAATCAATACCTCCTTGTTCGTGCTTTCTACCTCGCATATAATAAAAGTTATTACCAAGAGGAATAGCTGTTCCTCCACGAACAACTTTAGGTTTTAAAATATATTTCTTCATATAATATTATAGTTAATAATTTAATTTTAGGCTGTTTAATTTAATGTATCTCTATATAGATATATTTGGTTTATTTTCAATATTAAATCAATATTACAGCCTAAAAATAGTATTTATTTGCGTTTTATGCGTTTTTTGCCTCCGCATCGCAAAGTATTTGAGCGATCGACAAATTGATTATTTTGTTGTTGAGTAGTAGGATTAGTAGCAGTATTAATATTATTATTAATATTGTTATTATTAGTATTATTCATATAATCAGGAGTTTTCATTTCAACTTTAGGGCCAGTAGTACTAAATCCATCAGCTTTTTTTACTTGTTTAGGAGCAGAACTTGGAGCAAATAAAGAATTAGCTAATCCTCCAATTCCAGACATAGCATCTCCAATTTCTCCACCTACTCCTTCTTGTCCAATTAAAGAACCCATTTCAGCTTTCTTTCGTCCACCACATTTAAATATACGATTAGATTTAGTTTTATTAGATTTAATTCTATCATTAAATTTTTTATCTCCTCCCATTTTTAAAGTAACTTTTTTATTATATTCATCTACATAATCTTGATTAGCTACACTTGCAGTAAGAGCTTGAGCTTGAGCTTTAGCATCATTTTGATTTTGTTCAATTTGTTGCTGTTTCAATTTTTCTCTTTCAGCTTTACGTCTTTTAGCTGCGCCAATAGCCGAACCTGCAATACTTGCAACTCCTCCAATTAAAGCACCAAGAAAAGCTTTTTCTCTATTATTAGTTTTAATTACTTTTTTCATAACTTTCTTTGTTTAGAAACGCTACCGTTTAAATTTTCAAATTCAATACAAACTTTATCTTTATTATCAAATGTAAATTTAATAACTATATAATTTCCATAAATACGAGTAAGTTTATCAGAACTATTTCCAGCATAAGTAGAAATTTTATTTCTAAAATAATTAAAATTCCAATTTCCTAATTCAAACCAAGGTTTGAAATATCTATTAAATTTATTAGTAGTATCTACATTAATATTAATTTCTCCAGTATTTGTAAATTCACTAAATATTTCTAATATATCTCCAGCATAAGGCTGCATACTTTCCTTTACGGGGGATATACTAACAAGACTATTTGATTTACTTACTTTACGAACATTATATTTAATAAATTCTAAAAATTTTATGGCATCATAATCTTCATTAAGAATAATACTTATAGAAGATGGATATGTAGTAGAAAAACTTAAACTTTCATAAGTACCATAACTTTTAGTATCAGTAAAATTATATATAGCATTATGTAAATTATTTCCACTTACTATATATAATTTAGATTTAGTATTATGTAAATCATTTCCACTTACTAAATATAATTTAGATTTAGTATTATAACCTTGAATAAAATTATAATCGTGAAAACTAATAAAATTACCTAATTCATAATTATAGCTTAAAGTTTTAACAGTATTATTAGATAGCTTTAAACTAATTAATAAACGTTTATTAAATTTATCATTACCAAATCTAACATTAATGGGTTTATTATCTTGTAAATATAAATAAATATCTTGATCTATTAAAGATAATTGACCATTATCAAATTTATAAAATCTGGTAAAATCATTATTATAAAATATATAACCAAATTGATCTACAACAAAAGATAAATCATCTTGTAATCCTCCAAAACCTAAATCAGAAGTAAATACTTCTACATAATTAGTATCAAAAGCGTCAGGTTGCAATAATTGTAAACTTTTATCTTTAGTTTGTAACGTAGCATCACCATTAAACATAAATAAACTATGTTCAGTATGAGCTAATAAGTAAACACCAATACCCACTAAATTAGTAATAATACCTTTGTTTTCATTAATATTTTTATAGCCTTCAGTAGGAAATTGCCTCCAAGCATTTACAGCACTTTCATCTTGAATAACATTACTTCTTCTAATAGTCTTATCAAATTGAGTAATATTTAATATATCATCTCTATAATTGTTATAAACAGTAGGGATAAAGTCATCTTGAGATCCTTGAAGATTACTAAATAAATCAATAGAATTTTTTGGTTCTACAATTAAACCTGGCCAATATCCTTTAGCATCAACATCTTGTTCATCAGGTTTCATTATAGAGAACATAACATTCTGAGGATTATTATTAAAATATTTACTTTCGTAATAATATGTATCTATAACAGGAAACTGAATATAATTTAAAAATGGAATATTTAAATGAAAAACTTTTTCTGAAGTTTCATCAAGTACAGATAATCCTATATTTTTATCTGAATTGTCAGGAACACTTCTACTTAATTTACCACGAATATTATATAAATTATTATTTTCAGAATTGAACATAATTCCGTTTCCATTATATACAATTACCCCATCATAAGTATATACACCATTAAAACCATTTTCTATAATAGTACTTATAGTACCAGAGGCATAATTTATATTACCTATTCTAATAAGAGTTTTTTCTTTATTTATATATAATTTATTATGATAATTATAAAGACTTGCAATATACGTATTTACTCTATATTTATCATCAGAAATAAATAGACTTTCTATATTTTTTAATTTAATAGCGGTACTTAATCCTCCTCTATCATCTTTAACAGAATCAGCTACTACTAATTTATAATTGTCAATAGGATATATTTTATCTTGTATAGCAGTATAATTAATTAAAGACTTATTTAAATCATAAGCATAATTTATAGAACTGTTTCTGTAAAGAATATCAGATTTACTTATTTCTGCGATAAATCCATCATTTCTTTCAGTAGTAACAGTTATATTTCCACTATCATTATGTTTACAATATTTAGTACTTTTAGCTTTTATTCTTATAAAATTATAATCAGTAGATAAACTATCTTTAATATTAAATGTACTACTATATAAATACATATCAGAGCTTACTTTATTATTTTCATAATTTTTAAAAGTAACTCCTTCCCCAATATTATATTCGATTGCGCTAATTTCTCTCGCATCTTTATTAGTAAGAAAACCTGTTATTTTTTTAGTAGACTCAAATTTTTCATAACTAATAAAATAACCTATATAATCTTCAGGTATTTTAACTGTAACTCGCAATCCGTATTTATAATTCACTATTCCTTCATAAGTAGAATAATATTCTTCTTCAGGTATTTTAAATAATCTTTCATTATTTTCGTTAATATATACTCCAAAATTACCAGTACTAACTCCATTTACACTTCCGCTATTAAATATATTAGCTATTTTTACATCATCATATTTAGTAGTACTATCAGCAAATAAATCTCCATATAAAGATAATAAATAATTTTTTATATCTTTTTTATTAGCAGCACTTTTAGAACTAATTAACTTATTAGTATATTTATTAAAACTATAAATATTTAACTTTCCATCAGTATTTAATAAATCTTTAAATTCTTTTAAAGTATATTCTTCATTAACAGCTATATATCCTTCAGTTAAATTTTGAACAGGTAAATATATTTTAATTGGTATAAAATATCCATCTTTAGTATTAGTAGTAATATATGTTTTATTATTTATTCTATATCCATTAGTAGCGTGTCCATATTTATCTATATAATGAATATAAAAACTATACACTTCTCCAGGAATTAATGTAGACTCTTTTAATCTATCATTAAATGAACTAATAGTATCTATACATTTTTTTTGAAAACTAATTATATAATTAGTAGCATCAAATATTTTAAAATTTGTATGATTTCCATTACTATCTACATCAGTTTCAAAACAATATTCTATTGAATCATAAATATCTTCTCTTATTTTTACATTACAATATCCAGGAAGAGTAGAACTATCACTTGGATCTTTTATTATAGTTATAGAATTTATAGATATAGTTTCTTTAGTAGTATTGCCTTCTTTAGTAATTTTTACTATTAAATTAATAGAATTATCTACATTTAATATTTTATTAAAAGGAATACTTTGATTTGTAATATCAGAAATACTATTTATATCTAAAAAATATTGTTTAGGAGTTTTTACTTGTTCTTGACCAGATCGAGCATCCTTTCGTTTTTCAGTTAAAGTAACAATTTGTTTTAATGTACTTATAATATCTTTATTTGTAGACGAAAAAGCAAAATTAGTAGTATTTACTTTTAATGATATAGAAACGCTATCTATAATAGATTGATCTATTTTTTTATTTAAAGTCTGTTCTTTATAATTAGATATATATAATCTA
>ERZ779855.699-NODE-699-length-26976-cov-29.955537_pt1 | contig 26976 bp, 18 predicted proteins | sample MGYA00511370_ERZ779855 | MGnify/ENA primary metagenome ERZ779855 (study PRJEB29588, sample SAMEA1967319) | human gut metagenome | biome: human gut; feature: human-associated habitat; material: faeces | place: Denmark | collected 2008/2010 ...
TCACAACGGAAGCAACAACAGTGTCAGAAGACAACCATCTGTACACGAATGCTAAGATTACATGGAAATTAAAGCAGCAGAAACTTTTGTATAGAGCAAATATTTATTAATTCAAATAATATATAATTATGAGAAAATGTTTAATAACTAAACTTAGTGGTGTCGTTCAGAATGAAGACCTGCTTAAAATGGGAGAATTGGAGATAATCTTGAAAGGCAACTCATCATCAGGTAAGCGTATGCCTTCATTCTCCTTCACGGAGGCAACTGTGATTAAAGCCATCAATGGTTTAATCTCAGCTGAGACTGCCAACAATGGCGACAAGGCACAAGAACTAAATATTAGTTCATCCAGCGGAAACATGTCGTGCTTTGCTGATGGGGAAGTAAGACTTAGAGTTCAAAACAAATACAATCTTGTTACATTGTATGAGCAAGATAACGACGCTTTTGCAGATTTGGAGATTGACCTTGCAGACTTGAAATATTGCAAGTCGCTTACTAGGTTGAATATTGGTTTAAAGAAGACCGTAAAGGGCTCTTTAGAAGACATCAAGGATTTGTCTATAACAGACATTTACTTGAATCCAGAAACACCAAGTGACTTGGCTAATGTAAAAGGATGGACGTTAACCAGTCATGCTCCTGAAGGAGTATTACTTAGTAATGTATATGGTGACATATCAAATATTCATACTTCTTTTGCTAGCACTATTAAACTTACTGTTAGTGGCACAAAAGGTAAGTCTCTTCACGGAGATTTAGGAAAACTTGGTGACAAAATAAAAATCTTTGTTAGTAACGGTGATACTAATATGAGCGAAAACTTTACTTGGAGCAGTTCAACAGTCAGACCTTCGTCCTACTCATTCATTCCTATATATAATGTAAGGTTTGCAACGGGAAAAGATGTTGATAACTATCTCATCAATGCGGCTAGTTGCAACTTTGATAGCGGACATGACAAAAATATAATCATCTTCTGCACAAATGGTACTCGTTCTTCTGCGTCAGACACAGCCTTAGCGACTATCAAGTCAAATGGATATACTGTCTTTCTGAATGGAGTAGCTTTGTAGAAATACGTAGATGAGCATAACTTGGTGTATGAGGAGCCGAAGTTTGAGTAGATAGAAGCAGGTAAGTCAGGGGGGGGTACCGTAGAGATACTCCCTTTCTTTTTACTGAACAAAACGAAGCTATAATAGCATTATCTTAGTTTTGGAAAATCAAAATCATCATTCTGCACTTTTCCAGGAAGCTTCATTATAAAGCATTTGTTCTTTGGTTTCAATTCTTCATGAGCTATCTTAAAGAGTGCGTAGTTCAAAAGAATACACGAAAGAATCACTGCTAAACCAAAGACGCAAGTTGCTATAGGTTGTTCCTTAAACGCTTGGTATAGTATATATATCATAAACCCATCCCATACTATGCTGCATAGAGCAGCAGTTGAATAATATTCTATCTTTTTCTTCATAAATTTGAATGTTAATCTGTGCAAAGATAACTAATTATTTCGGTTCGTCTCTATAAATTAACATTATTAACACTCGAAACATTAAAGAACTTCTCGCATAAACTCCCCATTATATAGCATGGTTCTTCGCTCATCATATCTATCCCATCTTGCTCACAGATATGCGCTACCACATGAAGAAGCTCATGACCTATTGTATTGATGATGCTGCCATCAGATTCACACTCCCCAATGGCAAGCACACTCCTTCTTTCCGATAGGTTGGAATAGGTAAGCCCCCTATCTGCACTATCCTTGGTTAGGTGCTTGTAGGCTTCCGATATTGGATTTCCGTTGCAGCCAATATCAGAAAGAGCATGGCATATCTCATCGGCATCATGCGGCTGATAACCTATGAAACATACTATGCTCCAATCGTACTTCGGGAGTTCTATTACTCTTCTTATCATAATACATCTTCCCAAGGAATAGGCACACCATTGTGGCAGCAGTCGGCATAAAATCTGTTAAAGATGAAACCATCCTTCTGGTCGGCATCATCCACCATATCCTTGATAAACTGGGCTAGCTGCTCCTCATCCTTGATGGAAGACTTGTAGAAGTCTGCCCTCGCCATATTCGCCACGTATACATGGTCGTAGCCTATCTTATTCTTCACCTCTATTCCCTGACCAAGCAGAAGGGAATCCACCTTCTCCTTATCCCAAAACGAGACACTTACATCACGCTTGGAGGAAGGGTCATACTTGTACATCAGGCTCACCGCCCACTCGCACATCTTTTTGCTGAAATGATAGCCATTGTATCTGAGATAAGAAACCATTCCATCAGGTTTGAGGTCATACATATCCAATGGCATTCTGCATTTTCCCATATTACTGAATATTAAAGGGAGTCTGGTTCCGACATAAATGTCGGTGCCAAAACTCCCAAGTTAAACACTAGCGACCGCCACCATTGTAGCCGCCACCACCTCTTTCACCATAGCGGTTCGGGTAGTTCCAATCATCGTTGACGTTGTTGAATCTACGTCTGTTCTCACGCTCCTCACGTTCCTCACGTTCTCTTCTCCAATCGTCACGATAATCAGGCATACGCTCACCCATACGCTCCTGCTTCATCTTTTTCAGACAAGACATAGCCTTGCTGCCAAAACCAAGCATGGACTCGATGTTGTCATACAAATCATCGAACTTATCTTCTGTAATCTCAATCATTACCATAATCTTCTTACCTTTATTAGTTCTTACTGAGCTTCAAGGCATCAGACAGAAGAGATTTGATTTCGGATAGCGTACCCTTCACTCCGTTCATGTCAGATTTCAGGTTACTGATGTCCTGCTCTTGCTGCTTATCCTTGGCAATCTGAGGATTGAGTTTGGCTATTATTTCATCACATGATTCCACTACTGCCTTATTGTAGTCAACACTCTCCAAGATACCCTTGGCTTGCCTGAGCATGGAATCAACCTCTGCGCACATGGCATCACGGCTATCGCTGACAACTACACCATTAGTTCCTGAGTTGGCTATCTGAGCCGTGGATGGCAGTTTCTCGAAGTTGAGTTGCTGTTCTCCAACCTTCACCTTTACATCAACCGTTGTGTCGAAGTTCGGCACTTGATTCGGGATGTAAGTTGTCGGGAACTTCTGCTGAGGGTCACTTACCGATATAACCTGACCGATTCTGAGAGTCGGCTTTTCTCCTCCCTTGTCTAATATGTAAAAAAGGGAATTTTGTCTTAAACCTTGAAACATTTTCTTTCTCTTTTATAGGGGCAGACATTGCTATCTGCCCCATTGTTAATACTCTGTTAGCCACCAGTTGGTTGCTGAAACCCAAGCAGTCGGATTGTTCCGCTCTTCTTGTTGATATAAGCTAGAGCTTCCGTAGTGCTTGAAAGACCCGCTCCAGTTACAGCAGAACCAGTATGGTCTACCACGGAAGACTTAGTTGTGCCAGCCGTTGTTGTTCCACTTGTAGTTCCGCTAGTAGTGCTGATGGTTGTTGCACCATTGTGTGGCACTACAATCTTGACTGGAAGGGATGCGCCAGTAGTTGGCACTCCCTGATGAATCTTTAGCAGTACGATACTCTCACAAGGTAAAGCCTTGTAGCAGCTAGGATTGATACCGAAGTCTACACTCTCGTTGGTTACTTGAAGTGCATTGGTCTTCAATTCATAGATACCGCCAATATCAACTCTCTTGATAGGATTCCGTCTCCTGACCATTGGGAATAATGGGCTGAAAGGATAGTTTAAAGGGAACATAGTTACCTCCTTTCCTTTAACAACCACAACCTACGGTTGATGCTGCGTTGGCTGCTGCTACATCACCAGCGTATGCTCCCATAGCAGCTGCTTGGAACACCTCTGGATTGTAAGTCTTCAACTGAGGATATGGTACAGATACGGTATTAGGCAACTTGCACTTGATGCCAGCTACCTCTGCTTGCAAGGCTGCAAGGGCAGCATTCACTGGAGTGATAATCTGTGCTTGGTATGCCTGCAAAGCCTGAGTCTGATGCTCGTTTGAAATCTGTGCTACAAGAGCACTATTCTTCTCACGAAGTGCATCAAGTTTGTCCTGCATTGCCTGAGTCTGCATCTGGTCGAGTTTACCCATCAAGGCAAGATGGTTAGACTGGTTGGTGTCACGCAACATTAAGGCGTTTGCATTGGCATTGTCGTTGATGGAATGAGTCTGCTGACAGATAGCCAACTTATTCTCATAACCCTGAGTAGTGATGTTGTTGTTGGTCTGGCAGCAGCAGTTAGCAATCTGCTGAGCAATCTGCATATTACCCTGCTGCAAAGCATTGATTGTCTGCATACCGCTCATACCAACCTGATTACCTACATTCTGAACCTGAGAGGTCAAGGCAGAAATGGCACTCTGAATCTGACCTTCGGTGCAGTTCAACTGGGTAGCCAAATTGCTGAGTGCATTGCGGTTGCCACCGATGGCATCCATCAGGAGACCACGACCATAGTCATTGTTAATCTCGTTTGCGAGACCACCACGACCATTATTGCCGAAACCTCCCCAGCCGTTACCTCCCCAGCCCATGAGGAAGAAAAGGAAGATTACCCACATGAACCATCCACCTTCGCCACCGAAACCATTGTTTCCCTTCATGGCAAGAAGGACATTTGGGTCAACACCCTGTTTCTGGAGCAGAGGCGCAAGAAGACCGAGCATCCCATTATTAGATGTTGAGCCTTCGTTTCCGAATACATACGTTTTACTTTCCATATTATCCTGAATCTTTTGTTAAACATTAATTGATTAATACTACGTAACGTTACGAGCACAAAGTTACGAATAATATGGATAGAGATAGATAAACTCACAAAAGATTATATAAGTGCGTGATTAGCAAAGATTTATGGTTACGGAAAAGGTCGTAAATATACAGGAGGGGCGATTGGGTCTCTCCTATATATAATAAGGTGTTGCTGTTGCTAGAGGTTTATGCCATACTTTCGTGATAGCTTGCGGAAGAAAGCCTTCTTGTTAGCAAAGTATCGGATGAGCGACTTATTCCACTTCTTTTCATGCCCGAACTGGTCGTGGATTCCTTCGGGTATCTTGCCATCGTGAACATACTTTTCAAAGGATGAGATAGACTTGCCCATTTCGTGAGCGCACCATCCCTTGTTGGCTTGTGTATCATTCATCATGGCAGTAAGAAGTGCCACAAGTTCCATATCTCCCTCCGACAGACCGCAAGGGATAGGCTTGCCCTCTGCTTGGGCAACTGCTGATTCATGTGCCTTATCTGCGAGAGCACGAAGTCCAGCTTCGATGATGCTGTAATTTACTAATTGCGACATAAGCATATAAAATTAAAATGATTGTAATCAGGAACATATCACAATAATACATCTGATTTGTGATAACGATAGAGCCGAACATGATGTGTATTACGTTGACTCCTGCTGCATATAAGAGCGGTATTCTCCACTCCACGCACAATCTGTGCAGTACCTGACCTTTCCAAAGAGAAATCGGGTAAAGAATGTAAGTGATGAAGTAGAAGAACCAGATAGGTTCCTAGTTCTCTTCATACCACAGCGTTATCTCCATCTTGCTGTCGTAGAACTGAGATACACTATACCATCTGAAAAGCATGACCAATATAGGCGCATACTTGAAATAAAGCAAGTCCGTCTTAATCTTGCTGCGTTCAGGGAGTAACTTAGTTATCTCTCTAAACAAATTCCTGACCCGTTGGTCTTCGTCTTCTTCTTTTCTCATAAGCCATTGTTTTCTAAAAGTTTATATGATTGAGGTTCTTTTACTTATTTAATAAAAAATCTTAGAGGTGGCAAATATAATAATAAATTAGGAAATAGCTACATTTATACACAACTTTAAAAGTTAAACTTTGTAAATACTTACAGATTGATAGATTCACACAAGAAAAAGAGGTAAAAAGTTTCAGATTGAAAGCAATTATCCCCCGAAAGCATAGCACTTTCAGGGGATAGTCATATATGTATTACTTCTTAGCCTTTGCCTTCTGGTTAGCCACAACTACCTTGTTAGCCTTCTCCAGCACGGAAAGAATCTTCTTTCTCAGGTCACGAATCTGCTTCATGTCCTCAGCGTTGTAGGCATCCTTGCCATCATCCAAGAAACCTTTCTTCAACTCGGAAATCTCCTGCTTGTCAAGGGAAATCTCGTCAATGGCATCAATGGCAGCCTTGTTGTTGTTGTAGTAGCCATCGCTCTGACTAGGAGCCGTATCAACCAAGAGGTCATAGGAAGTCTTGAATCCGTTCAGTTTGGTGTAGAGTTGTTTCAGCTTCAAGTCCTCGAAATCATCCTTCGGAGTAGCATGAGCCTTGTATATATCCTCGGCATTCAACTTGTGAGGTCTATACTCCTCCCCACTCTCCTCAGCACGTTCCTTCTTCTTGTCTTCCTCATACTTCTTCACCTTCACATCATCCTGCTTGTACTGCTTATACTCCTCAGAGCCGTAGAACCGCTCCAGCATAGAGTAATCACCATCCACCTTGGCTTGTTTCTTCAACTTGCTCAGGGTATTCGCTGCACGGTCGTGGTTCTCCTTCATATTCCAGAACTCATCACCTTGTTTCTTAGTAACCGGTCTATCATCAGGATTGCTGACGAACTTGCTTACCAATGGAATATCAGCCACCTTGATTTCCTTCGGGTCGTTGAGTGACTTGGTAAGAACACCAAGAACCTGACTGCCCATGGTGTAAGCACCACCGAGATAAGAAGACAATACATGGTCAACCACGGCAGGGTTATTCAGATTGTATCTTGGGTCACCGAAAGCATCAATGCTGTTCTGCTGCACATCAGGATAGTCGTTTCCGATTGAGTTAACCATCCTAGATGCACGTACCAACCAATCAGGAGTGCCCACGTATGCCTTGGTAAAGTTCGGGTCATACTTATTGTACTCAGTCTCCTTGAATAATGGCTTGCCAGTGAAGTCAACATTGAAAGCCAACTCAAAGACTGGGCGAATAGCATTCGGCATCAGACTGACAGCAATATTGCCATCATATCCAGTTGGGTCGAGCGGAAGCATATCCACTACCTGACCGAGCAAGTCTTCTGCATACTGGCTCCAACTCTCCTCAGCCAACTCGCCACCCATCATCTTGGATGCAATCATATCACCTATTCCGTAAAAGGCACGGAACTCCTGAGCAAGCGGAATCTTTACATACTCATGAGTAAACGGAACCCACATAATCAGGTTGTTTCGTCTATCCCACTTGGTGAACTGCCAGTACTTATCCTTATCATCATCACCACCCAACATACTCATCAGGGCAGCGTTAACAATAGGAACCAGCACACCACTCGCCAACCATGATGCAGTAACAGCCGTAAACTTGAAAGGATGATGCTTAGCAAGCGCACCAAGAGTCTGCAAACTCTGTACTGCTGGGTTGATGAAGAGATAGAGATTTCTAATCATCTGCCAGCCATATTCGCCAGTACCCTTGCGGTTGAAGTTCAGAGTCACGTCCTTGGCATCATTCACAGCCTCATCAATGGAACGTCCATACTGAATAGAGGTCATGTAAACCGCAAATCGGTTACTATCCTCGATTGCTCTGTTCAGGAACTCAATGCTATCCATGATGGTGTGCCCTACCTTTACTGGGTTCGTCTTCCATCTATCCAAATCCTTCAAGTCATTCTTGAATTTCTTCTTCAAGTCTTCCACATCAAGAGAAGAAACAAAGCCAGTCTCGCCACCATTCATCATGAAGTCATAGAACATCTGTTCCTTTGGTGTAGCGTTTCCGTTGTTTACCTTATCTCTCAACTTGCCGTTCTGATAGTCTCTCAGCATGAAACCAAGATTCCAAGAGGTAGCAAGATTCTTTCTGAGCAGATAGTTGTACTTTGCATCCTCACGAATAGCGGTAGATGCCAGCGTCATGGTCAGGTCTCGGAAGTAGTTGGAAGGGATGAAGAGAGGTGAAAGACTGGTATATGCAGCAGCCATCTTTCTGCCCAACCAAGCAGCAGCCATATCAAGTTTGCCGCTCTGAATCTCTCTTACTCGGTGTGCTCTGGTATTGTTCATCGCCTGAGCCAACTGCGGGTCTCCATTTACATAGATAACGTACTCCTCGCCATCTTTCATCACTCTTACCTCATGTTCTCTCTCCTCGCTATGAGTCTGAGGATAGGCTATGTTCAATCCGTCTCTCTTTTGGGTAGCATCACCAGCCTGAGCCATCTGCTCCATCTTCTTCTCGAAAGCATCAATGGCAGCCTTCACCTGATTGCTATTCATCTGAGAAGTAATCTGAGGTGTAGCAGGAATCCACTCTTCGTTGCCATTATCATCCACACTCTTCACATACCAAGCCTTGCTCAGGGTCAGCAGGGAAGTAGGATGATTCTGAGCCAAGAGCATCAGGTGTTGTTTCACCCAGTTCTTGTTGTTGAGCAGGATTCCACTCTCTGCCATATTCTCGATGTATGCGATAGGGTCATCAGCGATAGAGGTTCGTCCATGTGCCTTCTTCAAGGTCTGATTGAAAGCACCCTTGCCGCCACCGATATAGTCCCATACTTGGTCGGCAGTAGTACCATCCCAACCACGGAGAGGAATATAATGGCTATACATATCACGCACATACTGATAAGTATCTTTGCTCATCATGCCAGCCTTATAGCCATCACGGAGAATCTTCTTTGTAGCCGCATTCGTTGCATCCCAGAGGTTGTGGGTCTCAGCTACATACTTACTCTCAATATCCTTTACCAGTTTGTAGGCAGCTTCCTCAAAGTCTGAGCCGTCAAAGAGAGCAGACAAACCTGAGTAATCGTAGGCAATACCATTCTTGTCGTAGCGATAGTCCATATAAGATGGAGAATATTTCGCCCTGAGTGCATTGTCTCTCTGTCTCCAAGTATTGAAGTCTACTCTGCCAAACTCCAAATCGCTATCATTGATAATACGGTTCATATCACCCTTATAAGCCTTGTATGCCGCACTTCTCTGAGCCACGTCCTCATAGTCAGCATCCAGTGACTTCTTGAAAGCCATCTGAGCATCACGCTCCAAGCCATGCTTAGCCATCATGTAGATACGGACATTATCATAACTATCACCCAGTATCTTCTTCATCTGATGATAAGCCTTTCTTAATGGCTGCAAGAACTCATTATTGTACTCCTCAAACTCGTTCTTTCCCTTGCCATGACTGCGGTTCTCGGCAGTATAGGCATCCTCAGCCATATTCAGGCGGTCAACACCCACTTCCTTCATGATAGCTTCCTGAGCCTTACGGATAGCCAGCATACTATCTTGGAAGGCGATACGTTTGAGCACAGAACCACGCTGCAACTCTCGGTTGAACTCTCCAAGGGCAGTATCATCACTCAGAAGATGTTGCTCGTAGGTTGGAGCAGTCTTCCAAAGAGCCATCTGCTTGCGGTACTCGTCCACTCTCCTCAGGAAGTCAACGGCACTCTCACCAGCGTTGCGTTGTGGGATGGTTGGTCGCTGAGCATCCTTAGGCAGATTATTGTCCTTCTTCCACTGGTTCAAGTCGTGTTCAAACTGGTCATAGCGCAAGGAGAATCGGGTATTCCCCACGATATTGGCATTATTCTCATCGAATATCACGTAATTGTAATCGGCTTCCTCAGCACCGCCATGAATCATGCCAGCAGGGTACTTGATTCCGACAAAGCCTATTTCGCTCAAAGCCCTTGATGCTAATTTTGCACCACGCAAAGGTCTTTCACGGTCAAAGAAATCTTCCAAAGCATGATAAAGTTCTTCACCTTTCAATGTAGGAAGTTTCTGCATACCATTCTCAGGAGAATCAAGTTTCATTTGGATAATACGCTCAATCCTATCTTTATCATATCTCGCTCCACCATCTTTGAAATACTCGTTATCACTAAAACCATGATGGGTAATTTCCCAAAGTCTGTACCATTTTTCCAATGGGAAGTTTTGAGACTCATTCCATCCAAGGTAGTTTTCACCATTATCGTCAGGTATATCAACATCATAACGATAAGCTTCATTGCTAGACTCAGCTATCTCATTATTATTCTTTTGTAAAATAGCAGACAACTCTTTCAACGTCTCATCATCAGGGAACATTTCCAAAGCAGACTTCAAATCTTGTCTAGCGTTTTCTAAGCCCTTATCTACATCTTGGTTTTTATTGATATAATGGCTAAGCATTTCTCCAGCCTCAGCAGACATATCAATCTTATAATCAAAGCCAAACTTTCCTTTTCTATCTTTTGCACGTTGTGCGTAATTATCACCTATTTTCTTAGAGTTTGTAACATAAACACCATGCCCAAAAGTCTCACTTCCCTCACCCTCAAAAGCATGAGACAAATCAAACTTGTCAAAGCTAGCACCAGTACCATGATAGGTACGGATGCTAAACTTAGGGTCAGAGCCAGTAAGCAGAGGAGCAATCACGTGCTCGGTCAACTGGGTAGGGATTCCGTTGCCGATGATGGTATGGCTCAGGTTCTCAGAGAATGGCATCTTGTAATCATCGCTCACTCCTGATACTCTTGCGAGCACTCTACCCATGGCACGATATACCTTACCATCAGGCATCACAATCACATCACCACTCTTCGTTCTGAGTGTTGGCAGGAGTTCATCAGCAAAGGCATGAGGTACCTTTCCGTCAGCATAGGCACTTCCCATCACATACAATGGCTTGTCAATGTTTCGCCAGTCAATGCCATCAGCCTTCAAGCGAATATCCATCCAAGGAGCCACACCATTCTTCTTCTCTGTCAGGGTCGGGATAATATCAGCCACAGCTTCATACCATCCGCTCTTGTGTGCCATCTTCTTTGGCTTTTCAGGGAGTTTGCCATCACGAACCGCACGGACAATCAATCTCTCTCGGTTGGTGTAGCCGCCATAGTCAGCAGCGTTATAAACATCTGCATCCCAAGTATAGCCGTTGGCATCCAGAGCATCGGTAATAGTCTTCATGGCATCTGAATCCTTATATCCCTTCACATTCTCAATGGTCACCACCTTTGGCTTGATAGCATTGATGAACTCGGCAGTGCTAGCAGCAGTCTCCTTGTCAAGTTCCACCTCAGCATGGTTACTCTTTGCCTGAGAGTAGTTCTTGCAGACTGGGCTGGCATGGAAGTACTCCACCTCGCCATCTATCTGCTTAACCAACTCCTTAGGGTCAACATCACGAACATCAGCAGTAACGATGTGCTGACCGAAGTTATTGCGATAAACACCGCTTATCTTCTCGTCATACTCCACTGCCACCACTGGGTCAATGATACCCTTCAAGCCTTCCTCAACAAGACCGCCACCGCTAAAGTAGGTTCCAGCCTTAATGAGAGTGCCATCCTTCAGGGAGAACTTAGGTTCCTCGCCAGCAATCTCTGCCTTGCGGTTCTCGCCCAGAGCCTGAGCAATATGAATCATCTTCTTGTTAGCCATCTTCCAGCCGCTCGGCATATCCTCAATAGCAGTCTTGATAGCATCATCCACCTCATCAGGAGTGTTCAGACTCTTCAAATCCTCAGACATATCAGCCGCACCACTCTCCTTTCCGTCAGCCATATCACGTAGAGAGAAGGACACATCGCCCACGCCCAAGAAAATCTGGTCTTTGCGAGCCACGTCCTCAGTAGATTCAGCGAGAGATTTTCTTCTCTCCTCAGGAGTCATATTCATTCTTTCCTGCACATTTCTTGCCTCCACCTCGCCAGCAAGTGACTTGTAGCTATTGAAATCATCATTCTTCATGTAGGCATTATAAAGACCTCTGTTCTTCTCTATGAGAGCCTTCGCCTCATCTTCCTTACCTTCTGCTCGTAGCTGCTTAATCTGTTTTGTGACCTCATTAAATCTCTTCTTGACTTCACCTCTAATAGTTGTAGGACTACCTCCAGTGGCAAATCCCTCAATACCTTGAATAGCATGCTGAATCTCGTGATTCAATATGTCATTCATATATTTCAACTCATCAGCATGAATGGTTATGGTGTTGTTTTTTGAATCATATTCACCATGTGAAGGCATATCGTTCATAATGGCATCAGTTTCAATACGCACATCTTTCAACTGGGGATAAGCCTTAAATAATTCAGGTGCATCAATCACCTCAGATAGTTTGCCGCCATTCCAGAGCATATCATCCTCGTAACGCTTAACGATGTGCCCACCGCCTACATTCTTTGTGTCTTTTATCTTGGCATCAGGCATTTCGTATCTCCACTTGCCATCAGCACCACGCTCCCAGCCAGTAGCCATCTTGATAGCCTTGGCATCCTTCTTCTCCTCTTCCATCTTGCGAGCCACTGAGAGGTTATCCATACGAGCAGTACGCTCCTCTGCCTTGTCAGCAGCAGCCGCACCACGCTCGCCAGCGAGAGAGAATCGGATATTGTCGCTACTATTGATAGCATCCATAGTAACCTTCTGTCTATCCTCAGCATTTCCACGCTCATAACTGCTCACATCAATGCCAGCCTTCTTCAAGGCATCCACCACATCGCTTGGAGTATCGCTAGGAACGATAGCCTTCTCAAACTCATCAAGTCCGTAAGGTCTCATAAACTTGGTTTCAAAATAGAACACCTTATAGTCTTTCTTGATTGTATCAAGCAACTTATTGTATCTATCCATCCACTCATCAGATACCTCAATATTATAAGCCTTCTTCAAATACTCCTTTTCATTTCCCTTATGGTCAGTAAGTTCAACCATACGAGAAACACCGCTATCATCAAACGCATATCTGTTGTTGGAGCCAACACGGATTTCGTCAGACAACTCCAAGAACTCCTTGGTAATCTTGTCTTTTATCTGATTATGTCTCTCATCGCCAAAAGGAATCAACTTATCCTTGGCATTCTTCATGGCAGCAAGCGTATTAACCTCAGGAGAGTTCTTTGCTATGAACACACCAAGTTCTGAGCCGAAGGCAGTATAGCCGCCAGCCACACCCTGTTTCTTCATGAGCTTCACAGCATTTTCTATAGTATTAGGGATATACTTAGGCTTACCGCTAGGGGTAGTGCCATTATAAAGCATTTCCTCAACACCATATTCCTCTGTCTTCTTATCCAGCCAAGATGGGAAATCATCAGATAACTTCTTATTATCCTCCACCTTCTTCTTTGCAGCCCCCATCGTGTCGTAAACATCTACCTTTCCATTCTTTCTGTTATTGCGAACCACATCATTCACGAAATCAGCAGCGATATAGAAGTTCTCCACGCCTTCAAGTTCTTCAAGACGTTTCTTCTTCAAAGCAACAAGCAAATGATTACCCTGCTTTTCTGCACTTGCGATACGAGCCTTCAATTTCTCACGTTGAGCATCTACGTCATTATCCTTGCCAGTAGCCTTATTCATCAGTTGAATCAGTTCTGCTACCTCTTTATCAGTATAATCAGTTTTGTTGCCATTATCTGAGATACGCATTACCTCGTTGGTAATGTCGTTGTCATACTTGCCAGTCTGATAGATAGTTTCAGGATTCATGCCCTTATCAAACAAGTAGTGCCAGTACAATCCGTCATGAACATCGCCACTTGACAAATATCCCTTCCAGCTTTCTCTTACATTGGAATAGATACCATTATCAACATCACCAAGTTTCACGTTCATGTCGGTATTGAAAGCCTTCTCGCCCTGCTTATTCATGATTCTCTCCACCTGAGGATAGGTAGGTGTCCAAGCATCAGCCGTGAAGGTTCCAGCATTCTTGCCTGTTCTCTTAGCCAGCTTCTCAGCCTTAGGAATCAGGGTAATCTCTCCATAATCAGAGTATATTCCGTTCTTGGAGTCAACAACACCCATAGAAGGAGCAGCAAAACCGCCCTGCTTGATAGCCTTTCTTAACTTGTCAACGCTGATGTTATGCATACCAAACATAGTTTTTTCGTCCTTCAATGAAAACTTTTCGCCATTTTTCTTGGTAGTTTCAGAAGAATTGTCTATCTTTGCAGCAGAACCTTCGGTTTGGGAGAGAGCGGTGTCACCTTCCAACGAAGTAGCGGCAGTGTCTGTCCTCTTGTCGCTTGCCGAAGTTTCCTTTTTAAATGCAGTCAACAACCAAGATTTTCTTTCTCCATCCCAAGTAAGACGAACACCAGCCTTATGGGTTTCACTTTCCAAGTTTACACGATTCTTACTGCTTGAAACTACACGCATATCATTCAGAATCTCCTGCAAATTATCAAGAACCTCAGGATGATACTTCACAAGTTTAGAAAGACCATAGCCATCACTATGTCCAGTTCCTTCTTTGCCCCAAACCAAATCAATATCACCAATGTCCTTGTGATAAAGAGCACCAACAGCTTCTCCACCACGAACCTTCTTCAAGAACTCTATAGCAGCTTTAGCTTTACCACGGAACTGATTGTATATATTTCCAAAAGCGCCAACACCAACTGGCTTGATTTCAGCAGCCCCAACTTTAGTGTTGCTCATGCCGTCAATGAGGTTATCAACCATACCATAGCTATCATCCACCGCCTTCTTCAAAGCAGCAGGAATCTCTGCAGGAACATCTTCCTTTCTTCTCATTCTTCTAACCACGTAGTCAATAGCTTGGGCAGCATCAGAAGTAAAGATGCCAGTCTTGTAGTTGTACGACTGGGCATTGTTCATACCATAACCAACATCATGTGTCTCATGTGGGAGATTCTGCATTTCGGTCAGCACCTCTAACACCTTGGCATTGTCGGCAATACCCTTCATGTTGCCAATGGCAGCACTAACAATCTGGTCAGCCTCATCATCAAGCAACCCCTGCTTGGTAGCCGAAGACTTCACCTCATTGTCCGAGATATTAGGATATACCTCAGTAGGATGAGCCACACGACCATCAGGCAAAGTGATATAGTATCTTAGTGGACGATTTGTAATATCGCTCACTACATAGCTATCAGCAGTTGGCTCATATACTCTCTTCTCCTTGCCGCCAGCAGTCTCTTCGATGTGATAAGGAACACCATTCACCTTATACGCATCCGTCAATGTAGAAAGAACTTCCTTCTTCTCCTCATCACTGAGTTTCTTGCCAGCTTCATAGCGGACTGGTTTTGACTTCAACGAGAACTTAGGAGCATCAGCTATCTCCTGATTGATGCTGTTCACGACATCATCAGTAACAATATCGCCCTCCTGAATCTGCTGAGGTTCACGACCAGCATTCTTCACAAGTTCCGCTTGCTCTGCTCTGGTCAAGATACGGTTCACCTTCATCGCACCAGTAATCACCCAAGGGTCAGTCTCAGGGTTCGGGTTGGTACGATACATATAATAGCCATCAGTAGGTAGATGTTTCAAGCCAGCGAGTGAATGCTGATACTTGCCCGATGGATTGATACCCTCTTGGCGAGCTTCCTCCTGATAATCAACATCAGCAGCATACTCCACCTCAGCGAAGACGAAGTTCTTAGGGAAGAGAGTCTTGTTGCCCTCAGCATCCTTGCGGTTGAACTGAATAGCGTAAGGCACTATACCAAGATGCCAGCCTGGTCTATAGGCTAGCTTACCGCTACCACCTTGTGTTCCCTTGCCACCCTGCTTAACCTGAGGTCTGCCAGTCTTGCTTTCTCCTGCAATAGGAGCCGCATCAGCATCGAGCCATACACCAACTGGAGTAGCAGCCCCATCAGGGTTCGCTACCATTGGTGGATAGAGTTTGCCATCCTTTAGCACGAACACCTTGTAGCCGACACCCTTCTTCTTAGGTTCAGGTTTCTGACGGAGAGAGAATGAAACATCTTCGCCAGTCTCAGAGTTCGTTACCTGACCATTGGCAGTCTTCACGTAGGCTTGTTCAATAGAGCGGATGATGTTCTTGGTTACATCGTTATACTCAGTACCGAAGAATGCCAACTTAATCTTCTGCAATATCTCATGGATAGCAGCGAGCAGAGGATGAGACATCTTCATAGCGAGAGTGTGAGCCAAGTTGAGGTCACGAATCATTTCACCTACAGCATCAGCAACAACCTCCTCAGCATAGTAATCTCTAGCACGTCCAGAGAATCCAGCATCAGAATATCTCTGCATGGTCTCATCTACCGCCTTGTCGAAGGCATCAGAGCCATAGGTATCGAGCACAAGCTGAGTCAACTCATTGTATGCAGCAGGGTTCAGATTCTTGATTTGGTGGGTCATTTCGTGACCGAAGATAAACTGAGCACCTTCCGTGATAGAAGAGTCAAGAGTGATGAAGATAGTACGATGCACGTTGCCATCGGCATCCGTAGTCTCCTGAATCCAGCCATTACCCAACTTGTCTGAGTACTGCCATTGAATGGTAGCACCCATCATCTTAGACAGTCTCTCGAAAGCCTTGCGAGTCTTCTCGCCCACGATATTGTCAACGAACTTCATATCATCCACCTTATTCTTCTCTACGTCAGCAGCACGCTCGGCAGTTGTCTGCTGCTTGCCATTCTCCTTGGCAGAGAAAGGAAGGTCAGATTCATCACGCTGTGCGCCTAAAGGAGCTTCATCTGTAGCATCCTCAGGAACATTTATATTATCATTTATATTGTCATTTTTCTGCTCATTATCCGTTTCATTAGACAAATCATTAGATTCATTATCCGATTCATTATCCAACTTCGCCTCTGACTTCGCCTTCAACTCAGCCTTTTCATCCGACTTCGCCTTCAACTCGGCCTCTGACTCAGCCTCTGGCTGCTCAGCATAGGCTGCATTCTCCTGAGCACGTTTCTGCTCTTCAAGTATGTTCTCTGCCTGAGCAATACGAATATTTTCAACAAAATTCCTTGCTTCCGATGCCTTGAAACCGCTATTGAGTACACCGATGAGAGCATTCCGAATATCCTGAGTGTCGAGTGATTCAAGGTTGGATGGACGATTCTCCCACAAGCTATGAACGAGCGCATCAATGGTAGTTCCCTTGCCATCAGCAGCGAGCAACTGAGTCTTGGCAAAGTCTTCTCTGCTCAATCCAGTCTCTTGCTTAACACCCTTGCTTGTCTCTGTTCCCTCATAGTTGAGAGAGTGAGCACCGAGGTTGCTAGCCACATACTCCTCGGCAGTAAGCGGAATCGTATCTGTCACATCAATGCCAGTACCATCATACAGACGATGAAGGAGAGAACCGATAGTTTCTCTATAGAGTTGTGATACAGCCTCAGCATCATCCTTCACAGCACTCTTCAAGCGAGCGAACTTTCTTCTTGCCTTCTCAATGAGTTCCTTTCTACCCTCAGCAGTATCTTCCACCTTGGCAAGTTGTCGCTCATTATAAGCATCACGGATAGCGATAGCAGAGTCATAAGCCGCCTGAGCATCAGCAATAGCCTTCTCCTTGGCATCCTTAGCCGCCTTCTGCTCCACGAAAGTCTTACCCCTCACGGTCATGTTGCTAGCCTTGTCGAGTGCCTTCTTTGCATCAGACACATATCCAGATACGATACTATCTGCATCCTCACCAAACTGATTATCATATAGCTCAGCAGTCTGTGCGGCTGTTAGCTTCGAGAAGTCAGGGTTGCCATCCTCCAGCATAGGAACAATGGTTCCATCTTCAAGGGTCATGGCAGGAGTCTGCTCAGGAGCAGGAGTATTCTCCTCGGCATTTGATTCCGATTGATTATTCTCCTCATTAACGATATTGGTATTCTCATCCAAAGGTGGAAGCTCACGATGATTGTTGATATAATCAAATGATGCAGACCATTTTTTACCATCCTTATCTTCAAGGATGATACTGCCCTGCTCATCAATACCGACAACTTTTGATTGAGTGTTTTCCTTTGGTCTTCCGAAACCATCGCCACTCATCCATATCTCACTACCTTTAGGCAAACCGAGATTTGCAAGCTGAGAATCCTCATCAGATTTTTCTCCACTATTATCCTCTATCATTGAGGATTCAGGCATAGCTTGTTTGTATTCGTCAAGCGACATAGAAGAGATTGTAGCCACATCTTCTTTGTTCACAGCATGAGGAACGAGAGTGCCATCACTCTTTAACTCCACTACCTTAGCTTTAGCACCAGCATCACGAATGAGGAACAATCTAGAATCAGGATATTTGGTATTACCATCCTTGTCGAGCACATCAACGAGCACCACGTTACCATTATCATTGAGAATCTGATTGAAGTCAAACGAAGGTTGAGTCTCTTCTGTCTCCTGATTCTGCTGGGCAGCACGTTCTTTCTCCATCTGTTCACGCTCAGCCTTGGAAGCTTCCAGTCTTTTCTGGTCTTCCAAGTCTTTCATCTGCTGCAAGTCTGCAAGCGAATAAGGATTCTCCACCACGTTACCATCTATAGAGATAGCAGCAGTACCATCACCATAGTCAGCCAACACCTCATAGGTATGTTCAGAACCATCAGTATCAGTTACATTGAACTGGGAGCCAACTTCAACGGTTCCATCAATGATGCCAGCCACTTCCTTGATAGCATTCTCTTTTGCATCAGCTACCGCCTGAGCCTTCACTTCATCAGCAGGAAGTTCTTCACCCAGTTCAGCAAACATCAACGCATCTGCATGTTCTACACTATTCGTTGTCGGGTCATAGTATAGAATCATATCATCGCTATTGCTTACATCAATGGAGCCATCTTCGTGAGTAGCAACATTACCGCTAATAATGTATACACCATAGTCTTCCAAGCCGCCACTAGCCTTAATGGTAGCATTACGGACGGAGCCACGACTTTGGTCTGTATACATATCCACTCTCTGTTCTGCCTGATGTGCAGCGAGGTCAACCTTATCTTGGGCATCATCAACAACACCTTGGTATCGGGCAGAAGACAACTGGTAATCATAGATAGCTTGGTCAAGTTTATCATCCTGCCCAGTCAGGGATTCCAGTTCATCGTCACTCATGGCAGATAGCTGATGCTCAGAGATACCCAATGCTGCTGCAAGAGTCTTCATCTGGTCTTCCTGCTGAATCTGAATATCATGCTTGTCTGCATCATCAGCATCATGCCCCTCAGAATAAGCGTTATCAATATCTGCCTGATGCTGCTCCTCAGGAGTTGTTGGCTCATTAGTAATCTCTCTTGCATTCATTTCAGCAGTCTTGGCAATATTGTAGCCACGCATCTTCATCAAGTTGATACCATAATTTACAGCTGCATTAATCTGCTCCTTGGTCATGGTATCTCTCTGTCTGAGAATATCAGCCAGCACACCACCCATCTGCTCGTTGGTTGCATTGTCAATCTTATCCTTGATGTCTGCCCAGTTATCGCCCATAAGGTTCTGTGCATCAATATCAGCCACGTTCACCTTGTTGCGGAATCGGTAATACTGAGCACGATTGTAGATACCTTTTACTGGTCGGGAGCCAGCACCCATCGCATACATAGAACCGACAGAGATAGCCATACCACCGATGATGTCGAGTTGTTGTCTAGCATCAAGGAGGTCACTCACCTTACCTTCACCATCCAGCAGGGCATGAAGAGGAATACCAATTTCCTCCTCCATCACTTCCTCAGCGAAACCATTAATACCGAACTTCTCCATCCACTTCTTGGAATTGGTGTACCATCCACTCTTGCCGATATTCTTGAAGAACTCAGCAGAAGCATTCATACCATGTTTCTCCATGAAGTTGACAGCACCCTTCTTGATACCATAGTTGTGACCGAAGAGTTTTTCAGTATAGTTCTCTACCATAGCAGAGGTCATACCCTTATAGAGAGCAGTACCAATAGACTCCCCACCCTCATGTAGAAGATTTCCATTCTCATCGAAAGTACCGAACTTATATTCACCCTTCTCATCCTGATACAGATTACCAAGATGTCGCTGCATGATGTCAGCACCAGTCTTCAACGCTTGCTCAGTTCCAGCCATCGCATACGAGCCGATTACATCGCCAGCCACGATACCAGTATTCTTCAAGATGGCAGCACTCACCTTGCCCATGCCACGTTTAGCAGCAAATTTCAAGGCTCCACGACTGATGCCCTTGGTAATACCACCATAACCGCCAGTCAGGAAGAAGTCAGCCATAAATGGGAGACTCTGCCCTGCAATTTTCGTCCAACGATAGACGTTACCCATCTTCTCATCTTCGAGAGCCGTAGCAGCATCCGCACCAAGTTTACTCTTCAGGAGCATCTTATCAGAACCAGAGAGAGGAATATTGTTATCCATCTTTGTCTTGATACGTTCCATCTGCCCCATGATAGCGAAGTCAGTCAGACCGAAATCCCATGTTTTTGCAGTAAATGCAGTATTGTCAAGAGCCTTCAAGGCATCCTCACCCCAGCTACTTGTAGGATATTGTTTCACCGCTTCAAGCGCTCCAATCTGCTCAGTAACCAGAGAAAGAGAGGTTGCCAACTTATTTCTATAGTCACTCTGCTCAGCAGTTCTTCCGTTACTTGCACCGATACTAGCACCATAAGAGAGCAAAGGATTTCCGTGTTGACGATTATCCTCAGCGATAAGAGCTTCAATCTCCTTCTTTCGGGCATAGGCATCAGCCAATTTCTTGTCAAACTGCTTTTGAGCACCTTCCTCAGTAAGGTAGGTTCCATTCTTGCCGATGTTCTCCTGCAAGTCATAGTTACCTTTCTTGTCACGAACATCAAAGGCAGATGGTATCTCACCAGTATCTACCGCTTCCTGATATGCATTGTTTTGCTGGTCAAGAATAGCTTGTTTCTGCTCAGCTTCAGGAAGAGAATAAACATTCTCATTGTCCGATGTAACGTATGCGCCAGTCTTGCCAGTCTCAGGATTGTAAGCAAAATCATCCTTCACAACATTGTTTGCATCACCACCATAAGGAGTCTGATGTGTACCCAAGTTCACACGACCGAAATCCTTCTGCTGTTTCTGCTTGCGTTGTTTCAGTCTGTTGTATCTGCCAGCATTGTTCATTGTCTGCTGAGCACTAGCCGAGATAGCTGCTGCCCCAGCAGAGAAACGAGCACGGTCAGCAGCACTCATAGGAACACTACCGCCCTTCGCTCTAGATGAAGTCTTACTACGTGGTTCAAAGAGTGCAGAGTAAAAACGCTCATAAGTTGATGGAACATCAAAGTTCTGAGCCTTCAAGTTCTCATAGATAGCGTGTCTGTTATCCGCACCGCCCTTTCCGTCTCTTGTCAGAGCACTCTCAAACTTATTGTAATCATCAGGCACATCATAGTTCTGTGCTTTCAGATTCTTGTATAAAGTGTATAATGGTCTTTCTGCCATGATATATATATTTGTTTGTTACCAAATTCTTGTTACCAATTCTGTTACCATTTTACGCCAGTCTTCTTCTTGCCACCAGCCGAAGAACCGCCAGCCTTATGTGTTGTATGCTTGCCGCCACCAGACGGTTTACCACCTCCAGCAGAACTACTTCTTCCTTTCAATCTATCCATTATATATCTCACGTTAGTCTGAGTAACATTCTTGATTCTCAACTTTCTTTTAAGTTCATTAATCTTCTTCTGCCCCTCAGGAGTGTCCATCAGGTCGTAGTACTCATACCAATAACCAGCAGTAGTTTGATTACCGCCAGAAGATTTCTGAGCCTTATTAGAAATTCGTCCTTCTCGCAGTCTAGCAAGTGCATCCTGAGCAGCCCAATGGCTTATCTGACCATCAGCAAGCATCTTCTTAATCTTCAACTGATTATCCTTATACTCGGCATCATTGGTATATTTCAACTCACTAAGTTCAAGTCTTCTGTTACCTTGGTCAATTCTCTGCTGCCCTTGGTCATTCTTCACCTTGTTGATTTCGTTCTGCATATCGTGATACCTCATCTGCTCAGCAAGAGTCAGGTTATTCTTCCGAGCTTCCTCATCAAGAGCGAGTGCCCTCTGATACCCAGCCAGCCATGATGCCCGATTCTTTTCTCTCTGAGCATCCATATATGCCTTGCGTTTATTCACCGCCTTAGTCATATCCGACTCAGGATTGTGTACCACCTTGGCACCATTCATAGCAAAGAAGATATTAGCGAGCGCACGAAGACCATCACCAGTAGCAGCAATACGAGCCTTGATACGCTCCTTCTTCTCTCTATTCGCCCTCTGCTCAGCAGTCTCATTCAGTTCAGGATTCAGCATCTTATACATATCAGCATAAGACAACTGCTTAGGCTGAGGTTTCGACTCCTCCTTCTTCACTATAGGGACAGATGGTTTATCCTCCTCATCATTTGGCGCACCCTGATTCACATCTACCCCATTGGCGATGGCTTGTTGTGTAGCGATAGTCTTCTCTCTAGCCGCCTTCATCGTAGGTGTTTCATTCTGAGGAGTGGCAGCATTCATCTGGTCAACCTTCTTGCCAGCCGCATCAAGTTGCTGCTGGGTGAAGACTGGAGCCTGAGTCTGTGCCACCTTCTGTGCGGCATCCACACCACTCTGCTGCTTGTTGAGAACACTCTGTGTAGTCTTCAAGCCATTATTGTTTCGTAACATATCTGATGCTTTCATAGGCTATGCTTTAATCTTCTTTGGCGCATTGTCACCAATCATATTGTTCAAATCATTCGCTACTTGCTGCTGGGTAGGAGCCGCACCCACCTTGGCATTCAACTTAGCCATATCTGCATCGGTAGGCTGTACCACGTCAGGACGAGCCACCTTACTCTTACCAGCACCACTATCAATAGTTGCAGCGATATTGGCGGCAGTACCAGCCACGCCAGCCACCGCATTGGCAGTATCAGCAGCCTTCTCAGCTTCCATGCCCATCTGCTGGTTCTGTAACTGGTTCTTTCTGTTCATATACTGCTGCTCGATGCTATCCTTTCGGGCATCATTTGCAGCTACAATCTGTGAGGTAGTATCAGCAAGAGTCTTGTTGTTCGCCTCCTTCACCGCAGTAGTAGAATCTTCCGTACCGCCCATTACCGCTTGTCTACCCTTAGCAGCCTTGTTTCTGTTCTTAATCTGCTCCTGCATCTGTGTGAGCAAGCGAACCGTATCAGCACGCTTGGTCGGGTCGGCATTGTATGTTCTGTCATACCATGCCTGATTTTCTCTCTGTTGCTGGGCAATCATCTGCTCCTGCTTACGTCTCGCCTTGCGGTTAGCTATACCGCCAGCAATACTGCTTGCAAGCCCAAGCCCAGCACCTATTAATGCACCTATCATATATATGAAAATTTAATTATTAATAATGGTACAAAGATACAGATACCATCCGAGATTCGTATTTTATCCGTTTATTTAGGTGGTAAGTTAACGGATAAAGTTTCCGTTTGCCAACAAATTACTATCTTTGCACCAAAATAGTTAAGACAATGGCAGCAGATAGAAATACAAAAGGTCAGTTCGAGAAAGGTAGAGCAAAGACTGGAGGTAAACAGAAAGGTTACGAGTCTCCTATCACAAAGGAGTTTCGTGAGTTGTGTGCTGACTTTTCTAGAGAGGCTTGGGAAGACTTCATGGCTGCATGGTATAAGTGTGAGCCGAAGGACAAGGTATCAACTTTCATCAAGATACTAGAGTTTAACTGCCCTAAGCTACAGACCGTCACTCTTGACGATAAGCGTGAGGTTCACAATGCCCTCACCGAGAAGTTGAGACAGATGTCAGAAGAGGAAGGATAAAATATAATTCATAAGAAGAACGTTTGTTTTTTTCATAGGTTTTTGGTTTATAGGTTTTAAGATTGTTAGGATAACGAAATAGGGAATGCGTGAGCACTCCCTATTCTTTTTTTATTCAATATCAGCGACCACCTCTCGCTCTTCTATCCCCAGCCATATCCGTCTTGGAACCACGATTCACCGATGATGGTTTATACCTGATTCCTGCCTTGGTATGTGAAGCATCCATACCCTTGCGAGAAGCTGCCCCATACTTCTTATCGTGGACAGCGTTATGTTTTGCGAGTTCCCTACGCTTAGCCTTCTGAGCAGGAGAAGACTCGAAGCGAGTATCATAACGCTTTTTGCGCTCACGAGCCTTTGGGTGAGTTCTGTAGTATTCGGCAGAAGAACTAGTCATTGGCAATCTCCCAATCGTCTGCAAGAACATCACTAGATGATGTTGTCCAAGAATCTGCAACACCAGACTTCTGAACGAGAAGCAACTGGTTGTTATAGTTAATGCAAGGATTCTCACGTTTCATCAAGATGTGCTTGACCGCCTGAGGAAGAGACTGCATATTAGGGATAACATCAGCACCAACATGAGAAGGAACTTGCTTAACTACAAACATACCCTTTCCATTCCAGCCCTTACGTCTAACCGCAAGACCTAATTTCAGAGCATCAACAGCCCCACCGATACCCATTCCAGTGCAAGCACATGACGTTCCTTCATCATTAGGACATAAACCCATATACTTCATACGTGCAGTCAAAGCAATAAAGTACTTCTCCATACCCAATGCTTGCTCTTTCATTAATTTAAACTGATAGTCACCAACTTTCTCACGGAAACCATCCATACACAAGGCTACATTAAGTTTGCCTAAACGTTCTTTTAACTCATTGTGCTCTTGGCAGATTCTTTCTTTAAAATCATCCATAAACAAAACAATTAAATTAATATATTTATCTCCAATAAAGTTCACGATGTTCCTTCTTCAATAAATCCCCAGTTCTACACCACCAGTCATTCGGACTCGCTTTAAGATACTCTTCAAAAATGGGGCAGTTCTCTTCGTGAGTAAGATGAGGATGAGAATTAGGCTTGAACTGGTGAACACACAGCAAGTCTGCATGATTGCCACCATAAATGCTTGGCGGCATAACATCTTTCGCCTGATGCCACACCTTGTTGAGGTCAATGAGGTCTGCCCCATCCAGTTCCTTCAAGGCATGGTCAACAACTCGCAACACCTTATCTCTATCTTCGGCATCACATTTGCACTTGTTCAACACAATCCACTTTACGGCTCCAAGAGCATTTCTAATAAATACTTCTACATTTTCCATAATCCAAAATTTTAATGTCTTTTCGATTTCTCGATGTTATATTGGTCACAGATGTCGCAATATGCGCCATAAGCCAAGTTGTCAACCATTTCATTGTACTTGTCACCATTATGACCTTTCACCCAGTGAAAACGAACTCCTGCCAAATGAGCAGAGCATTTCTTGTACAACTCATAGAGGTCAGGATTCATCATTGGTGGAGTACTATTCCCCAACACAAGTATGCAGTACTGGCTATCCGTATAAATATCAAGATAAGCACCATCTGGACAAGACTTAGCTGCACTAATGATAGCAAGCAATTCCATACGATTGTTTGTTGTCTGTAGTCTGCCATGATTCTTCATCTTGACTATCTCACCATCCTTCAACACGATGTAAGCAGAACCTCCTGCCTTATACTTGGAATGGTTATCGCAGCTTCCATCCGTATAAGCCACATAGTTCATGCCATTATCAGGGAATGGCTCAACTGGGTCGAAATTTTCCGACTTTTCAGCCAATTTTTCTCTGATTGCTCTAGAGAATTTACCTTTAGCGTTGAACACACCAAAGTTAGCATCTGTGAGAATCATCCAGTTTACTGGTTCCCCTCCATTTGCCTTCTTCCACTTCCTTTCATCAAGATAATCATAAAGACTCTTGATGTACTCATCTGTTCCATAGTTCTTCGATATACAATATCTCTTGAACTTCTCATAAGTAGGTTTATCCATAACTAATTGTTTATTATATATTTTCTTTCTTTCAATGTAGGTTACCAAAACAAACATCTAAGCAATTAACAGAAAAATCCGTCAGGGATTCCTCCAATACTCATGTCTCTCTGAATAACCTTTTCACTCTGCTTGCCATAGATAAGATGCCTGAATCCATCGGTCACCGCCCTATTAGCGATAGAGTAAGTACAAGCAAGGACTACAAATCCAAGAGTGCCGACAATAAAATCTGCCTTGGTTTTTCTCGTTCTCAACAAAGTTCTCTTCGTTTCTTCCTCATTCCTGATGTCAAAGGAATGTTTCTCGGCAAGAGTAGAATTAATCTTACCACTGGCAATAAGTCTTTTCTTTATTCTCGAAACAGAACTACTACTTGTATTGAGAGCCTTCTGAAATTGCTTTATTGTGATAGATTTACCTTTGGCACCGACCTTTTCACCCTCAGGTGCTTTCATGCAACAGTCCTTATACTCGGCAGCACAAATCTGAAATTCAAAAAGTTTCTCGTTTATAAGATTGAATAATTCCTTCAAGGTATAATCTTTTACCTCAAACTTACATACCATAGCACCACGATACTCACGACCCTTTCGAGTCCACTTTATCGTATTGTCACGGAACGAAGAGACAATAACCTTGTTTCCGTCTACCGAAAACAAAGCATCATCTTTCATGTCTTGAATAAGTCTTTCTGCTTTTGGTTTACCAATATGTAATCCTTTCCTCAATTTGTATTCCGTAACATTCCACATTACAGAATTGCTATGCTGCATCTTTATCCAAATAGCAACAGCAAGAAGTTCCTTCATGCTCTTACTTGAAGAGTATGCTTTCAAAAGTTCTATGGTTACATTTATATACTGCATAACATAAAAAAGAGTCCCAAAGTCTTGGTTGCAGCAAGAACTAAGGGACTCATATCTTGTAGGCTTACGCCTTGAAAGGAGGACTACTTTATCCAGCCAATCTGCAACATTGACGATGCAAAGATAGAAGCAATTTTTGAAACTACCAAATGTGAAAAAATATGTAATTCGTTAATCTGTAAGATATTCAGATTTTAGGTATACGCTTGGTGTGCAGTAGGCATACAAATGATTACAAAGTTAAAGTAGGTTAAAGTATTTTTGGCATTCAAGTTTATTTTGTTACCTTTGTAGCGAGCAAAACAAGCGATTTAGTTTCTTTAACTCTTTTATGTTACTATTTTGTTACTCGATAAAAATAGACAATTTCTAATAGTATTGGTTATCAGTTGGTTACAAGATTTAAATAAGCATTCATAATGTTTTTGTATAATATGAGAAGGAGTGCTTGTGAAAGTACTCCTTTTATGTATTGGTTTACTACATGGCGATGC
>ERZ779855.700-NODE-700-length-26936-cov-8.093821_pt1 | contig 26936 bp, 25 predicted proteins | sample MGYA00511370_ERZ779855 | MGnify/ENA primary metagenome ERZ779855 (study PRJEB29588, sample SAMEA1967319) | human gut metagenome | biome: human gut; feature: human-associated habitat; material: faeces | place: Denmark | collected 2008/2010 ...
TCCCAAGTCAACTATATCATAACCGTTGCACGCCATTACGACGGCAACTATATTTTTTCCGATGTCGTGCACATCCCCCTTTACAGTTGCCAGTAGCACTTTACCTGCCGAAGCACTTCCTTCCACTTTTTCCGATTCGATAATCGGTTGCAGGATAGCTACGGCTTTTTTCATCGTACGGGCAGTCTTGACAACCTGCGGTAGGAACATTTTTCCAGCACCAAACAATTCGCCTACCTTATTCATCCCACCCATCAGCGGTCCGTCGATAATATCCACCGCACGCGGATATTCCTTCAAGGCTTCCTTTAAATCTTCTTCCAAATGATCGCCGACTCCTTTTATCAGAGCGTTTTCCAAACGTTCCTTCAACGGATATTCACGCCAGACTTCCTGCTTTTCACCTTCTCCCTCCTGCGCTTTTACATGCAGGTTCTGGGCATATGCAATCAGTTCTTCAGCTGCTTCCGGACGGCGTGCCAAAATGACGTCTTCCAGCAACATACGGAAAGCAGGTTCTATATCTTCATAGAGTACGGACGACGACGGGTTCACGATCCCCATGTCCATGCCTTTGTTAATCGCATGATACAGGAATACGGAATGCATGGCCTCCCGCACGTAATTATTTCCACGGAAAGAGAAGGAAAGATTGCTGACACCACCACTCACCTTCGCGCCCGGCAGGTTCTTCTTTATCCATTCTACTGCACGGATAAAGTCAAGCCCATATCCGTTATGTTCTTCCATACCGGTGGCGATAGCCAATACATTCGGATCGAAAATGATGCCGTTCGGATCAAAATCCACTTTCTCCCGGAGGAGACGGTAAGCACGTCCGCACACCTCAATCTTCCGTTCAAACGTGTCGGCCTGTCCTTTTTCATCAAAAGCCATTACGACCGTAGCTGCACCCAACTGTTTGATGCGAGCGGCATGTTGCAGGAAAACCTCTTCTCCTTCTTTCAAAGAAATCGAATTCACGATACTTTTTCCTTGCACGCACATCAAGCCTTCCTCGATCACTTCCCATTTAGAAGAATCGATCATGACGGGTACACGGGCAATATCCGGTTCGGAGGCGATCAAGTTTAAGAATGTCTTCATTTCTTTCACGGCATCCAACATACCATCGTCCATATTGATATCGATCACTTGGGCGCCATCCTCCACTTGCTTACGAGCGATCGTCAACGCTTCCTCATAACTGCCTTCTTTTATCAAGCGTAAGAATTTCCGAGAACCGGCCACATTACAACGCTCTCCCACGTTCACGAAATTATTCTCCGGTTTCACCTCCAGCAGTTCCAAGCCCGACAGCCACAGGCAATCCGGTTTCGGAGCCGGGATATGCGGTTTAGCTCCTTTCACCAACTCCGGATACCGGGAGATATGCGCTGGAGTCGTTCCGCAACAGCCTCCGATAATGTTCACCAATCCCTCTTCCACAAAAGGCTTCACATGTTGGGCCATTTTATCCGGCGTCTCGTCATAGGTACCAAAACTATTCGGCAATCCGGCGTTCGGATAAGCGCTGATATAATAGGGGGCATACTTCGCCAACTCTTGTAAATAGGGCTTCATATCCGCCGCTCCGAAAGAGCAGTTTAAGCCAACCGAAACAATATGTGTATGCTGTATGGAAGCTAAGAAGGCCAATAAAGTCTGTCCGGAAAATGTTCGTCCACCTTGTGCGGACAAAGTCAAAGACAACATAATCGACAGGTCTTTTTCTTTCTCTTTCTTGAGAGCGGTCTTGATGTGCAGTTCTTTCAGCTGCTTATCAGCGACTACAGACGGTGCCTGGGTGAGCGGATCGATCGCGCTCTGGGTCTTCGGGAAGGCGATGACATCGCGGATGGAGTCGAGGTGGAGCATCAGCATGACGAGACGGTCAAGGCCGAGGGCGATGCCTGCATGCGGCGGAGCACCGTACTTGAATGCATCAAGCAGGAAACCGAATTTCTGCTCTGCTTCTTCCTGAGAGATACCGATGGCTTCGAATACTTTTTCCTGCAGATCCTGCTGGTAGATACGAAGAGAGCCGCCGCCGGCTTCGACACCGTTCAGGACCATATCATAGGCTTTCGCATAGACCTTGGACGGATCGGTGAGGAGGTACTGTACATCTTCATCTCTTGGTGCGGTGAATGGATGATGTTCAGCGACGTAGCGTTTTTCTTCTTCGCTGTATTCGAACATCGGGAAGTCGGTGACCCAGCGGAAGCAGAATTCATTCGGGTCGATGAGGCCCATGCGGCGAGCCATTTCGAGACGGAGTTCGCCAAGAGCCTGTGCGACGACCTTCGGCTTGTCCGCAATGATGAGGACGAGGTCGCCTTTTTCCGCTTCGCAGACTTTGCCGATCTCACGGATCTTGTCTTCGCCGAGGAATTTGGTGATCTGGCACTTCAGGCTGCCGTCTTCATTGAAGCCGATCCAAGCCAGGCCTTTGGCACCATAGTGTCCGACGTATTCGACGAGGCCGTCGAGTTCACGACGCGGAATGCCGGCATCGCCTTTGACGGTGATGGCTTTCACACAGCCGCCATTATCGAGGACGGAGCGGAATACTTTGAAGCCGGTGTCACGGAGCAGGTCGGATACATCATAGAAATGCATATCGAAACGAAGATCCGGTTTGTCGGAACCATAGAGAGCCATGGCGTCATCCCATTTGATCCTCTTGAACGGGATCTGGATATCGACATTGAGGACTTTCTTGAAGACTCTCTGCATCATGTGTTCCATGAGGTCCAGAATGAAGTCCTGGTCTTCGAAGGAGAGCTCCATATCCAGCTGGGTGAATTCCGGCTGGCGATCGGCACGCAGGTCTTCATCACGGAAGCAGCGAGCGACCTGGAAGTAGCGTTCCAGACCGGAAACCATGAGCAGCTGTTTGAAGAGCTGTGGGGACTGCGGCAGAGCGTAGAATTTGCCCGGGTTCACACGGGAGGGTACGAGGTAGTCGCGTGCGCCTTCCGGGGTGCTCTTGGTGAGCATCGGGGTCTCGATTTCGAGGAAATTGTGTTCATCAAGGAAGGTTCTCATCTCATGTACGATCTTATGGCGCATGATGAGGTGGTTCTGCATTTCCGGACGGCGCAGATCGATGTAGCGGTATTTCAGACGGACGTTTTCATCGACATCGATGCCGTCTTCGACGTAGAATGGCGGAGTCTTCGCTTTATTCAGGATGCGAAGCTCGGAAACGACGACTTCCACCTTGCCGGTCTTCATCTTCGGGTTGACAGTTTCTTCGCTTCTCTCTCTGACCTTGCCTTTGACAGCGAGGACGAATTCACTGCGGCAGGCTTCAGCCTTGTGGAATGCTTCTTCCCCGTACTGTGGGCTCATGACGAGCTGTACAATACCGCTTCTGTCGCGAAGGTCGATGAAAATGAGACCGCCATGGTCACGACGGGTATTCACCCAGCCTGCCAGTGTCAGTTCTTTGCTGCAGTCATTTTCTGTTACCAGACCGCATCCGCAGGATCTATGCATCCCTGCCATTGTTTCCATATTAGAGCACCTCTTTATAAAAATGTTGACGCTGTGAGAGATCGTAAGGAGATCCCGTCAGCGAAAATAAATGATATGTTAGCTTGCTTGTTGGTGTGTATTGACGGATAAAGCCGGAGGATCACGCATGATTTCATCTCGGCTTCGTCTGCCGGCAGAGGCCGGTCACCAAATGGCTATTTCTCAAACTTTGCAATATACCCGGCGACTTCGGCGAATGGGATCTCCTCCTGCGTGCCTTCTGCCATGTTTTTCACCATGGCTTTGCCGGAAGAGAGCTCATTGCTGCCGATGATGACGGTGAAGTCGGCCTTTGTCTTGCCTGCCTGCTTCATCTGGCCTTTGAGGCTTCTGCCCTGAAGGTCCATATCTGTGATGACGCCGTCTTGACGAAGCGCGAACTGGATCTTCACGCCTTCGGCCTGCGCTTCTTCGCCGAGAGCGGCGATATAGACGTGTTTTTCTGCTTTCGGTTCGGGGATCAGATGCTGCATTTCCAAAGCGAGCAGGAGACGTTCAAGACCGATCGCAAAGCCGATGCCCGGTGTGGAAGGACCGCCGACCTCTTCGACGAGGCCGTCATAGCGGCCGCCGCCGCAGACTGCGCTCTGCGCTCCGAGCGGTGGATACTGGATCTCGAAAGCGGTATTCGTATAGTAGTCGAGCCCGCGCACGAGCTTCGGGTCGATGGTGTAGGAGATCCCAAGAGCTGTGAGGTAGGATTTCAGAGCTTCGAACTTCTGGTGGCAACTCTCACAGAGATAGTCTGTGATGACCGGCGCACCGACAGCCGCCGCTTTGCAGCCCTCTTCTTTGCAGTCGAGAAGACGAAGCGGATTCTTGTGGAGTCTGGCCTTGCAGTCTTCACAGAGCTGGCTCTCCTTGGGTTCGAAGAATTCGATGAGCTTCTGCCTGTACTGCGGACGGCAGTTCGCATCGCCGATGGAGTTCAGATGGAGATCGAGATCTTTCAGTCCGAGCTTATGGAAAATCTCACAAGCCATCGCGATGACTTCCGCATCCGCAAGCGGAGAGGACGCACCGAGGACTTCCAGACCGAACTGGTGGAATTCACGGTAACGGCCGGCCTGCGGACGGTCATAGCGGAACATGGAGCCGATGTAGAACATCTTATGCACCTGCTGGTCTCCATACATTTTATGTTCCAGGTACGCGCGGACAGCTGAGGCTGTATTTTCCGGGCGCAGGGTGACAGAGCGATTTCCTCTGTCCTTGAAGGTATACATTTCCTTCGTCACGACGTCGGTGGTATCGCCGATGCCGCGCTGAAATAATTCTGTCGCTTCAATGATCGGGGTACGGATCTCTTTGTATCCGTAGCGCGCACATACGTCACGAATGACGCCTTCCATGTAATCCCACTTGTAGACTTCGTCCGGCAGGATATCATGGGTTCCTTTTAATGCCTGCATTGTGACACCTCTTTACTTGATTTGACAGACATTTTCGAAGGAGCAGAAGCTTCAACGCCCCTCCTCTGTCTATCAAAGACATTAACAAACTAAATTGTACCATTTCTACAGGGGTAATGGCAAATGAAAAATGGGATTGAGGGTTCAGGGTTAACCTTTGGTCGAGCTGTCCCTTGATTTCTCGCAAAAGAGGTTCAGCAGGTTCTACGACGGGTTCAAAGGGATTGGCGTGGCGCATAAAAATATAGAAGCGCCGCAGAGGTTTGAAATTAGCGATTTTCTCGTATCGCAAACCTAATCCCTAGCTACTCATCTTTCACACATGCACCATTGCCAGAGTCTGCAAGGAAGATTTCTCGCTTCGCTCGAAATGACGACATGGGAGTCTGAAGTCTTCTAGTCTTCCAGTCTCCCAGTCTTTTAGTCACCAGTCACTATTCACTTCTAATCCCTAATCCCTAGCCACTCATCTTAAGTTACTCATCTCTCTCTTTCTTCGCGCAGTCTTTGCAATAGCCGTAGAATTTCAGCTGGTAGTCGACCACGTGGAATCCGCTATCTTTCTGGATTTTGTCCTTCACATCGGAAAGAAATAATTCATGGGAAAATTCGATCACTTTCCCGCAGCCAAGACAGATGAGATGGTAATGGGAATGATTCAGTGAATGATCATTCAGCTCATAGCGGCTGCGTCCATCACCGAAGTCGAGCTTTTTGAGAAGCTCCAGCGATGTGAATAATTCCAGCGAGCGGTAGACCGTCGCAAGCCCGATGTCCGGATTCTCATCCCGTACCATCGCATACAGGTCTTCTGCACTCAAGTGTTTTTCTTTGCTGTCAAGGAAGGCCTGCAGAATGACCTGACGCTGCGAAGTGAATTTATATTTGTGCTCACGGATTTTTTTTCGCAGGGTATTCATAACCGTGGACTTTTTCATGAAAATGCCTCCACTTTTAAATTAGGAATGAGGAATCAGAAAGGGGAAGTCGGAGAAGCCGATATTTCCCGAAAGCTGCCAGCGCTCCCCTATTTTCTCATCTTGTACTTATCATAAAACCACATATGCCGCAGGATGACCTGCAGGACGGCGACCAGCGGGACGGAGATCATCATGCCGACGATGCCGAAAAGCTGTCCGCCGATGAGGACTCCGGCAATGATCGCGACGGGATGTACATCGATGATGCTGCCCATGAGCTTGGGCATGAAGAAATGACCGTCGAGCTGCTGGACGATGATGTAGAAGATGATGACTTTCACCATGACGCCTGTCCCCTGAAGCAGAGCGAGGAAAACGGGCGGGATCGCTCCGATGATCGGCCCGATGAGAGGGATCATTTCCACGACGCCTGCCAGAAGTCCGATGACCAGAGGATAGGGAATATTCATGGACCACATGCCGAGGAAAACGACAAAGGCCATGATGACGGAAAGGAGCAGCTGCCCGCGCAGGTAGGCATTCAGCATGAAGTGGATCTCCTTGAAGATCGTCTCGAGATGATGATGGAAACGGTCAGGAAAGAAACCGATGAAGACATGCACGAAATAGCTGCCTCTCTTCATCATGTAGAATGTGATGAAGGGTACGACGATGAGCTCGACCACCGTACTTGCAAAAGAGAAGATCGCGGACAGGCTGAACTGTGCGACCTTCAGCGTATACTCGCCGACATCCTGAATGATACGGGAAATGAAATTTTTCGCCTCCGGCGGCATCAGGGAGAGCTGGTACTGCCGCTCGATCTCCGGGATCGCCTGCTGCACCGCTGTCACCATATCGGGGATGCCTTTCACGAAGGCACGGAATTCTCCGATGAACGGCACGACGATGTGGACAATGATCATATAGACAATGCCGATAAAGATGGCAAAGGAGATCAGGATCGCGATATCATAGGGCATCTTCGCCATCCCGCGGCAGACGCGGATATGTTCATGGATGAATTTCGCCAGCGGATTCAAAAGGATCGCAAGCACCAGCGAGACGGTGAAAGGGAAGAGGATCATGGGGGCTGCGACCACCAGTCCGAAGAAAAAGAGCGCAATGCCAACGCGCATCCAGAATTCAGCGCCCCATCTCATAGGCCGCCTCCCACCAGGAAGGGATTCGTCTTCTTTTCATGGCCAATGGTCGTCGGATCACCATGTCCGGAAAGCACGGTCACGGTATCTGGCAGGCAGAAAAGATTCTTCCGGATGGCGGTCACGAGCGTCGTCATACTGCCTCCGGGGAAATCGGTGCGCCCGATGGAGCCATGGAAAAGAGAGTCTCCTGTGAAGACGATGCCCTCCTTCGCTTCATAGAAGGAGATCCCGCCCGGTGTATGCCCCGGAGTATCGATCACGGTAAAGTCCAGTCCGCAGGTCTTGATAGTGTCTCCCCCTTTCACCCAGTGCTCCGGATCCTCTACGAGTACGTGGTCGGGGAATTCATAGGATAAATTCTTGGAGGGGTCTTTCAGATACGAGGCGTCTCCGCGGCTCATGTAGAGCTCAGCTTTCGGGAAACGAGCGCGCAGCGCATTCATACCGGCCATATGGTCCACATGGGCATGTGTCAGAAAAATGGATCTCAGCTCAATCTGATCCTGCAGGATGGCATGGATGTAGTGTTCCGGTGTAAAGGAGGGATCTACGACCAGCCCTTCCATGGTCTTTTCATTGTACACGATATAGGTGTTTGTCATAAAAGGACCGAGTACTGTGTATTTGATTTTCATAACAAATCCTCCTTTGATTCACGTTTTTGCGGCAGCGGCTAAAAATTCTTATCGCTGTCGAGAAGCAGCGTCACGGGGCCGTCATTTTCGAGGGCCACCTTCATATGGGTGCGGAAACGGCCGGTCCCGACAGAGACACCGGCTTTACGGCAGATGTCAACGACATATTCATAAAGTGCATTCGCCCGTTCCGGAAGCTCCGCCTGTGAAAAGCTGGGGCGGCGCCCCTTTCTGGCGTCGCCATAGAGAGTGAACTGGGAAACGATCGCAAGCTCCCCTTTCACGTCCAAAAGGGACAGGTTCAGTTTATCATTTTCATCCTCGAAGATGCGAAGGTGCAGGATCTTGTCTGCGATGTACTCTGCCTCTTTCTCGGTATCGCCTTTTTTGACACCCAGAAGAACGACAAAGCCTTTGGAAATGGAAGCCGTTTCTTCACCTTCGGAATCCACCTTGCACCAGTTGCATTTTTGAACGACAGCACGCATTAATAGGTCTCCTTTATAAAATGGTTTAAGGTTCGGGGTTAGTCCGTGGGGTGACTCCGTCCACTGATTATGAATGAAAGCTTTGCGCGAATGAGGAATTAGGAATGAAGGTGGCGGCTTTGCCGCGAATATATATGGGGTGGTGCCCGAAAGTGGTATGCAAGTCACCAGTCACCACTCACCCCTTCTTACTAATTTTCCCCCTTCGACGACCGCATTCTTCTGACTGAATGGACGCCCTTGATGCGGCGGATCTTGGTCTTGATGAAGTCGAGCTGCGCCAGATCCTTGATCTGGATGCCAAGATTCATGACGGCCATGCCATTGTTCTCGACCTTGACATTCGCCGCAGAGACGGAGAGCTTCATCTCGGTCAGCACGGCCAGGATGTCCGCCATGAGACCGGTGCGGTCGTAGCAGATGACTTCGATCGTGACGAGGAACATGCCGCCCGTCTCTTCTTCCCATGACACATCGATCATGCGGTCTTTGTCCGGGAAATTGATGGCATTCGGACAGTCCGCACAATGGACTGAGACGCCGCGGCCGCGCGTCACGAAGCCGACGATGGAGTCACCCGGCACCGGGGTGCAGCACTTGGCAAGATGCACCTCGAGTCCCACTTCCCCGCGGACGAGGATGCCGGAGGACGAGCGCGCTTTCATGCTGCGCATTTTGAGATTCTCCAGATCCTTTGCGGTCTTTTGAAGTACGGGCTTTTGGAGAGCAAGCTCCTTCTTGTATCTTTCCGTGAGCTTCACCATCGTGCTCTTCACGGGGATACCGCCGAAGCCGATGGAGGCAAGGAGGTCATCGGTGGTCGGACAGTTGAAGGTCTTCGCGACCTCGAGCAGGCGGTCTTTTCCGATGAGCTTCTTCCATTCATAGCCGAGACGGTCTGTTTCCTCGATGAGGAGCTGCTGCCCGCGTGCTATATTTTCTTCTCTGTTTTCTTTCTTGAACCAGCTGCGGATCTTCGCCTTGCTGTCGGCAGCACCGACCATATTGATCCAGTCATAGCTCGGCTTGCCATTTTTCGAAGTGATGACAGAGACGATATCCCCATTCTTCAGCTTCGTATCGAGCGGGACGATCTTATTATTCACCTTCGCACCGATGCAGCGGTTGCCGACTTCGGTATGGATGCGGTAAGCAAAGTCGATCGGGATCGAGCCCTTTGGCAGGTTGATGACATCGCCCTTCGGCGTGAAGACGAAGACTTCATCCGAGAAGACATCGAGCTTCAGGGCATTCATGAATTCCTTCGGGTTGCTGGTATCCTGCCATTCCAGGATGCGGCGCAGCCAGGAGATCTTCGCATCGAAGTCCTTGCCGCCGGCATGCTTTCCTTCCTTGTAGCGCCAGTGAGCAGCGACACCGTATTCGGAAATATGGTGCATTTCCCACGTGCGGATCTGGATCTCTACCGGCTGCCCCTTCGTCCCGATGACGGTCGTATGGAGCGACTGGTACATATTTGGCTTCGGGACGGCGATGTAGTCCTTGAAGCGGTTCGGAAGAGGTCTCCAGAGAGAGTGTGCGATGCCGAGGATCGCATAGCACTGCGGGATGGTATCCACGATGACACGCACCGCATAGAGGTCATAGATCTGGGATAAGTCTTTGTTATCCCTTTTCATTTTCTTATAAATGCTGTAGAAATGCTTCGGCCGTCCCGTGATGGTCGCCTTGATCCCCGCTTCCTCGATGTGTTCGTGGAGCACGCGCATGGTATCATCGACGATCTCCTCACGCGCCTTGCGCTTTTGTTTCATCTGGCGCACAAGGTCAGCATATTCCTCCGGATGCAGGTAGTGGAAGCAGAGATCCTCCAGTTCCCACTTGATGTTATAGATCCCCAAGCGGTGTGCCAGCGGAGCATAGATCTCGATCGTTTCGCGCGCGATGCGGATCTGCTTTTCCCGCCGGAAGATGCCTAGGGTACGCATATTGTGCAGGCGGTCTGCCAGCTTGATGACGACGACGCGGATATCTTTGGCCATCGCGAGGAACATTTTGCGGAAATTCTCAAGCTGCTGGTCCTCTTTATCCTTGTAGTGGAATTGGGAGAGCTTCGTCACGCCATCGACCAGGAAAGCGACTTCTTCACCAAAGAGCATTTTGAGATCTTCCAGCGTATAGCCGGTATCCTCGACGACATCATGCAGGAGTGCTGCCATGACGCCTTCCTTATCCATTTCCAGCTCCGCCAGAATATAGGCCACGGAGACAGGATGGATGATGTATGGCTCGCCCGTCTGCCTGGTCTGTCCCGCATGGGCTTTTTCTGCCAGCTCGTAGGCTTCTTCGATGAGGTCGAGCGATTTCTCATCATGCATGTACGTTTTCAGCTTGTCGAAGAGCTTTTTATGCTCTTCTTCTTTTTCTCCGGCAAAATCCTGCTGCTCTTTCATGCGTTCTACATATTCATCCTGATGGATCAGAAATTCGGCCAGCGTCGAAGCGGAGGCATCCGTATGGATGGTCTCTTCATTGAGATTGCGATTGAATACGCTTGGTGCTGGAAGGGCATTCGTTTCTACCGGTACTTCTGTTTTTTTATTTTCTGTATCATTCATAGCGGTGCCTCCTTACAGCATCAAAATTAAGGACTTCAGGTGCAAGCTCCGGAAGGCAGTGCCGGAAGCTCCCTCATGAAAATGGCACTGCCCGCTCTCCGTTTTCTACGTTTCCAAGGAATGGAGGTGTATCATCACCTGTGAAAGGAGAGCCGGTATCAGGCGTGACTGGTAAAGTGAGATGATATCTTCAGGCATCCCGAAGGATCCACGGCGAAGCTGTCACGACCTCGCCCTAAAACATTCTATGCTTCCTATACACTTCAGACTCCATGAGATCCAGCTTTTTCGTTGCGATACGGCGCTGGTAAAATTCTTCCCCGTTTCTGGAAAAGCGTGAGAGGAGTTCAAGCTCTTCAAAAACGGCAAGTCCCATGCTGAGGCTGACTTTTTCGAAGCCGCCCTGCGTCATGAGGCAGCTCTGTACCTCCTTCACAGGTCGTGGCTGGTCCTTCAGGAAAACGGTGAGCTTCTTGTAGATCTCTACCAGCAAATCGCGGGAGAGCAGCTTCTCATTTCCCTCTCGGATATCGCGGCAGATGAGCTGCACATGCTCGCCATACCATTCATGGACTTCCGGTTCGAAAACAAGATCGACCACATCCCCTGCGCGGCAGGGATCGATATCCCCCACGCCCCAGAAGATCGCATCGATAAGCTCCTTCCCGGCCGACAGCTGGCATTTGAAATGCCGTCTGTCCTGTCCGATGCGGCGCGCCGTTTCCACGAAAGCCTGCCGCGTGGCAAAGATGGGCTTCGGATTGTCACAGCCGCAGGGCTCTAAAAGGTCGAGCGAGTGAATGAAATCGATGGATACATCGGAGAGCGGCAGGCACTCCTCTACCTCAAGGACAGGGATACAGTCTTCGGGAGTGAGCCTTGCTTTCGCATAGGCATTGAGCCGCTTTCGGAATTCGGGAATCTTGTCTGCCTCGATAGAGAAGCCGGCTGCCATTTTGTGTCCGCCATACTGGAGCAAGAGATCCTTCTGAGCCGCCAGGGCTTCATAGATATTGAAAGCAGGGATGGAGCGACAGGAGCCTTTCCCGACTCCGTCTCGGACTGTCAGCACCAGTACCGGACGATGGTAGATCTCCAGGATGCGCGACGCCACGATGCCGATGACGCCGGGATGCCAGTCCTGCCCGTCCACGACAAGGGCCATGTCCTTTTCGATTTGCAGCTCGACGATGCGCTTCTGCGCTTCCTCGAAGATATTCCGCTCGATCTGCTGGCGCGTCACATTCGTATCACATAGCTGGCTCGCGAGGCGCTCCGCCTCTTCACTGGACTCTGTTGTCATCAGCTGTACGCCTTCTCTGGCATGGGCAATGCGTCCGGCTGCATTCAGACGGGGTGCCAGACCAAAGGAAACCTGATCCGCATGCGTGATGGCTTTCGTATCCTCATGGACAATGCCTGATGCGATCAGGAGCGAAGAAAGCCCCTTGATGGAGGTCGTAAGGAAACGCTTCATCCCCTCCCGTACCAGGATACGGTTTTCTCCGGTCAGAGATACCACGTCTGCAATCGTCCCCAGTGCGGCGAGCTCTACATTGTCTGTGAAATCGACACCATCCCTTGCCAGATGCAGTGCTCTGGCCACCATGAAAGCGACGCCGCAGCCTGCCAGCTCCTTGTACGGATACGGGCAGTCCAACTGGTGAGGATTGATCACGGCGATGCATACCGGCAGCTGCTCGGGCGGCGTGTGATGGTCCGTTACGATGATATCCAGCCCCTCGGGTTTTCTTGCGATCAGCTCTGCCGAGCTGATACCGCAGTCCACCGTGATGAGGAGCGTATAGCCCTCTTTCCGGAGGGAAAGCAAAGCTTTCTCATTCAGCCCATATCCTTCCGTTTCTCTCCGGGGGATGTAGTATCCGACATTCGCGCCCATGCCCTTCAGACAGCGCACGAGGATCGAAGTCGATGTGATGCCGTCTACGTCATAGTCTCCGTAGACTACGATCTGCTCTCTGCGATCGATCGCAGAAAGCAGACGGGTGACGCCCTCCTTCATCCCCTTCATGAGGAAAGGATCGGAGAGATCTGATAGATCATCGTATAAAAAATGGGATAATTTGTCTTCTGTATCCAGTCCGCGCCGCATCAGGATACGCGCAAGACCATCTGTGACCGAATACCTGCGGAAAAACGCAGGGATCTCTTTTGTTTCGTTTTCGCCTGCCCGGATATGCCAGCGGCAGGCGGTTCGTCCTTGTGTCATCATGCCCTCGATTTCTGGAGATGGATGGAAGATTTGATGTACGCGTCTTTCCGGTCTTACAAAATACCGGGTGCGTCCTTCTGCTGTGCAGTTTTGCTATCATGTCTGTGATATGTTCTCGATCATCCATCCATCGTCCGTAAAAGATGTAATTTGCAACAATTATAATATATTTCGAGGAGTTTTGACAAAAGCTTTATAAGCAGATAATGCTTGATGCTTTATGACAAAATCGATAATATTATTACTTCCTCTTTTCCCTTCTTATTGTGATTTATTGGGGTCAATTTGTTTTTTTTGTTGCTATCATTATGCTTTTATGTGTTTTTTTCTTCAAAAAATTCTTTGTCTCAAAATTCCTTTTGCATTCTCAATTTCAAGTATAACATATCTTCTGCCTTTTCATGAGAAGCTTTTCGGAGTATTATGATATTCTTTTCTTATTTAGTCTAGTTTAGTCCTATTTGGTCTTACTTAGACTAAATAAGGGGCGGATGCCGATGTCATCCGCCCCTTGATGTTATGCTGTTTCCCTTTTTTTCATGGTTGTCCATACTTCGCTGGTCATTCCATAGCAGTATTTAATGGAATAGTTATAATAAAAATCTGGAACAAAGCGAAAAACTTTCTCTTTGGGGATGATAATGTCTTTTTCCGGATGAATCTCTAAATTTGACCCTGCGCTGTTCCAATAGTCATATAAACCGCAGGCTTTGATATTTTTTGAAATCCGGATATCTGTTTTTTCTGTATTCCATGCGAGCATCTCTCGAAGTGTTGTTTTCACGCAGAATACGAAAGCGGTGTGTGGCCCTACGTTTTCTTTAATTTCTCTGTAGCACGAAGTGATAAATGGATACTTCCGATTCAAATCCTTCATTTTTTCGGTTTTTCCATAGGTATCTGCATAGCGGCAGGCATTGAAAATTTTTCTGAAATCTTTGATGCCGTAGTCCTGCAGTTTGGCAAACAGCGCCATGCCGCTATTTCTGGAAAGATTGCTTCTGCCCTTGGTAACGGTCGCCTCATAGCATGGACTGATGGTGTGCGCATCAAAGTCAGTGTTGGCGTCTCCATTGTCAATGATAATGTCGCAGCAAATCTCTTCGTCTAAAAAATCATCATAAGGAACATGGATATCCAGATTCTCATATTTTCCCGTATCTTTCATTTTTATCCCTCTTTCTCAGCCTTTTTATAATTCAGAAAATAGTAATTTTCGTCTTCTTTTTCAACATAGGGAATTAGATATTTTTCATTCCATACTTTACAGCTGTTTACATATGCTTCTTTAGCCTCGGACAGGATGCGGACACAGGCATAGACCGTTGACATCTGCATAGCCATGTGACTGTTCACCTGGTTTCCCAAGCTTGTGAGGTCGAAGATAAAACTTCCTCCCCCCGTAAAAAGGTTCTTTGGCTTATCCCGTGAGCGGAACCATGCAAATAAGTTAAACATACTCTTCTCCTTCCTTTCTGATAACAGGTAATGCTATAATAAAATAAACTATAAAATAAACTATTCTTTATACAGAGCTTGCCATGAATAAGCATTTATTGGTTGCATCACTAATCCCCTCATCATTGGCGCCACTTATTGCATCTGCTATTAGCCTAAATGAATTGCAAAGTGATCCCAATCGATATATTGTTATCGATGAGGATAAGACTTATACGATCTACATTGACTCAAATTTAATCGAGTCTATTCGCTATTATCCGCCCTACTACACCATGCAAGTTTAAAGTTTTTCTTGTTTCCTATCCGGACTCTAACATAGGAGATAGCTTGTATACAATAAATTATGATTATAATCATAGTGTCGACGATTTAATAGCTAAAGCGTTAAAAGAAGATTTGACGAGATCTTTTGAAGATTGCATGAAATATGTTTATAGACAAGCGATGAAAAATTCTGGAATAACCTTTAATACTTCAAGCTCGGCATGCTATGATTTCAAAGGCAACTATCTTTCGCCAGTTCCCTCAATGAGCGGGGATGCTAGCTACTATTCCCCTATATTCCATGTAGCTAACTATATTTTTTATAAATATTATGATGATTATTTTTCTGCCAACCAACAAATTTTAGCTTTTAATCTACTTTTAGACCGCAGATTCATCGGTATCCCCTTTCTTTCAAAACAATCCTATATGCTATAATGAAATTGCAGGATGCTGGCTTGTTTCGCAAGAAACAGCCTGCCAGGGAGAGAATGAGCGCCCGCCCAAAGAGAATGACCGGCCGTGGCCAGAGGCTATCGGTGGACGCGCATGGCTCTCTCTTTCTATATACCTAGTATTTTTTCCTAAAGGAGGTATTTGTATGTCTTTTGTTAAAGTCATGAACAAGAAAATCTGTCTGTTGGCCTGCCTTCTTGCTTTTTCCTGCTTTGCAGGATATGCACAAGCAGATGCCTCCGATGCCCAGCTCTATGAGCTATACCCAACCCAGAACATTTACACATTTCTGAAGCTGAATACCAAGACCGGACAAATCACCCAACTGCAATACTCAATTAGTGCTAATGACGATCGTATGGAGTTAAATGTAAATAGCACAGCCTTTATTGACGAATCATTGTCCGAGGAAGGCCGCTTTAAACTCTACCCTACCCAGAATATTTACAACTTTCTGCTTCTCGATACTCTAACCGGCAGAGTATGGCAGGTACAATGGAGCAGCAACGATGCAAACCGTGGCATAATTGGTGAAATCGAATCGAATCCCAGCACTTAATCAAGGTCGTCATCCTTTTCTATACCATTTTTGATTCTCAATAGCTATGCCGTATTATCATTCTCAATTAAAAAGAGAGCGCCAAAGCGCTCTCTTTTTAATAAATGGATGCTCACAACTATCCCTTCGGTCAACAGTCACTTTCCCCCATGCTGCAGGCGCGCCTGTTTTCTGAGCGCATCCCACATCTTCACTTCTCTCGCTGTCGTCTTCACATCATGGACACGGAAGAGGGTGCATCCCTTTTCGATGCCCCAAAGGTTCACCGCTGCGGTCCCCTCGTCTCTTTCTTCTGCCGGAAGGTCAAGGATCGTGCCGATGAACCGCTTGCGGCTGACGCCGAGAAGCCATGGATACGGGTATGCCTGTGTGAGTTCATCCAGGCGGGCGAGTATCTCCATATTCTGCTCGCCGGTCTTTCCAAAGCCGATGCCCGGATCAAGGATGATGTTCTCTTCCTTCACACCGGCGGCCAGTGCGATGGAAAGGGTCCGGTCAAAGAAGGACTTCATCGAGGAGATGATATCTCCCTCATACACGGTATCGTTCTGGTTGTGCATCAGGATGGCAGGGACGCCATAGGCTGCCGTGACGGCGGCCATGCTGCCGTCATCGTACTGAAAGCCCCAGACATCATTCACCATATGCGCTCCGGCAGACAGGGCTTTTTCCATCGTCTCATAGTGGTAGGAGTCGATGGAGATCGGAACGCTGCTTGCATCTAGCAGCAGAGGAAGAAGCTGCATGAGACGTGCTGTCTCTTCCTCTGCCGTCAGCTCTGTGTGTCCCGGCCTTGTCGACTCTGCGCCGACATCGATCAAAGCAGCACCGTCTGCTGCCATGTCTTTCATATGAGACATCGCATGTTCTTTGGTATTCCACAAGCCTCCGTCGGAGAAGGAGTCGGGCGTCACGTTCAGGATGCCCATGACAAGGGAAACATCTCCGAGGGAAAGCATTTTCCCATCCTTCCATTTGTAATTGCGCACCGGTCTGGTCATATGTATCTCCTTTTGCATCGCTGCAGGAAAAAATATCGTAAAGATCAAGGGAAGCGGCTGCTGCATATCTTCCAAATTATACCATAAAAGGGCAACAAAAAAAGCGGCGTAAGCCGCTTTCCTGTGCGAACGAATCATTGAGGAGTATGATTCAGACGCAGCCGAATTGATAATCAGGGAAATAATCATCAATTGGACAAGCAGAACAACTCTGCTGCATGGCATTTCCTCCATGTACTTCTATTATACATGATATTTGAGAAATTTCCAGTGGGAAGCATCGAAACTTGAAATATTAAAGGGACTCTCTGCCCAAAAAGGGCAAATGGCAGGGGCGATCTTCCGTTTGGCATGGGATCCGCACCCTGCTGTGCTTATGCCTCTTCGATGAGCCGCTGCAGAAGCTCTGCTTTTCGATTCACGGCAGAGAGGAAACGGGAGAGATCCGCTACGGCATCCTTCCAGTAGATGAGAGCGACGGCATCTTCTCCGCTGTACAGGAAGCGAAGAAGTGCAAAGCTCTCCTTTTCCCCGCGTTCCTGATAGGCAGCGATGCGATGCAGGCGCGCTTCCATCTTCAAGCGGTTTCCCTCCGTATCTTCCATATAGCGGAGGATCTTCTGCCATTCCGTGGCTGCCCCGCCGGAGAGCTCCACGAGGGCAAGGATCTCTTCCGGTACGGAGAGGTCAGTCCGCAGCAGAGCGAGCCGTCCGATCTCTTTCAGCACGTCAAAAGCCTTCACGGCTTCTAGCAGAAAAGCCGCCGCATACGACTGGCGGCTTCCTTTCCATGTCTTGGAGAGCTTCGGCGTCATCTCCTCTTGAAGGGTTGCCATATGACGAAAGGCGGTGAGAAACGCGCTGTATGTCTCCGGCGACATGTTCTTTGTCCACAGGACTGTCAAAAGATCAGAAGCTGCCTGCCAGTCTTTTTCAGACGCACGAACGGCGCCCCAGAATTTTTCTTCCTTATTTGTCATGGATACTCCTCATACCGGGGAATCGCTGATCCTGTCTCATCGGGACAGGATCAGCATTCCTCTTTTTTCTGCCTATATGTTTTATAGCTTACAGTTCGATACTCTCTCCGGGCTTCACGACGATAACGTCTATGCCCTCTTCCCTGCCCTTTTCCGCAAACGCCGCTGGATCCTGCGCGATGACGGGCCAGGTATTGTAGTGAAGCGGGATCACATGCTTTGCTTCCAGGAATTTCGCAGCGAGGAGCGCATCCTCCGGCCCCATCGTGTAGTTATCCCCGATCGGAAGGATGGCATAGTCGATATCATACATCTCGCCGAAGAGCTTCATATCGCCAAAGAGCGCCGTATCGCCTGCGTAGTAGACGGTCGGTCCCTCTTTGAAGGAGATGATAAATCCGCAGGGGATGCCGCCCGGCACACCGCAGCTGTGCAGTGCCTGTACCATTTTGATCGTGCTGAAGTCTGTCTTGTACCGGCCGCCAAGATTCATCGGTGCAAAGTTCAAGACCGTTTTCGGGAAAAGACCGATGACTTCAGGGATGGCAACGACCGTAGCACCCGTGCGGCGGGCGATTTCTACAGAGTCACCGAAATGGTCGCTGTGCGCATGGGAAAGCAGGATGTAGTCGCATTTCACCCGATCCGGCGATACGGCGGCATCGCCATTTCCTGTCAGGAAGGGATCAAAAAGCAGCTTCTCCTTGCCGGTGTCCAGACGGAAGCAGGCATGTCCGAAAAATGTGTACTTCATAAAAATCGCTCCTTTCGAAACTCATAAAATGCTATGGATGGCTTGGAATGTATCGCTATTTATTCTTTCGCGCCATGATTTCCTTGACGATCTTCTGTGCCACATCAGCGAGGGCGATGCCGCGCTTCATGCTGGTCTGCTGCATACGGCGGTAGGCATCTTCTTCGCTGATATGGTAGTAGTCCATCAGAAGTCCTTTGGCGCGGTCGATGATCTTTCTGGCGGCGAATTCACGCTCCATGTCTTTCACACGATCCACGATCTCGCTCTTCTGCCTAAACTGAGATACCGCGATCTGGATGGCGGGGAACAGATTTCTCTCATCGACAGGCTTCATGACATAGCCGAAGACCATGGATTTCTTCGCCTTTTCGATGATGTCTTCATCGCCGAAGGCGGTCAGGAGGACCACCGGCGCCGCATTGTCATGGGCGATCATCTTCGCTGTCTGGATGCCGTCAAGGCGCGGCATTTTCACATCGAGAATGACGAGGTCCGGCTTTTTTTCTTTGACAAGCTCCAAAGCTTCCACGCCATCCGAGCCGACGCCGACGACCGTGTGACCTGCTTCTTCGAGCATTTCCCGTAAATCCATGCAGATGAGCGCTTCATCATCTGCTATGACGATTCTATATTTTTCTGCCATTTTTATGCCTCCATCAAAGCGAGCGGGCAGTAAATATCTGCCACGACCATAGAATCCTCATTTTTTAAGCAGAACTCGCCCTTGAGTTCGATTTCTGCGAGATTTCGGACGATTTGAAGCCCCAGATCAAATGTCTTTGTTCCGAAATCATCCGGCAGCGGGTGTCCGTTATTTTTGATATATACATGCAGCCGTCCATGATCGATCTCCGTGCCGACCACCAGCGTGCCGCGCGGTATTTCATGAAATCCATGGTCGATCGCATTGTGAATGAGTTCATTCGTCGCGATGGCAAGCGGCACGGCCTTTTCGGAATTCACGATCAGAGGTCGCTTTCCTTTTTCACGCACCACATCGATGGGACGAAGCGCGAGACTGTCGACCGAGAGCTTGCAGATCTTATCGAGAAGCACATCCATATCGATCTGGTCCCCGCTCTGGTTCGCCAGAATGTCGTGGATTTGAGAAATCCCAAGGATACGGCTGACAGCTCTCTTCAGTGCTTCTTTCGTATCTTCGTCTTTCGAGCGGCGCGCCTGCATGCGAAGCATCCCTGCAATGGTATTCAGGCTGTTTTTCACGCGGTGATGGATTTCTTTGATGACGGAGTCCTTCACAAGGATCTGCCGCTCTTTTTCGCGGATCGCTGTCACGTCGGTCAGGACGAGCACCGTCCGCATCACCCGACCTCCGGAAATGATCGGGAGTCCCCAGGCGGAGAGCGTCATATTTTCAGATACTTCATCGCTGAAGGCGGGACGACCTGTCTTCATGACTTCGTCGACCAAGGGGAAGTGGACGATGGTGTGTCCGATGATACCCTGCTGCTCGACCGCTTCCTTGTCCAGCACAAGATAGAGATCATCAGCCATGTCATTCGCATACATGATACGTCCGGCAGCATCGAGGATGATGACGCCGTCCTGTGGCCGGATGCTGTAGTAGTCCTTGCCGGCGAAGGGAACCTGCAAAGCCAGATTGGCCGTGTCGGTCAGCACCTGCTGCTGAGACAGGGACGCAGAAGCAAAACAGACGACGGCGAAGGGCCGCCCTGCATTGTCGACGATCGGATATGCCGTGACGGCGATTTCCCGCCCCTGATCCAGCTCCTTCCTGCCGACGACCTTGCGCCCTGTCTGGAAGACATTGTCGATGATCGCGAGATCATCGACCAGAAAGGTGTCTCCGGCATGGAAAAATGTCGAGCCATGGGTGTAGGATGGCTTCACGGCGGTCAGTATGACGGAGATGTCTTCATTCTTCCCGCGGGCACAGAGGTAGACCTGGCTCTTGGAAATATCGGAAGCGCACTGCAGAGCCACCTGCATGTGATCTAAGATTTTTGCCTGTACGCCAGTCAGATCGGTCGTATCGCGGACCAAGGTATAGAGCTGGCTGACTTCGATTCCTCGGGTCTGCATCGCGTTTCATCCTCTTTTCTTTCGGAAATTACAGCTTCACCTGATCCGCCAGAAATGGCAGCCGGGGATCTGCATTGAGTGTTAGCGGGGCAAAGTCCCCTGCCTGCGCCATGTAGTAGGCACGGCAGCCGATCATCGCCCCATTGTCTGTGCAGAGGACGGGATCGGGACGGCACATGCGGACGCCGCGCTTGTCACAGGCGGCTTTCAAGGCTTTGCGAAGGCCGCTGTTGGCAGCGACACCGCCGGCCAGCGCGATGGTCGTAAGACCTGTCGCATCCACGGCGCGCATGGCTTTCTCGACCAGTACATCGACGACGGCTTTCTGGAAAGAGGCTGCCACGTCCTTTGGCTGGACCTCCTCTTTCTTCATTTTTGCCGTATTGAGGTAATTGATGACCGCTGATTTCAGTCCGCTGAAGGAGAAATCATAGGTGTGCTCTTTCCCAAGTCCCATCGGGAAATGGATGGCATCCGGATTTCCTTCCTGCGCCAGACGGTCGATGTGAGGGCCGCCCGGATAGGGATAGCCCATCACGCGAGCGATCTTGTCGAAGGCTTCTCCGGCCGCATCATCGCGGGTCTGTCCTAAGAGCTGGAAGGTATTGTAGTCCTTTACGATGACGATCATCGTATGCCCGCCGGAAACGACGAGTGCAAGGAACGGCGGTTCCAGATCCGGATACTGGAGAAGGTTCGCAAAGATATGTCCTTCCATATGGTTGACGGCGATCAGCGGTTTCCCGAGTGCCCAAGCAGCAGATTTCGCTGCGGCGACACCGACCAGCAGCGCGCCCACGAGCCCCGGCCCCTGCGTCACGGCGATGGCATCTATATCCTGCCAGTCCAGATGCGCTTCTTCGAGGGCTTCGATGGCGACAGGAAGCACATCCTCGATATGGTGGCGGGACGCGATCTCCGGCACGACACCGCCGAATTTCTTATGAATCGGCACCTGGGTGGAGATCACATCGGATAAGATATGACGCCCATCTTCGATGACTGCGCAGGAAGTCTCATCGCAGCTCGATTCAAAGGCTAGTATTTTCATGTTGACTCCTTATAGTAGTGTTGAATAGATCCCCGGACTTAGGGGTCAGGGGAATAAGAAAAGGCCTTCTTCCCCTGAGAAAAGGGGCGCGGCTTTTCCGCCAGGAAAGACGGACAAGGCATAAGCCCCCTCTTTGTCTTTACGTTTCCGGTCCGGTCACAATGCTCTTTCCATCACATACCCATCCTCGATGGGCAGCTCGTAGACCTTCTTTCGGAGGCCCAGATTTTTGAATCCGAAGGTCTCATACATCTTCTGTGCGGACAGATTGCTCACGCGGACTTCGAGAAACATCGTCTGCATACCACGGCCCCGAGCTTCTTCGATGCCCTTTTGAAGGAGCATACGTCCGATGCCCTGACGCCGGCTGCATGGGCGGACGCCGATATTCACAAGTTGTGCTTCGCCCGCTATGAACCAGAAACAGCCATAGCCTGTGATAAACCCGTCCTCTTCGGCCACAAGGTAGAAACTATGCTCATTCTCCATGAGGTCATGATGCACCGTCTCCTTGCGCCACGCATCGGAAAAGCAGAGGCAGCCGATATCATAAATGGCAGACACATCCTTTTCCTCCGCTTCACGGATCAGGATTTCCCGTGCAGTTTTTCCCATAAGACCTCTGCCTCACTGCGGCGAATGTAATTTGGAAGAAGGGAGAGCGGATCATCCTTTTCGCCCTTTTCCAGCCTTGCCCAAGCTGCTCTTGCGACACTGCCGGCTCTGGCAAGGCGGCTGTGTGGCGCTGCGACGCGGATACCGGTGGACTCGAGCTTTTCCTTATACGTATCGGCACATTCGCCGACCGCGATGACAGGGCCTCCATGACGGAGAGCCGCCGCAATGACATCATCAATGGGCGCCGCCTCTTCCGGTGCTTCCTTCCAGAATTCGTCAAAAGCCCCGTAGAGCGCCGCATAGACATGGCCCCGCTGGGCATCCTCGAGCGGCAGGATGAAAGCCTCGGCCCCCTCCATATTCCGCGCCAGTGACTCCAGCGTATCGACCCCGACGATCGGTACTTTCCATATATAGGCTGCCATCTTCGCTGTCGCAAGGCCGATGCGCAGTCCGGTGAATGAACCGGGCCCGATGGAGACGGCGATGGCCGTGATGTCTTCTTTAGATACGCCTGCCTCCTTCATCATGGCATCCAGATGCGGAATGAGCTGCTCGGAATGGGTCAGTCTTTTCTGCACCGTCCATTCTGCGACGAGCCGGTCTTTTTCCGCCAGCGCGCACGACAGCACAAGGGAAGAGGTATCAATGGCTAGAAGCATAATGTGTAATCTCCTTTACGATCGCATCCGGAGCGGCGTCGCTCCATGTGATGCGGATTTCTCTTTCTGTTTCCGAGAGGACACGGATGTCTATATGGATCGCTTCCGGCGGCACGACATCAGGAAACATGTCTGCCCACTCAGCGACCGTCACGCCGCCCGTGCTGTATTCCTCCCACCCGATATCATAGAGCTCTTCTTCTCGATGCAGGCGGTAGAAATCAAAGTGCTTCAGGGGAAGCGCGCCCTCGTAATAATTCATGATCGTGAATGTCGGGCTCCCGATAACGCCGGAAATTCCCATGCCGGCAGCGAGTCCCTGCACGAAATGGGTCTTGCCGGCGCCCAAATCTCCGGACAGGGCGATGAATTCATCATTCACCGCTGCTGTTCCGAGAAATCGTCCAAGCGCCATCGTTTCATCCACGCTCTTTGTATGTAGTACTACCTCATGTTTCATGGAGCCACCTCATCAGATCTTCATGGCAGGCAAGACCTGCCTCATAGCCCTCTCGGTGGAGCGAGCGGAGCTTCTCCACATTCTTCTCCGTCCGTGATACGACGACGGGCTTTCTCGGGCGGATGACAAAGACGCGCCCTTCTTTTTCCAAAGAAAGGAGTTTTTCTACTTTTTCATTATATATCGCAGGGATGGCGCACATTTTCTCGACCACCCGCGGATAGTCCTTCCCATAGAACAGAGAGAGCAGCGCATGAAATCCGGCAAGCACCGGCTTTTTGCGATAGTCTCTATCGCGCGTTAAGATGTACACCGGCTTTCGGCAGCACGTAGGAAGCTCCTCAGGCAGCGGCACAAAAGGCATGCCGATCCCGCCGTCTACATAGACGCCGTCCTTCAAAGGGACAGGCTTTGAGAAAAGTGGGATCGAGCAGCTGGCTTCCGAGATCTTGAAAAATTCCCTCATCGTACACGACCGGCTCGACACGTAGACCGGCTGACCCGTGAAAGCATCCGTCATGATGATATAGAGCGTCTCCTTTGACTGTTCCGCTGACACAAAATCGTAGGGATCGATCGACTCCGAAAGCTCACCGAAGATGAAGTGGAAATTGAAATAACTCCCCCGCTTCACCAGATGCCGCAGTCCCATATAGCGCGGATCCTTCGCAAATCGGGTATTCATCCGAAGACTTCTCCCCCTCTGGTGTGCCAGGTAGCACAGCCCCTGCATGGAACCGGCTGAGATCCCCATAGAGCAGGGGAAATACAGCCCTTCCTCCATGAAGGCGTCCAGCACGCCGGCCGTGAAGAGCCCGCGCATCGCACCGCCTTCCATGATGAGCAGGCTCTCTTGCGCTCCATGGATCTCGCTTTCTGTATTCCACGCTTTCATCATGAGTGAATGGAATGCCTCCTTTGGGGATGGCGACCGGGGATCGGATGGTCTCACCGAAGGGGCGTACCCTTCGCTGAGACCATCTCCCGTGAAGCCGTTTTTACTTAGAACCCTTCGACTGATTCTTGACTGCATTGATCTTCGCCGCGATGGCATCCTGATCTCCTAAGTAGCTTACATCATGCACCGTGAAGTCTTCATTCAGATGATAGACGAGCGGCACACCGGTCGGTACATTCATGCCGGCGATCTCTTCATTCGAGATCCCCTCGAGGTGCTTTCGGAGCGCGCGGATGGAATTCCCATGGGCTGCGATCAGGATCTTCTCTCCCTTTGCGATTTCCGGACGGATCACGTCTTCGAAGTACGGAGCCACACGTGCGACCGTATCCTTCAGGCATTCCGTCAAAGGGAGCTGTACTTCATCCTTGAATTTCTGATACGGTGCCTGGTTCTCCGGGCATCTTGGATCATCTGCCGAAAGAGCCGGCGGACGGACGTCATAGGAACGACGCCACAGATGGACCTGCTCGGCGCCGTACTTATCCGTTGTCTCTGTCTTGTTGAGTCCCTGCAGCGCCCCGTAGTGACGCTCATTCAGGTGATAATTCTTCTCGACGGGGATCCAGGTGAGATCCATCTCATCGAGCACCGTGTATGCCGTATGAATGGCACGCTTCAGTACAGATGTATAGCATTTGTCGAAGGTAAATCCCTCTTTAGCGAGCAGACGGCCTGCCTCACGCGCTTCGCTGTAGCCTTTCTCCGTCAGCTCGACATCCGTCCAGCCGCAGAATAAATTCTTCTGATTCCATTCACTTTCTCCATGACGAATGACTACCAGTGTGTACATCGTTTTTCTCCTTTTTACAATACCTATCGTGAACCCCATATATTCTACTATATACTGCCTTGCCTGATCATCGGTCATGAATCACCAAAATGATCATACCCTTTGGCGAAAAGCCTCTTGCGCCCGTCTCGATCCGTCAGATACACGATGCCTGTGCCTTCCTCAGTGACCCTTCCGATCACAGAGACAGGCAGCAGCGGATCGAGCTTTTGAAGGTCTTCTTCTGAGATCGTCCCGATGAGTTCATAGTCCTCACCACCCGTGAGTGCCCAGTCCAGTGGATCCTTGGAGAGACGCGCGCCCAATTTTCCGGCTTCTTCGGAAATCGGGATCTTCTCGCGAAAAAGCTCGATCTCTACATGGCTTGCTTTGGCGATCTCATTGATCTCTGAGGAAAGACCATCCGAGACATCATTCAAAGATGTCGCTCCGGCTGCTCTGAGTGCGCTGCCGAGCTTGATCTGCGGACGCGGCCGCTGGTGGCGCTCACATAGAGAGGGATACTCTTCCGAAAGCCCCGCAAGCAGCGCGGAGAGTCCGGCGGCCGAGTCACCCAGTGTCTCCGTCGCAAAGACGAGATCGCCAAAGCGCGCCCCGCCTCGCGTGACTGCACGTCCTTTGGGCACCATACCGACCACCGTTCCTGTCAGAATGACCCCACTGGGAGAGCCCGTGACATCGCCGCCCAGAAGATTCACGCGATAGGATGAGCAGCACTCGCGGATCCCCTCATAGAGTGATTCCACCCAGGATACCGGCAGCTGCTCCGGGAGCGCCGCCGAAATGACGAATCCGATCGCATCCGCTCCCATCGCAGCCATATCACTGAAATTGGAAGCACAGAGCTTGTATCCGACATCGGAAGGGCGCATCGTTTTCTTGATAAAATGGATTCCTTCCACCATCGTATCGGTGGAGATCACCTGATCATAGCCGGCCGGCACCCTATACACCGCCCCATCATCACCCGAGCCAATCACGACCAGCTCCGGCCGATAGATGAGATCCTTCGCTATGCGATCGATCAGACCGAATTCACCGACATCTTTCACGGTCTCTTCCATGAAAATCCTCCTTCGAAGCGGCCTCTGCAGCTGCTGGTTTTGCGAAGATCAGGCTTCCACCAGCAGGGCCCCGAGACCTTTTAGCTCTGCGAGCGCTTTTTTATGATCCTCTTCAGCGACCCAGCCCAGCCCCGGGACGAGAAGCGTCACACTCCGCCCAGAGTGCAAAAGAGACAGAACCGTCTCCTTCACGCAGTACTCCGAAGCGATACCGCCCACATAGACATGAGAAGACGCGACATCATGCAGCGCCTCCCCTTCCGCGTTCATCCCATGGAAAGCAGAGTATTCTTCGACATCATCCCGCAGGCCTTTGAGGAAGAGATTTTCCTTCGATGGCCGATTGGCCGATCGCTTGATATCCCGTGCAAAAGAGGGATCCAGCGCCGCCCCTTCGGAGCCGGCCACACAATGGACCGGCCAGATGCCGCCATTCTTTTTGAAAGAACCATTCGTCTCGCTGTGCCAATCAGACGTATAAAGCGCGCGCACTTCGTGCGTATTGATAAAATCGACCAGCCATGCCACCGCCTCATGGCTGTGAGCGCAAGCCAGCGTACCATCGATAAAATCGTATTGACAGTCTACTATGATCAGATCATCCATGTGATGAGCCTCCTGTATGCAAAATGGAAATGTTTTTCTCTCTGCCATCTTATTTTAACATATCCGAAGAAAGATGCATAAAAAAAGTGCGCTGTGCATGAAACATCATGCACAGCGCGCCCTCTCTGATGGCAGATGAAAGCTCTGCTTAAATTAGGAATGAAGGTGGCGGCTTCGCCGCGAGTATATATGGGGCGATGCCCGAA
>ERZ779855.709-NODE-709-length-26749-cov-9.051510_pt1 | contig 26749 bp, 32 predicted proteins | sample MGYA00511370_ERZ779855 | MGnify/ENA primary metagenome ERZ779855 (study PRJEB29588, sample SAMEA1967319) | human gut metagenome | biome: human gut; feature: human-associated habitat; material: faeces | place: Denmark | collected 2008/2010 ...
AGCCGCCGGCATCTGGGGCACGGTCTTGGGCGCGGAGGTGCGGGCACATACCCAGCTCATCAGCGTGACCAGCAGTATGATGCACAGCAGCCCGGCAAACACCGTTCCCAGGCCCATCAGCACGACGAACAGGTTGGAATATTCCATACACTTTATACCTCACTTCATTATAATTGCTGTGTTCTTCCATAAAACAGACCATGCAAAAGCTGCGCGGTCTGTTTTCGCAAAATTATATTTCTATTTGCTGCTCCAGTGCAGCCAGCTTGAGGCACACGCAAAACACTTCCATAGCTGCATTCAGCTCATCGATCGGCGGCAGCGAGGGCGCAATGCGAATATTGCGGTCAGCGGGATCCTTACCGTAGGGAAATGTCGCGCCCACTCCCGTCATGGTTACACCAGCCCCCTTGCACAACTCTAATGTGCGCTTGGCAAGCCCCGGCAAAGTATTCACCGATACAAAATACCCTCCCTTTGGCTTCTGCCATACGGCAAGTCCTGCCGGTTTGATTTCCTTTTCCAACCATTCCAAAACACATTGGAATTTTGGCTTCAAAATGGCCGCATGGCGCTTCATCAACTCCAGTGTTACAGACTTGTCCTTAAGATACAGGACATGGCGCAGCTGATTTACCTTATCGTAGGAGATCATCTGAATATTCAGCAGCTTTTCCATATACTTCAGATTATCCTGCGAAGTTGCCATAACGGAAATGCCGGCACCCGGCAATGTGATTTTAGATGTGGAGGCATACTCAAACACCATATCGGGATTTCCCGCCTCGCGGCAAAGGCTCAATATATCCTCGAATGGAACAAAATCTCCATCAAACTCATGCACACAATAGGCATTGTCCCACATCAAAAGGAAGTCCGATGCGGCGGGCCTCATAGACGCGATGCGATGTACCGTTTCAGTAGGATACACGATGCCGTCAGGGTTCGAGTATTTGGGAACGCACCACATACCCTTCACGGCCGGATCCTTAATCAACTCCTCCACAGCATCCATGTCGGGTCCGTCTTCATTCATTTGAACTGCAATCATTTCAAAGCCAAAAGACTCTGTGATCTTAAAATGGCGATCATAACCCGGAGCCGGGCAAAGCCATTTGACCTTATTCAACTTGCACCACGGTTCCTTGCTGTGCAGCAGGCCGTGGGTAAACGCTTTGGAAATGGTATCGTACATCAGCGTCAAAGAGGCGCTGCCGCCGATGAAACACTCCTCTGGCTGGCAGCCCAGCAGCTCCGCGAACAGCTTTTTCGCCGTGCGATACCGGTCAGGTCGCCATAGTTGCGCACATCCGTTCCATTTACGACACATTGCTCCGGAGCGTTGAGCACCGTCAAAATGTCAGACACCATATCCAGTTGGGCTTTGCTGGGCTTACCGCGGGCCATGTTCAGCTGCAGCTTCTTGTCACATAAAGCCCGGTACTCGTCTTTTAGGCGCGCAAGCTCCTGGTTTTTTTGTGTTATGTCCATTTCCTCGTAAATACTCATACGATCCCCTCATTTCTGTTGGTTTTATATATAAGCCGTAAATTTGCTTCTACCCCGGCGAACAGGGGTTCCTCATCTAAGCAAAAAAGTGATGAATGCAGAGGTGGAGTATTACCGACCCCCAACAGAGCAAAGACTGCAGGACATTTCTCCGTGTAATATGCAAAATCTTCGCTGATCATTTGCCGGTCGGTCGGGGTCAGTAGATCCCGGTTTATCTGCTGGTATTCCCGTGTTCGTAGAGGGTCGTTGACCAGTACGGGGTAGTCCTGCACTACATCTATGCCATAGGTAATGCCATAGACTGCTTTCAAGTCCTGCGCTATGCGGCTGAACCTTTCCATCGTATAGTCATGCTCCTGATTGGAGAATGTTCGCAATGTGCAGGCCATGGTGACATCGTCGCACACGACATTGCGTCGCTGTCCGCCATGAATGCTTCCCACATGCAAAACCACAGGCGCTGTGCAAGGCTCTTCCGGCCGTGTAATTTCTCGCTTTAGGCTGGTGATCATATCCGCAGCAGCGGCGATGGCATCGACTCCCTCATAGGCCTTGGCAGCGTGTGCGCTTTTTCCGTGGATGTGTATGTCAAAGCCGAAGGAGCGCGACAGAAAAGGCCCCTCTATAACACCTAATTTTCCTGCCGGCAAGCCGGGAAACACATGCATACCATAAATACAGTTCACATGGGGGTTTTCCAGCGCGCCGCAAGCGATCATTTTCTTTGCCCCGGCAGCGCCCTCCTCCCCCGGCTGAAAAAGAAATACCACATTGCAACTAAGTTCGCTTCGATGTCGACTGACATACTCGGCTGTTGTAAGCGCTATGGCCATGTGGGCATCGATGTGACGCATATGGCACGCCGGATTCTTCTTGTATGGGGAGCCCATCCATATCCGCACGAAATGCAGCCGTGTATAGGGCGTGGTCGGCATAGAAAACCGCCTTCACACCGGTACCGGCGATGGGATATATTTCATCCGGCTCCATCGTCCGAAGCCAGGACAATACCTGCGCCTGCGCCTTGCTTTCGTGAAACGCTATTTCGGGAATGCAGTGAAGCGTACGCCGGAAATGCCGCAGCTTATTGATTATTTGCCCTGCATCATATTCTTGCAAAATCATGATGTATACACCGGCAGGAATCGGCCATTTTTCGCTTTAGACACCACACCATACAGATTTCCGCATTTGATGCCGTTTTCGGTAACAAAGCGTCCATTATAAATCACATGATCCCAGATCATTTCAGCCTCCTGTTATCCATGCGCTATGCCGCGAATCTCCTCCGGACTTTGGTATCCATGCGTAAAGAGATAGTGGTCGATCCCCTCCACGATCTGCGGCATACAGGCAGGGTTTACAAAGTTATTGCATCCCACCTGCAGCGCAGTCGCTCCCGCTTGCAGATAAGCTACCGCATCCTGCCAGGAGGTAATCCCGCCGCTTGCAATGATTGGAATACTGACTGCGCTATAAGCCTGCCAAACCAAGAAAAGATTCTGGGCAAAAATAGCCGGGCCCGAAAGCCCTCCGCTGATATTCCCCAGGACAGGCCGCTGTCTGTCAATATCGATAAGCATGGCCCGGAAAGTGTTGCTGACCGTAATTGCATCCGCCCCGGCATCCTGCGCCGTTTTCGCACTGACCCGGATGTCCGTAATATTAGGCGTAAGCTTTGCAATAAGCGGCAGAGATGTCTTTTTGCGCGCCTGAGAAATCGTCTCATAGAGGAGCCTTCCATCAGAAGAAAATGGCAGGCCGCTGCCCACATTCGGGCAGGAGAGGTTCATCTCAATGGCAGCGATCCGAGAGTCGTTGTCGATGATCTCAAGGCTCTCGGCATAATGGCCTGGCTCTGACCCTGCAATGCTCAGCACAATGGGTGTATGCAAGCTCTCATAACGAGGCAGCTCTTCGGCCATGAAGTTTTCTATACCGGTGGACGGGATCCCTACGGCATTGAGCATCCCGGCGCTGGTTTCCGCTATACGCGGCATCGGATTGCCCGAACGCGGATGGCGATGTACACTCTTGACCATCACCGCGCCCAGCTCATCCATAGGGAACAGTCCCGCGTTATTTTCAAAGTAGTCATATGTGCCGGAAGCCGGCATAACAGGATTGGCAAACACCGCACTCCCGATTCGGGTACGTAAATCTGTTAAGTACTTCATTTGACCACCCTTTCCACATCGAATACCGGCCCACTTTTGCAGACTCTCACATATTGTTCGGAGCAATCTGCCTTTTCGTAAGCTGTGCAGACGCAGCCCTTACACGCTCCGATACCGCAGGCCATATGTTCTTCCAAAGACACATAGGCCGGAAATCCATACTGCTGGTGTACTGCTTTCATGGTCCTTGCCAGCCGGTTCGATCCGCAGGAATAGGCCGCGTCAAACGGAGCCTTTGCCGCATCTGCCGCAAAACGATCCGCAATATTTTCATTGGGATCTGTCGTGGCTTGTACCACGGCACCCAGGGACTGAAAATATTCCTGGTGGAAAAGGAAATCACTGCTTTTGGCGGACAGATAGGCACATACCTCTATGCCCTGGCGCCGACACTCCTCCAAAAGAAACCGCAGCGGCGCAATACCGATGCCGCGGCCAAGAATGGCAACGCGCCGCGCTCCCCGAGGAATAGGAAAGCCTTTTCCCAGCGGGCCTAAAACCGTAACTGCTCCGCCATCTTTCTGCCTGGCAAGCAAGCCCGTCCCTTTCCCTACCCGCTTGTAAAGCAGAGTCAGCGTGCCTCGCTCCCGATCAACACTGTTTATACTGATGGGACGCATCAAAAACGGATCGATGCCCTCCCATGATTTGATCATCACGAACTGACCCGGCTGACTTTGCGCTGCCATGTCCTCCGTCAAGATCTCCATGCTGTACACATCTTTACATATTTCTGTCTGTCGCAACACTTTACGTGTCTGGTACATACTCTGTCCTTTCCGAAATACCGGCGTAGAAAATCAATCCTACGCCGGTGTTTCCATTAGATCTTACCGGTAATCAAGCCGAGCAGTGCCATACGGAGATACATACCGTTATGTGCCTGACGGAAGTAAGCAGCACCGGGATAGCTGTCCACCTCCGTGGCAATCTCATCCACACGAGGCAGCGGGTGCATGATGGTAATATCCTTCTTGGCCGCCTTTAGCAGCTCATTATTGACAATATAGCTCCCTTTGCAGCGCATATAAGATTCCTCATCGGGAAAACGCTCTCTCTGAACACGCGTAACATAGACAAAATCGGATTGCGACAGCGCCTCCCGCACATCCGTGGTTTCCACAATGTCAGCGCCCTTGGCGCGGAGGTCATCTGTGATTTCCTTGGGCATTTTCAGCTCTTCAGGGGAGGCAAAAATCATCTTATTACCGAACTGAGCCATAAAATAGCCCAGGCTGTGAACAGTGCGTCCATACTTCAAGTCGCCCAGGAAGGTGATCGTCTGACCGCCAATGTGGCCTTTCTCCTTGCGCATGGTATAAATATCCAGCAATGCCTGTGTGGGGTGCTGGCGAGAGCCGTCGCCGCCGTTGATCAGGGGCGCTTTTGCAATCTCTGCCGCCTCAATAGCAGACCCGGCCACGGGATGGCGCATTACGATGGCATCCACATACCCATCCACCGTGCGAATAGTGTCCTGCCAGGTCTCGCCCTTGGACTGAGAGGATGCCGATGCACTGCCTAAATCGATGGTGCTGGCACCCATTCGCTGGATCGCAGAGTTAAAAGAAAGACGGGTGCGGGTGCTGGGTTCGAAAAACAGGGTAGCCACCAGCATGCCCTCCATATCCTTGATGGCCTCGCCACTCTTCACACGCTTCTCATAGATCATCGCTGTATCCATGATGTGGCACAATTCCTGCGTTGTAAAGTCATAGCCGTTAATGATGTCCCGGCCTTTGAAATTGAAATCCATAATATTGTAACCTCCTGAGCTTGTAATTTGAAAATAGTGTTACTGATGAATACGGGTGCCGGTCTTGCCCTCGATACCGTCCTTGGCCTTTTCGAGCAGGGTGATAAGGGCGGTACGGCCGGCCTTGGACTCGGCGAACTTCACCGCGGCCTGGACCTTGGGCAGCATGGAGCCCTTGGCAAACTGGTTCTCCTCCATGTACCTGTAGGCTTCGGCGGGGGTCAGATCGTCCAGACCCTTCTGATCGGGCTTGTTGTAGTTGATGGCCACCTTCTCCACGGCAGTCAGGATGATGAGCATATCGGCGTCCAGCAGCTCGGCCAGCAGCTCGCTGCCGAAGTCCTTGTCGATGACGGCAGGGGTGCCGGAGAGCTTGCTGCCCTCGCGGATAACGGGGATGCCGCCGCCCACGGCGATGACCACGTGACCGGCGTCTACCAGCGCCTTGATGCTGGCCTTTTCCACGATGTCAAAGGGCTTGGGGGAGGGAACGACCTGGCGATAGCCGCGGCCGGCGTCCTCTACCATGGTGTAACCCTTCTCGGCGGCGATGCGGTCCGCCGTCTCCTTGTCATAAAAAGCGCCCACGGGCTTGGTGGGGTTCTGGAAGGCGGGGTCGTCCTTGGACACCACGGTCTGGGTCACGATGGTGGCCACAGGCTTGTCCATGCCGCGGCTGGCCAGCTCGTTGCCGATGGCCTGCTGCAGGTGATAGCCGATGTAGCCCTCGGACATGGCGCCGCACTCAGGGAAGGGCATATCGGCCTTGATGGCCTTGGCCTCGGCAGCGGTGGACAGGCCCAGATTGATCATACCCACCTGGGGGCCGTTGCCGTGGGCGACCACGACTTCATTGCCTGCGGCGATCAGGTCCACGATGGACTTGGCAGTCTCGGTGACCAGCTGGAGCTGCTCAGCGGCGGTATTGCCCAGTGCGTTGCCGCCCAGCGCGATAACGATTCTCTTAGACATAATGCTGACTCCTCATGAACAAATTACTTTTCCTTTTTGCTGCGGGAAAGCCGGGCATCCCCGACCGGGGATCATTTCTGGTGGGCAATGCCCCGCATATCCGCCAGGCAGCGGAAACCGTTTTCCGCCATGAACCGGTCAAGTCCGGTGATGACCTCCTGCATACACAGGGGTTTGGTGAAGTTGCTGCACTCCACCTGCACCATCGTGGCGCCGGCCATAATGTACTCCACCGCATCCTGCCAACAGGTAATGCCGCCGCAGGCAATGATGGGAATATCCGCCGCTTCACTGGCACGCCAGACAAGATACATATTCAGCGGCTTAATAGCCGGGCCGGACATACCGCCGGAGATGTTGCCCAATGTGGACTTATGCTTTTTGATATCGATGGTCATGGCGTGGAAAGTGTTAGACAGCGTGATAGCGTCCGCTCCACAGTCCTGACAGGTGACCGCACTGACCCGAATATCCGTCACGTTGGGCGAAAGCTTGATAAACAGGGGAAGCTTGGTACTGGCACGCGCTGTCGTCACCGTCTGCCGCAGCAGCTGCGGATCGGAGGAAAATGCCAGACCGGTACCCACATTGGGGCAGGACAGGTTCACTCTACCGCATGGATACGAGGATCGTTGTTCACGATCTCCAGTGCCTGCTGGTAGTGCTTGACACTGCTGCCGGAAATGCTGAGTACCACCGGCGCACCGATATTGTCATACTTGGGCAGCTGCTTCTCCATGAAAGCCTCGATACCCACAGGGGTATGCCCACCGCATTTATCATACTGCCCAGTACCTCGGTAATGCGGGGAGGCGGATTGCCGGGATGGGGCATACGGTGTACGCTCTTGACCATCACCGCGCCCAACTCACTCATGGGAAATACATCCGCGTTGTTGTCAAAATAGTCATAGGCTCCAGAGGAGGCATGACCGGATTTTTGAAAGCCGCTCCCGCGATCTGTACGGAGAGCTCTGTCATGTAGCTCATTCCATCACCCTTTCTACGTCAAATACCGGTCCCTCTTTGCAAACGCGCACATAAGAGGGGTCATTGTTGTTCTGGGTATGAGCCTTGCACACGCAACCCTTGCAGGCACCGATGCCACAGGCCATATGCTCCTCCAGCGAGATATACGCTGGGAAGCCATACTGCCGGTGAAGCTGGGTCATACGCTGGCCCAAGCGGTTGGAGCCGCAGCTATACGCCACATCGAACTCCACATTCTGCAGATCCTCCGCAAAAAATCCGTCACGTTGGCGTAAGGATTGGTAGTCTCCCGCACCGTCACGCCCATGGAGCGGAACAGTTCCGCATGGAACAAGAAGCTCTCCTGCTTGGCAGAAAGATAGGCATACACCTCGATACCGCAGCTGACGCACTCCTCCACCAGGAATCGCAGGGGGGCAATGCCCATACCGCGGCCGATCACCGCCGCGCGGCGGGCGTTCTCCGGAATGGGGAAACCGTGGCCCAGCGGGCCGATGACCTGAACGGAGTCTCCCTCCTTAAGGTGGGACATCAGAGTAGTTCCCTCTCCCACCACCTTATACAGCAGGGTGATGGTGCCCTTTTCCCGATCCACGGAGTTGATACTGATAGGCCGCATCAGGAAAGGTACTTCTTCATTCCAGGACTTGACCATCAAAAATTGTCCGGGCTGGCTTGCACGGGCCATTTCCGAACCATACATCACCAGACTGAGTACACCGTCGCAGACCTCCGTCTGGCCGGATACGGTAAGTGACTGATACATATTACATCTCTTTCTATGTGTGTCGGGGGATCCCCGGGCGTGCCGGGGATCCCCCGGTACGCGTCAGATACCCAACGGCTCCAGTTTTTCCTCAAAGATCCGGTGCGCCTCGGTCGCGTTGACAGGTACGCCGCCGGTGGCCAGCATATAGTCACTGAATCGGCTGTAACGCTCGACCATATCGGGGTCAGACATGGAAAAAGTATGGAAGAGCGTGTGGATCATCTGCGGCTTTCCGGTCTTTTCATACCGGGCCAGCACACAGTCCCAGATGCGCTTGGCATTCTCTAGCGAAGACAGGTCATAGTCCACATACAGATAGTTTTCGTTCTCCGTACCAAGTCCATCGGCCCCCAAAGGGATCTCCACAACCTTGCTGGGGTTGGCGCAATCGCAGCCTACATGGCACTTGTCATTGCGGCACAGACGCCACGCGGTATAGGGCACACCCTCCCACTCGGCGGCGCGATCCGGCTTATTGATACCAGGAGCCGCGGTCAGATCGGTATCCATGCCCAGCCCCTCCATCAACGGCGTAAGGAAGTTGGCATAACCATACAGTCCGCCGCGGAAGCCGGCGGGAGTGATGCCTGCCGCCTTCATCCGCTGAAACTGGCGGGTGATGACCTTGCGCATATGGGGTTCTTCATTATTGCGGGTGCCCACACGGGCGATCTCCTCGTGCGTGTGCACCAGGATCTCGCCGCCGTTGTCGATGCAGCGGCGCCAGATGCTGTTGAAAGGCTCTTCGGTAAAGGAATCACGGCAGTAGGTGCCGGTGTAAACGGTAAAGTTCAGCTTACCGTCCAGCAGCTTCTTATAGAGGGTCACGATCCCGTCAGCCTCTTCCGCGCACAGTTCCAGTGGGGGAGGCGGGCAGCTATAGTTCTTGCGGGGGTTCAATGGTCCCAGCGTTTTCCAGCTTACGTCCACGATGGGGACAAAGAATACTTTCTCCATATTCAGGATCCTTTCTGTGTACTTTTCGGCCGAGTCAGCGGACAAACCTGTTAGCAAACAAAGAGCCGCCCCGAGGCACGGTGTCATGCACCCCGGCCAGATTCAGCGTGGCCCAGCACAGCGCCTGGTTGGTGGTGACCACAGGCATAGCTAAGTCACTCTCCAGCTGGCGGATAATGGTGGCGGTGGAAAGGTCAGTGGCCAGAATGCACAGCAGCGGTGCGCCGCACTTGTCCATTTCCCTGGCCGCGCGGTAAACGTCCCGTTCCGGCACACCGCAAACCGCCCGCAAACCTGTTACGTTGATGCTCTTCAATGTGGTTATCTTCAGGCCGTGCCGCGCGAAGGCGCTGGCAGCCAGCTGCTGCAGCGCTTCACCGTAGGGACACAGTACCGCCACTTCGCTGACGCCGAAGCTTTTGATGGCCAGACAGGTGGCCTCCAGCGCGGTGATCGCGGGGGTAGGCATCCATGCGGCAGTCTTTTCCTGAAATTGCTGATCCCAGCCCTCCACCGCAAAGCTGGTGGACAGGCAGCCATACAGCACAGAATCCACACCCGTGATGGACAGCTCCTCAGAGGCACGATCCACACAGGATACCAGATTGTGCAGCCCCTCAATACTGGCAGTGCCAGTACGGCTGGACACCATGCGGGTAGCGTGGAATGTCACGCCGTCAGGGGAAAAATAGGCCATTTCAGGCTCGATTACGGTATTATTTGTCGGGATCATCATCCCGATCTTTGCACGCCATCCAAACATACTGTATTCCTTCCTTTACCAGACGGGCTTATCGTTCCACAGGGACAGCTCAGTGCCCAGACCCATCTCCTTGGCGCTCTGATAAATGCACCATGCTGCGGGCAGATCGGTAACGGACATACCGATGTGCTTGAAGATGCACAGGTCATCGCCGGGCTCACGGCCGGGCTTCTGGCCGATGACCACTTCACCCAGATTGCCGGAGACCACGGACTCGTCGATCTCACCGTTCTTTAGACCCTTGACCAGCGTACCGGCGCCATGGAACTTGATCTGCTCCCAGTCGTCGGTATACAGCTTGTCAGAACCGGCATACACGCCCAGCTCAGCGTCGCTGGAGGCGATGTCGCCATAGAAGGCGCCGGGCTTGAGCCACTCGCGCTTCAGGTAAGGCGTGGTAGTGATAGTAGCGGTGACCACGATGTCGGCGCCCACAACGGCAGCCTCAGCGCTGGGAGCCACGGTGGCCTTTAGCTTACCTGTGGCGTTGACCTCATCGGCCAGAGCCTGAGCGCGCTCGGCGCTGATGTCGTAGATACGGACTTCCTTCAGGTTAGGCACGGCATAGGAAACGCCGTTGATCTGCATACGGCCCTGAGGACCGGCACCTACCAGCGCCATGACCTCGGAATCGGGGCGGGCCAGATACTTGGCACCCACACCGGTAACAGCACCGGTACGGACAGCGTTCACAATGGTGCCATCCATGATTGCCAGAGGCAGACCGGTCTCGGCGCTGTTGAGGATAATCAAAGCGGAGGAGCGAGGCAGGCCGTACTTGCTGGGATTCTCGGTCATAGCCAGTACCCACTTGATGCCCACGATGTCAAATTCGCCGCCCACATAGCTGGGCATAGCCATGATGAGACCCTGCTCCGCCTGCTTGGAGCCAGCGGGGCCTTTGCGCAGATTCAGCTTGCTGGGTTGTACGCATTCTTTTCTGCCGTGTACGGCAAAGCCCTTTTCCACAGCAGCGAACACCTTCGCCATGTCCAGGCCACCGGCCTTAACGATGTCGTTTTGGTTCAAAAAGATAAATTTGCTATCCATAGTTCGTTTCCTTCCTTTTCAGTTATTGGTATCAGAAACGTCAGACACATCAGATGTGGAGGCGTTTTCCTCAGAGACGGGGGCCGCTTCAACCTCAGCCACAGCGTGGTGCTTTTTCATCAGGATCCGCTCGATCACGATGGCAACCACGATTAGGGCCACACCGCAGATATCGGTGATGCTCTCAGGCACGATCAGCAGCAGGGAGCCGATACCATAGATGAACCGTAGCCACACAGGGTGGTTGATGAACAGATGGCCGGCACCGGCGGCAGCCAGGAACACAACGCCCACGGTAGCGGTCAGCAGTACGATGGCGAAGGAGAGGATGGACTCGATGTTCTGACCCACCAGCATGGGCTGATACGCAAACATAAAGGGGATCAGGAAGCCAGGGGCAGCAATGGCCATGGACTTCACGCCCACCATCCAGGGCTTTGCATGAGCAATACCAGCCGCCGTATAGGAGGCGATAGCCACGGGAGGCGTGATATTGGACAGGCAGGAGAAGTAGAACACGAAGAAGTGAGCGGAGAACAGGTTGCAGCCCATGTTGACCAGAGCGGGCGCCACAACGGTAGCTACAACGATGTAGCAGGCGGTGGCGGGCAGGCCCATGGACAGGATGATGGAAGCCACTGCGGTCAGCAGCAGAGCGATAAACAGGTTACCGCCGGACAGGGAGATGATGTTGTAGGTCACAGTGGTGCCCAGAGCGGTCATGTTGCAGACGCCCACGATAATGCCGGCGGCAACGCAGGCGATCAGAGCGGACAGAGCAGAACGGGAACCGCCGGCCAGACCCTCGATGAACTCACGGAAGGTCATGCGCTTGCGCTGGATCTGAGACACCAGAATGGTGGCGATCATACCCATGAAAGCGGCAAAGATAGCGGTATAACCCAGCAGCAGGGCAACGATAATGGTGACCAGCGGCGCAAACAGCCATACACGGCGGCCGAAGTCATGCAGAGGATCCTGCTCGGTACGCTCGACACCCTTTAGACCCAGTCGACTTGCCATAAAGTGAACCCAGCAGAAGCAGGACAGGTAGTACAGAATAGCAGGGACAACAGCGGCGCCCATGATGGCGCTGTAGGGGCTGGACAGGTAGGTTGCCATAATGAATGCCGCAGAACCCATGATAGGAGGCATGATCATACCGCCGGTAGAGGCCACAGCCTCAACGGCGCCGGCAAACGCAGGATCAAAGCCGGCCTTTTTCATCATGGGGATGGTGAACGCGCCGGTGGTGGCCACATTGGCAGCGGCAGAACCGCTGATGGTGCCCATCAGGCCACTGGAGATAACAGCCACCTTGGCGGGGCCGCCGGTAGCCTTACCAGCGATCTTGTTGGCAACGTCGGTAAAGAACTCACCGGTACCGGATTTATTCAGCAGAGAACCAAAGATGATGAACAGGAAAATATAGCTGGAAGCCACGTTTGTAGTCTGGCCGTAGATACCGTCACTGGTCATGACCATGCGGGTGATAAAGCGGTTGACAGAAATACCATAGTGGCCGAGAACGCCGGGAATATATCCGCCGAACAGTGCGTACAGGGTGAAAATCACCGGCAGCAGCGCCATGACGTTACCCACGCAGCGGCGGGTGGCTTCCACGACCAGCAGCAGCACGATGACACCGATGACATAGTCAGGAGTGGTAGGCTTCAGGTTGGTCTCGGCCAAACGGTCGACAATGGCGGCAAAATAGCAGCTGGAGAACATACCCAGCAATGCCAGCAAATAGTCAAAATACCGCAGGGCGTGGGCTTTTTTAGCAAGTTTCATGGGATAGCACAGGAAAACCAGTGTCAACACAAAGCCGACGAAGATACCGGCCTTCTTCAGGGCGTCCAGCAGCAGGAAGCTATTGGACCAGATACCCCAAATAGCGAAAATCAGGGAGATACCAAAAATGATCCGTGCCTCAAGCGTTTTATCCTGAGAGCTCAATGAGGTATCTTCGATCTCGGATTGCGCCAGGCGCGAATTCATAATGTTTTTTTCTTTCTTTTTCATATTTCCTCCGAATAAGCAATCTCTTATGTGACGATTCCATTGTGTTGGAATGGGAGATGCATGGAAAATGACATCTTAAAGTGGTTCGATTCTCTTCTTATGGCCCTTTTCCCACCGCCGGAGTGGATATCCCTCCGGCGGTGGGGCCAGGCGGCAGAGAGAGGAGAAAAAACTCAGTAGCAGTTAATTAAAGTGTATAGCAAATGAAAGCTGTGGTTCACTTACTTGATGAGGCCCAGCTCACGCATGGCACGCTCAGCACCGGGATGCAGCTGCACGCCGGAAGCAGCCATGGTGTTGATGCTCTCTTCGGGGTTCAGGAAGCAGGGGCCGTTCATCTGGGGATTGATGGCCAAAACGTCAGCCTGATTGTTGTACAGCGCCATAACGATGTCGTACACAACATCCTCAGGCAAATCAGCATTGCAGGCGATGAAGCCAATATGACCAACAGCAGTGACGGTCTCAGTCTGGCCAGGATAGGTGTCGGCAGCGATGTCCATCTGAGTCATGAAGCCCCAGTCGGTCAGCAGGGTGTCCTTCTCTTCCTCGGTCAGGGAGTACAGGCGGCAGTTGCTGTTGCCGCTCAGAGCGTCAGCCACAGACGAGACAGGAGTGGCACCCGGAGTGATCAGCGCATCGGCCAGACCGTTACGCATGGCGTCCAGACCCTCGCTGATACCCAGAGAGCTGCCGTTAATATCATCCATCGTGATGTTGAAGGAGGAGAGAACCTTCTCCATGGTGACAGCCTGACCGGATCCGGCCTCACCAACAACGATGTTCTTGCCCTTGAAGTCAGCGATGCTGTTGATTCCGGAACCATCGCGGATAACGATGTTGTACTGCTGGGACAGGATGGGCAGGACGATGCGCATATCGGGATGGGGGTTGCCCTCGAACTTGCCGGTACCGTTAACGGCATCGATGAAGATATCGCTCTGCTGCACCACCAGGTTGGCCTCGCCATCAGCCAGCAGACTGACGTTTTCCACGGAGCCGGAAGATGTAGTCGCGGAAGCTCTGTGGACGGTCTTGTCAGAGATGACCTGAGCGCAGGCCAGACCGGCTGCGTAGAACGCGCCGCCGGAGGTAGCGGTGGCCAGATTCAGACGGGTAGGCGTGGAGCCGCTCTCGCCGTTCTCATCGCCATTGGCGGGGGGTTGTTGCCGCCACAGGCAACCAGTGTGAAACACATGGCTAGCGCCAGAAGCATCGCAATCAGTTTTTTCATTTGTTTTCCTTCCTTTCTTCTTTTCTTTTTTACTACTGTTGTGTTGATGGGGTAGCGGTTTGTTGTTGACGTGGTACCTCTCTTTCTGCCAATCGTTGCAAATTGACCAATGACTTCAAGATGCTATATCTCCATCAGCCTTCCATATCCATGAATAGACTGGTGAATTTCTCCTGCCCGCAGCGCTGCCCACATGACAGCCTGATTGGAGCTGATAACAGGAATGCCCAGTTCATCCTCCAGACGGGCAATAATGTCCACCGAGCGGAAGTTGGTGCAGCTGATCACCATGGCGTCGATCTTATTATCCTGAGCAAAGGTCTGCTTTGCCAGGTCGTAGGCCGCCTCAGGAGGCAGCAGGCCGGAACCGCCGCGTTTGGTGATATTCAGGCCGTTGGCCTGAGCCACCTCAATATCCGCCGCCTTGAAAAAGGCAATCTGAAGCTGGTTGACTGCGTCTAGATAGGGTGTCGCCAGCGAGATACGCTTGGCCTGCAACTTGTTCAACGCTTTTACCAGAGAGCCTGCCGCCGTAACAGTGGGGCGGCCCGTCTGACCCTGAATGGTATGAGCCAGTTCCTGATCAAAGGCGTAGCCCTTGGTAAAGCTGCCGCTGGTGCAGCCGTAGGCGAATACATCTCCCACATCCATAACAGACTCCACCACATCCGGGAGACTTTTTGCCATATAGGCTAGCTGCTCCAGCTTGTCAGTGCCCCGCATCAGCATGCGGGTCTCATAGATCTCTATACCTTCCGGTGCCATCTGGGTCAATTCCGGACGCATGACAGAATTGACACAGGGCACCATCAGCGCTATCCGAAGTTTGTTACCAAACATTCTCTTCCTCCTTTTCATGTGCGGTAACTGCCGCGGCAGTCCCGTTTTTTTGCGCAGGTCTTTTTTTTATTGTAAGCAACACCACTATAAGGAACGCCGCCAACGCAACAAGGAATATACGACGGTCAGGATAAACCATGGCGCAGCTGGTAATTCCGGCAACTGCACGGGCCCACATGGGCCACAAAACCACCAGCCAGCCCTGAATAGCCACGGCAGCAGCGGCTCCTGCCACCACCGCAATAAGCAGCGGGATCACCGCCTGAATGACACTCCCCTGAAACAGCAGGCCTTCATCACAGATAAATACGTAGGGGATCAACACCAAAGGAAGCGCTAGACTCATGGCCTTCAGACAAATGCGATTGAAATTTTCCTGTGTCAGCGCCGCTACCGCAGCGCTACTGAGCGCTACAGGCGGTGTAAACGGTGCCATGACCGCAAAGAAGATGATAAACATATGGGCGGGCATGATATCAGCCCCCATACCCATCAGGGCGGGAACGCCCAACGCGGATAGAACGATATACACTGCGGAGCTGGGGAGGAACATTCCCAGCAGCAGCGTCAGTAGCATCATCAGCAGCAAGCCGATATACAGGTGATTGTCTGAGATCTGCAGCACCAAATCCGTCATCTTCGGCCCCACATTCGTCAACGTCATGACCGTGATGATGATACCGGCGCAGGCGCAGGTCGGAGTCACAGAGAGTACCATCCGTCCCACCCTCTCGAATGCGGCAAGAAGCTGGGCCAAGTGGAATGTTCCTCGCCGAAGCTGTGCCGCCACGCCAATGGCGGCGATGGACAGCACCGCGTAGATCCCCGCTTTGATAGCACTGGAGCCCAGCAGCATCAGCAGCACCATAACGGCAATGGGTATCAGATAGAGCAGGCCCTGCCACAAGGGCTGGCTCTGTCCCGTCTCCTGCTGGTTAGGAACAACTGAGTGTATACAGTTCTTTTTGGCATGAAGCCAGAACACGATTCCAAGAATCAGGCAGTAGGCCAGTGAGGGGAAGATGGCTGCGCGAGACATCTGCATATAGTTCTTGCCCATGCAGTCAACCGCCACAAACATCACCCCGCCCATCACCGGCGGCAGAAGCTGCGCCACATTGGTGGAGATTGCCTGGATCGCACCGGCCTCCACCTTGGAATAGCCGCTGTCCTCCATCAGCGGGATTGCCAGAGATCCCACCGTTACGGCGTTGGCCACACCGCTGCCGGAGATCATTCCCATCAAACCGCCGGCCACCAGCGAAGTCTGAGCGGCGGCGCCGCTGAATCGGGAGGTCAGTCGCTGGGCGACCTGCACGAAGTAACTCCCCGCGCCGGAAAACTCAATAAACACGCCCAGCATCACAAACAAATATATGTAATTCGTGGACACGCCCAACGCTGTGCCGTAGATCCCCTCCGTACCCACGTACAGAAAAGACAGCACCCGCGGGATCGTCAGTCCATGACCAATAAACAAAGCCTCAAATACTGTATACAGTATACATATGAGCGTCAAAAATGTCAGCGTTTTATTCTTTAATCGGCAGGTAATGCCCAGTACCGACACCAACAGCGCGGCGGCGCACAGATTATCCAGCAGTAATAAGTTGCCCATCCGCAGACTGATTGCCTGAAATTCCAAGCAAATATATGCTGCTGAGATGGCAGATACCAAAGCTAGAAAAGCATCCACCGCAAGGAGAAAACGCTTATGCTCTTTCAAATCCGCTTCCATGTTCCAGCTGCAGCCCAGCAGGGCCAAAAGGCCCCAATGGATAGCCCGCTGGTACACACCAGGAAGCATTCCAAACAGCGCTGTCCAGCTCTGGAATAGGGCCAAAGCCAATGCCAGCAGAACGCTGACACAGCGCATCAATGATAATCGTTTCATGACGCCCCTCCCCGGATTTCCGTCACACCGCGGGATGCGTAAAATCGCTGCGCTGCAGGATGCAACGGGATGGGTGTCAGTGCTGCGTTATCCAGCGTGATCCCTTTGGCAATGGCCTGTATCTCGCCCAATTGGGGCAAGTGATCAAAGATAGATATCAATACAGCGTCCACATGGTTGTCAGCCACCTGACTTCCCGTGATCAGCATAACCCCAAGACGTACAGTGGGTATGGGCGCCTCTGATACGTCGGATTGGGAATAGGTGTCGGCCGGAATGGTGTCGGCACGGAAGTAAGGATATTGTTCTGCCAGCTCCGCCGCCTTGTCGATTGGCAGCAATCGTACATCACGCACCAGCGACAACTCCGTGATGGAGGAGTTGGGCATTGGCATAATAACAATCATAGCGTCGCAGTGACCGTCCCTCATGGCGATAACACCTTCAGAGTAGCTCATCTGAACGCCACTGACAGTACTCTCGTCCAATCCGTAAGCGGCCAGAATATCCAGCGCCGCCATATACAGCGAGGAACCGGGGGGGCTTAGCACCACCCGTTTGCCCCGCAGATCCTGTACCTTCCGGATACCGGAGTCATCAAACACCACGATCTGTACAGCACAGGTATACAGTTCCGCCACCGCACTGACATCATAGCACTGCGTATAGGGCCACAGGCCATTTCTGGCAGCATATGCGGCGTTGCTGTTAATAAAACCGAATTCCATATCCTGCCGGCCAACCAACGTGCCGTTTTCGATGCCGCCGCTGGTCACTTGCGCTTCTGCAGAGATATCCGTGATATAGCTGCAAATGCCGGCAGATATGGGATACCATTGACTGGTAGAGGTGCCGGAGGCCACCAAAACGGCGAGCTCGCCGCTGTCACCGCCACAACCGGACAGCCACAGCAGTACAAGCAGCAGGCAGGAAAGAAACGCTACCTTTTTCCGCAAGCACCGTCACATCCTCTCTAAATAATTCTGTTGTCAGGCCAGCAATTCCGCCAGCCAACTTCCGCACTGCTCGCGCGCCTGTATCTCCAGACCGCGAACCTGCGCCAGCTCCTCCTTTGTCAGTCCGTCGTAATGGACACCACCGAGACAGGTAACATTCCGGTTGGTCTGGGCGGCTGTATGCTCGGCCAGATCACGCAAAAGAAATTCGTCTTTATGGCCCGCCACATTCAGTACGCTGGAGGTAGCGCTGGTAGCCTGCCTGTCGGCCAAACTGGGTCTAGGATACGCCAGCACCACACTGCCCACATGGGCAGCTCCGCCGGAGACGATTGCCACCACATCGCTGCCCAACAGGAACAGCGTATAGGTGATGGACACACGCCCCGCGCTCAGACACTTGATTACGGTTCGCAAGGTTTATCCCTCCCACCGACGCAGTACACCGTTATCGTCAATGCCCAGCAAATCCAGCAGACGGCCTGTCGTCTGGTCGATCACATCGTCCAGATCCTTAGGCCGACTGTAGAAGGCGGAAACCGGCGGTGCGATAATACCGCCCATCAGCGTAACGGTACGCATATTCTCGATATGGTTCAAGTTCAGCGGTGTCTCACGAGCCAGGAGAATCAGCCTGCGCCGTTCCTTCAGCGTAACGTCCGCTGCCCGTACCAGCAGATTGTCGCCATAGCCGTTGGCAATACCGGACAGCGTCTTCATGCTGCACGGAGCGATCACCATGGCGTCGGCACAGTGGGAACCGCTGGAGATCTGAGCTGCCAGATCGTCACAGTCAAACACGCGCCCGGCCAGTGTCTCCACCTGCTCCACTGTGTAATTTGTTTCATAGGCGATGGTTTTCTTTCCCCAGTCGCTGATGACCAGATTAGTCGGAACATTCCGCTGGCGCAGCATTTCCAGCAGCCGGATGCCATAGATGCAACCAGTGGCGCCGCTGATACCTATTGTCACTGTCATAATGCCGTACCTCCTTTACCCGGTCACAGGGCATTCAAGATATGTTCCACAGACGATGGTTCATTGAAATTAGCCGTGCCGACACAAACAGCCTTGGCACCGGCCACCAGATACTCCTTTACATCATCCGCTGTCATAACGCCGCCGCAACCTACGATGTCCAGCTCTGTCTCCTGTGCCAACCGCCATGTCTGGAACACGGACAGCGGCTTGATAGCCGGGCCGGACAAACCTCCCACCTGAGAGCCGAGACGGGAATGTCCGGTCTCATCCAGTGCCATAGCCCAATAGGTATTGGCACACACGGCGCACTTTGCGCCGGCGGCAGCGGCAGCCCTTGCAGTTTCCACTATATCACCGGCCAGCGGCAGCAGCTTGACCCACACGGGCCGGTCGCCTGCCTGAGCAGCCGCCTCCACCTGTCGGCAGCAGCTCTCCAGATAAGCAGCATAGCCCATGGTGCGATACTGCTCATAGGTGCAGTAGAGGTTTACCTCGATCGCCTTGACCCGTTCCAATTCGCACAGCCGCCCTGTCATCTGCCGGATCTCATCCGGTGTGCCGGTGATACTGGCGACCACAGGAACGTGCAGCTTTTCCAAACTGCGGTAGAATATCTGCGCGAATTTTTCATAGCCCGGGTTCTGTAGTCCCACGTGATTCAATAAGCCAGCGGCCGTTTCCCATAAGCGGGGATTGGACGCACCGGGACGGGGCGCTGCCGTCATAGTACGGGTGACCAAGCCACCCAGCCGGTTCAAATCGATATAGTCAGCGTAGGAGGAACCGAACCCCATTGTACCGGCGGCATTCAGAATGGGATTTTGCAGCGTGACGCCGCCAACCAGGACTTCATGCATCAAACACTACCTCCTCCATAGGAAATACCGGACCATCGACACACACTTTTTTATACATCGTCTTTCCGTTGGGGCCGTGCATGGGGAATGCGCAGCCGGAGCAGGCGCCGATCCCGCAGGCCAAACGCTCTTCCAGCGAGACAAAGCCCTTGGCGCCGCATTGCTCAGCCCACTGCTGCACCCGGCGAAGCATCGCCACAGGGCCACAGGCATACACTGTCGTCTGCGGCGGCAACTGCGCAGGCAGAAGGGAGAGGACGATAGTCCCGTCCTGCTCCGCAGCCGTCTGCAAAGAAGAGAAAGAGGAAAGCGAATGACTGAGAAATAGCTGTTCTTCGGTCTTTGCCCCGTAATACATGGTCACAGGGACATCGGCCTGATGGAGCCGCCGCGCCAGCAGGTGCAGCGGCGCCGCACCCATGCCGCCCGCAATAAGAACGGCCTGTGTGCAATCTTCCGGAAACGGTGTACCGATGGGACCCATCAGATCCAGCTGGCTGCCGCAGGAAACTCGAGCCAGCAGCTCCGTACCGTGCCCCACAGTGCGGTACAACAGCACCACCTCGCCGTTTTGGGGATCAGCATCACAAATGCTGATGGGGCGGCGCAAAAGCGGCTGTGGCCCCTCTCCTACTCGGATAAAGACGAATTGTCCGGGGTGGCAACGCTTCGCAATGACCGGAGCGGCCAAGCGCAAGCGGTAATAGGTGTCCGCCAGCCGGGTGTGCTCCAGCACGGTGGCAAATTCTCGTGTTCTGTCTGACATAGCAGTACCTCGTTTCCGCTAGTAAAAAATGTTCTACCGGCAAGAAATTACTTCTCGCGGTTCTTCATGAAGTCACGAATCATCTCCTCAATATAGGGAGCGTCCTGACCGGGGGTAAACACGCGCTGGAAGTCCTCCTTCTTGTCCAGAGGAGCCGTGGCGTCGATGCCCATCTTGGAAGAAGCTCTGGGATAAGGAGCAGAGGGATCCAGAGTGGGGCTGTACATAGTAGGTAGGATCATAACATCCTTCTCAGGCTGCATACGGGTGTTGATAGCCCATTCCACCTGCATCATATCGTGGACATCAATGTCCTCATCCACCACTACGCACAGCTTGATGCCGATGTTGGCGGCCAGCAGTGCGGCAATGATGTTACGGGGCTCATAGGGATGACGCTTCTTGATGGAGATGACCAGATGATGACGGCTGGTACCGCCGTGGGTCATGCAGATATCCTTGATATCGGGGCAGATCTTGTAGGCCTCACGATAGGCGATAGCGGTGGCGGCCAGATCCATCAGCCAATGATTCTCGGTCATGGGCATACCGGTCAGGGCGTTCTGGAAGATCGCGTCGTGACGCATGGTGATGGCGGTGATCTCCACCACGGGCGCCTTGCGGATCTCACTGTAGGTGCCGGGATATTCGCCGAAGGGGCCATCGTCCTCGCGAATACCGGGGATGGTGCGGCCTTCGATAACGATTTCAGCGGTAGCGGGAACCTCAACATCAATCGTCTTGCACTTGACCATCTTCACAGCCTCGCCGCGCAAACCGCCAGCCATGCCCATCTCATCGGTACCCAGAGCGGGGCGGCACTGGGAAGCAATGGCGATAACAGGATCGCCGCCGATAACGGTAGCGATTTCGGTGCCGTTGCCGTTATCCTCATTGCGCTCGATAATAGTGCCCAGATTCCTGCCCTTGGGGGCGAAGCAGGTCATATGGTTCTTATCCAGCAGCAGCATACGGTGCATGGAGGAGTTGCGCTTGCCGGTAACAGGATCCTTGGCGATTTGAACGCCAGCTGTGATGTAGGGACCCAAATCCTTGGCAAAGTTGGTCAGGATGGGCAGCTTGTTCAGATCGATATCGTCACCCGTGATGACAACTTCGTGTACGGGGGTGTCCTTATCCTCTACCATCTCCGGCTCAATGAACTTGTTCTCATGAGCCACATACTCTTTGATGGTGCTTTGGGTATCATGGCCCAGGTCAAGGGCTAACTGCACACGCTCACGGCTGCCGTAAAGGCTGGCCAGCACAGGCATATCGTAACCCTCAACATTGGTAAACAGCAGGGCGGGGCCGCCCAGATCAGAGCTCTTGCGGGAAAATGCGGCGATCTCGTGCTTTGTGCTCACTTTACGGTCGATCACCATCAGGTCATTGCGGGCCTTCAACTCCTCTAGGAATTCTCTCAAATCATTGTACGGCATACGAAAAATCCTCCTTAAAATATTATTCCTTTTTACTGATGCCTCTTTATCGATAACACTATTCGCTGATAGGCTGATCCAATGTCAGGCAGTGCTTGGGGCAGGCCATCGCACAGGCACCACATTCCATGCACAGATCGTCCCGCACACGCCACAGCTTCTTTTTGCGATCCACCGTAATGGCATTATAGGGGCATTTTCGGACGCATAACCCACAGTAAACGCAACTTTCTCCGGCATTAAGGCGGAAAATCCCATCCGCTTCCGGCTGGGGCCGATAGGGTAGATCGTGCAGATCCTTCCCCAGCGCATTGGAGATAGCGTTGATAATAGCCGGTGCACTGGGAACCACGGCGCACTCCGCGATGCTCTTGGCTCCGTATGGGCCGGTAGGCTCACCCTTTTCGATGAAATCCGTTTGCAGTTGGGGCATCTCCAGAGACGAGGCCACATGGTAGCTGTGCAGGCTACTACGTTTAAGATGACCGCTGGCGTTGAACTCCAGCGCCTCAGACAGGGCATAGCCCATGCCCATCTGAATGCCACCCTCCAACTGTCCCTCGATCCCCATACGGTTCATTACCTTACCCACATCATGAACGGCAATATAATCTGTGACCGCCACCGCGCCGGTCTGGGTATCCACCCGGACGCGGGCCATATGCACGCCGTAAGAGCCGGGTACATGGTAGGAAGAGTGGGTCGCCACGCCGAAGATCTCGTTCTTGGATACGCTCTGTGCGTGGTTGACCACCTCCGCAAGAGGAACCCGCTTGCCGGACGTGTCAACGGCACAGCCCTGCTGTAGCGTAATACTTTCTTCCGGATCGCCCAAAAGAGCCGCCGCTTCATGCCGCAACTGGCGGGCCACATTCTCCGCCGCTTTCTTTACCGCGCCGCAGCTTACATACACGCCGCGACTGGAAAAGTCACCCAGATTCCAGCCGCACACATCGGTATCAGAGGCCAGACAGTCGATCTGCTCTAGCGGGATGCCCAATTCCTCGGACACCACCTGCATCTGAGTAATCAGTGATCCGTTGCCCATATCATGGGTACCTGTATGCAGAATGCAGGAGCCATCGTCGTTCATCTTGATGACCATGCAGTTCTGGTCAATTTGAGAACCAAAAGCACCGCTGCCGTGAACGCCCAACGCCCAGCCCACACCGATGCGGTATCTACCGTTCTCCTCCGACATGGGCTCCCAGTTTTTCTGCAGCTCCAGCACTCTAGCCAGACAATCCTTGGGTCTGGGATTGCCGATGGGGTGGCCCACGCACAGGTCGCTGTCTTCGGGATCAACAAGGTTGCGCAACTGCAACTTAGTATAATCCAGTCCCATCTCTCTGGCGATACGCTGAAGCTGACACTCCATAGCGAAGTAGACCTGGGGGGAACCGTAGCCCCGCATAGCACCAGCCACCGGTGTGTTGGTATAAACAGGAGTGCCGATGAAGCGCATGTTGGGGATCTTATAGGCCTTGAAGACCTTGGCGCTCATGGCGCCGATCACGTTGCCTGCACTGGAGGCGTAGGCACCGGTGTTGGTGATGACACGGATATCCTGTGCCGTGATGGTGCCGTCGTTTTTCACGCCGGTTCTAATATAGGTAACGGATGCGTGACGAACGCGGGTGGCCACCATGCACTCCCGGCGGGTCATGGTCAGCTTTACCGGGCGATGGCACAGCATTGTCAGCGCCGCAGGGATCAGTTCAATACAGGCCTCCATCTTGCCGCCAAAGGCTCCGCCGATGGTGGGGCTGATCACACGGATGCGGCTGAGGGGCATTCCAAAGATGCGGGAAAGAACGATCCGCTCACCAAAGGTGTTCTGAAAAGGTGCTATCAGCGTCAGCTTGCCGCGGGCATCCATACTTGCAATGGCGGTATGGGGCTCGATGGCACAGTGATGAATGGCAGGCGTGGTATAGCGATCCTCGAAAATGCGGTCAGCCTCCTGAAAGCCCTTGTCCACATCTCCCGCGTTTTTCTCCACCCTACAGGCGATATTGCTGGTGCCATGGAGAGGATAGGCGTCCTCCTTCATGGCCTGTTCCGGATCCACGTAAACCGGCAGCGGCTCATATTCCACTCGGATCAGGTCAATGGCCTGCTGAGCGATCTCCGGCGTATCCGCCGCCACAGCCGCTACCCGGTCGCCGATAAAACGCACTGTGTCATCAAATACCCGCTCCGTCTCAATAGGAGCCGGTACCTGCAGGTAAAAGCGCGTGGTACTGTTGAACCGCCGCTGGGGCGTGTTCTTATAACAGGCCACCGCATGTACGCCCGGCAGCGCCTCTGCCTCCGAAGTATCAATGGCTGTGATGCGGGCATGGGCCACAGGGCTGAACAGCACCTTCGCGTGCAGCATACGGGGCAACTCCATATCGTCCACAAACTGCAATTGGCCGGTGACCTTCAGGGCGGCGTCATGCACCGGGATGCTTTTTCCGATCATAGATTCAGGCTTCATGTTCTTCGTGCCTCATCATCCGTGCGGCGGTCTGTATTGCTTCCACGATTTTATAGTATCCGGTGCACCGGCAGATATTATTGCCGATGGCCTGACGAATTTCCAACTCTGTGGGATCGGAACTCTTATCCAACAACGCCTTGGCGCTCATAATCATCCCAGGTGTACAAAATCCGCATTGTACCGCGCCGCAGTTAATAAATGCCTGCTGAATAGGGTGCAGCGCAGCACCGTCGCACAGGCCCTCAATGGTCTCGATATGCTTGCCTGCAACAGCAGTCGCCAAAACACGGCAGGAGTTCACAGCCTCGCCATCAACAATCACCTTACAGGCACCGCAGTCACCAGAATCACAACCCTCTTTTGCGCCGGTCAGGCGCAGAACATGACGCAGCACGTGCAGCAGCGTCCATTTCGGCTCCACCGCCACGGCAACATCTTCGCCGTTAATGGTCAATACGATTGTTTCCATACTACGTCTCCTTTCTATGCGATTCAGGGAGGACAGCTTCCCGCAAAAGTAGATTCATTTTTTCTTTTTAGAAACATAGATTGATCTCCCATTATCCCCAAGAGAAAATAACGTATTTTTTCTTGTATACCGTATACACTTCATTATATAAAAAAATATATATAGTATACAGTTTTTTATATAAGAAAAAACTTCAGCTTATTGTAGCGCAAGAAGTAATCTTCTGCCGCTCACGATAACCGCGCAACGCAGCCTCTTTTATGTTAGTCAGGTGGAGCAGCATAGCGCTCTTAAACTGCTCTAGATTCCGTACCTCCAGTGCGGTGGCAATCGCCATATGCTCCTTTACCGCCTCATACCGTCGGCTCTTGCCGTAGGTAGCAAACTCCCGCAGGTGGGTATGACCGAGATTAAGAAATGCTGTGCTGGGGTTATACTGCTCGATCTGATTGAGCAGCTTGATGACCAGCGGCATACGGCTGCTGCGGATCAAAATGTCGTTGAACATATCCAAATGGTAGAAATAGGTGTCACTGTCGTCACTTTTCAGTGCTTTGAGACAGGTGCTGTTACTCTCGTTCATTTGGGTGATCTCAGTCTCGGTGATATTCTAGATGACTTCCTCCAGCGTCAGCATCTGCAGGGCGGCGCGAATGGTATATACCTCTTCCATCTCTTTTTCGCTGAGCTGCGGGCGAACCACTGCACCCTTCCGCGGCTCGTAAATCACCAACTCATCCTGCTCCAGCATCCGGATCGCTTCACGGATTGGAGTACGGCTCACGTGGAATAATCCTGCATATGTCGTTTCTACCAACCGCTCATTCGGCTCGATTGCACCGCTGAGTATCGCCTGACGCAACTGCTCATAAATGCTTTCCCGTTGGGGTTTTTCCTGTACAATGGGGACAAAATTCGCCATTCCCTACCCCCACGTACAATTTTAGCTTTATTATAGACACCAACACGACATCAGTCAATATTTTACAATCGATTTCTACAAATGCGATAAAAAAAATCCCTTCCTTTCGTCAGATTCACCCGTATTTTGCTCTGGCGTATTACCAAGAGAAACACTCAGGCGGTAATCTGTTTTCACTTCAGAAACACCTGTCAGCTTTTTGTGGCGTTATTCTTCTTTTTGCCGGCATTTTTTAGGAATAGTTGCCAAATGACAGCAAATGGGGTATACTGAACAGGCTCTGATAAAGCGGTTCATTTTCAGTAAAGGAAACTGCCAATATGTTCAAACACATTCTTATCGTCTTTTTCGTCTCCATGGTGCCGCTGCTCGAGTTGCGGGGTGCCATCCCCTACGGCGTGGTATACGGCCTGCCCCTGTGGCTGACCTTCGTGGTGGCCATCGTGGGCAATATGCTGCCAGTGCCGGTAATCTATTTTCTGGCCCGAAGGGTGCTGGTGTGGGGACAGGACAATCCCGTTAGAGGAGCACGCAAAGCACCCACACAGTCCCTACCTGTTCGTGTCGCCCAAGACCGGCACCATGTTCGACCCGGATTCCTTCCGGCACACCCATGAGAAGATCCTGAAGGCCATCGGCGCGGAACACATCAGGTTTCACGACCTCAGACACACCTTCGCCACGCTGTCCCTCAAATACGGCGTGGACGTCAAGACGCTGTCCGGTGCGCTGGGCCACTACGACGCGGGCTTTACCCTCAGCACCTACACCCACGCCACGGAGGGGATGAAGCGTTCCGCCGCCGACACCATCGGCAGCGTCATCAGCCAGACCATGTAGCCCACAAATCAAAACCTCCGGCTAAGCCGGAGGTTTGATCTGGCCCTATAAGGGCCTATTACGGACGAAGCCCCTTAAGGGGCCCGAAAGGTC
>ERZ779855.710-NODE-710-length-26739-cov-4.610441_pt1 | contig 26739 bp, 24 predicted proteins | sample MGYA00511370_ERZ779855 | MGnify/ENA primary metagenome ERZ779855 (study PRJEB29588, sample SAMEA1967319) | human gut metagenome | biome: human gut; feature: human-associated habitat; material: faeces | place: Denmark | collected 2008/2010 ...
CAGGAAGGCGAACGCACCATCTTCGAGACCGTAATCTCCGTAGCCGAGCAACAGCACGAAATGGTGATTCCGAGTGACGCCGCCAACCTTGACGGACTCAACTACATCGCAGGCAAGCGCATCGACGAAGTGAACAAGATGGCAGAACTCGGCACCGTAATCGCCCACGTAGACGGCGGAGTGCCCAACATCCACATCACCCTCGGCTCGCTCACAGAGCGCTGCCTCGGCGAAATCATCTATTTCTTCGAGAAAGCGTGCGGCATCAGCGGCTACATCCTCGGCGTGAACCCATTCAACCAGCCGGGAGTAGAGGCCTACAAGAAGAATATGTTCGCACTGCTCAACAAGCCAGGCTACGAGGCAGAGAGCAAAGCCATCCAGGCAAAACTGAAATAACACGCAAACACCATAAGCAAAAGAGACCGTCACTTGGAATAAGTGGCGGTTTTTTTGTCTAAAGTTTTGCGAAATCAAGTATATTTTGTTTCTTTGTTGTTGCATCTCAGATGCGCCGAAAAAAGAGTATTAACTACAATTCCTACCGCTATGAACGCTTTCGTAGAGAAATGCAACAAGATTTTCGGAGAAACCACTCTCCACTATCATAAATTCGACAACATCGACGCAGTGCCGGAAAACCCATACGAGGCAGGCACCATCGACGATGTGCTGTTCAGAAAGAACTGGATCGACGCCGTGCAGTGGCACATGGAGGACATTATCCGCGACCCAGCCATCGACCCCGTCGAGGCACTCGCGCTGAAACGCCGCATCGACAAGTCGAACCAGGACCGCACCGACCTTGTGGAGGACATCGACACCTATTTCCGCGACCTTTACAGCAACGTCAAGCCGCTTGACGGTGCCACAATCAACACCGAAAGTCCGGCATGGGCAATCGACCGTTTGTCTATTCTCGCACTGAAAATCTACCACATGCGCCAAGAGGCAGAGCGCACCGACGCCACCGCCGAGCACATAGCCAAGTGCACAGCCAAACTGCGCGTGCTGCTGGAGCAGCAAGTAGACCTCTCAACTGCCATCGGCCAACTCCTTGACGACATCGCCGCCGGCCGCAAATATATGAAAGTCTACCGCCAGATGAAGATGTATAACGACGCAGACACCAATCCGGTGCTCTACGCCCAGAAAAAATAATCAAAACCGGGAAGATAGAATTGACAAAAGAATACAAAAACGTACTCATAGCGCGATTTTCCGCCCTCGGTGATGTCGCGATGACCGTCCCGGTGGTCTACTCCGCCTGCGAGGCATACCCCACGGTGCGGTTTGTCATCGCCACACAGCCCGTAGCGTCGTCGCTGTTTGTCAACCCGCCCCAAAACCTCACGGTTGTAGGAGTCGACGTCAAGCAACGCTACAAAGGCACGCACGGCATCTGGCGTCTTATGGGCGACCTGCGGCGCGAATACGCCATTGACGCGTTTATCGACCTTCACGACGTGATCCGCACCCACATCATGGGCGCCTACTGCCGTATGCACGGCATCCCGATGAGCCGCATCGACAAAGGTCGCAGCGAGAAGCGCGAGCTGACACGCGAGACGGGCAAGAATCTGCATCCGCTGATTTCCACCCGTCAACGCTACTTCGACGCATTCAAGCGAATGGGATTCGACTTCGGCGAGACATTCACGTCGGTCTATCCCTCGGGAGCCGACACGACGCTGTTTGCCGACATCACGAAACCCAAATCCGGCGGCGAGCGTTGGATTGCCATCGCCCCGTTTGCCAAGCACGAAGGAAAGATATATCCCCCCGGACTGATGTCGCTCGTTGTCGACACCTTGTCGCAGCGCGACGGGACACGCCTGTTTCTCTTCGGAGGCGGCGGCTATGAGCGCGACATCCTCGAAGAATGGGCGTGCGAGCACCCACACAACGTCACCTCGCTTGCCGGCAAGCGCTACGGCTTTGCCAAAGAGCTTGCGCTGCTGAGCCACTGCGACGTGATGCTCTCGATGGACTCCGCCAACATGCACCTCGCCTCGCTTGTCGAGCTTCCGGTGGTGTCGGTCTGGGGCGCCACACATCCATATTGCGGATTCACCGGATGGCATCAGAATCCAGCCAACGAAGTGCAGACCGACCTACCCTGCCGTCCATGTTCCGTGTTTGGCAACAAGCCGTGCCAACGCGGCGACTATGCCTGCCTCCGCGGCATTGACTACCACGCCATAGTGCAACGGCTTGACAACGTAATAAACCAACGATGAGTGAAGATTTCGACATAAGGACAAGCCGCACCGACGGCGACAATGAATTTGAGCGCGCGCTGCGTCCGCTGGCGTTCGATGATTTCAACGGACAGGAGAAAATCATCGAAAACCTGCGCGTGTTTGTCAAGGCGGCAAAAATGCGCGGAGAGTCGCTCGACCACACGTTGCTTTACGGTCCTCCCGGTCTTGGCAAGACCACCCTGTCAAACATAATGGCAAACGAGCTCGGCGTAGGCTTCAAGGTAACGTCAGGCCCCGTGCTCGACAAGCCCGGCGACCTTGCCGGCATCCTGACATCGCTCGAGGAGAACGACGTGCTGTTTATCGACGAGATACACCGCCTCAGCCCCGTTGTCGAAGAATATCTCTACTCCGCAATGGAGGATTTCCGCATCGACATCATGATAGACAAAGGTCCAGGCGCGAGAAGCGTTCAGCTCAACCTGTCGCCGTTCACCCTTGTCGGCGCCACCACCCGCAGCGGCCTGCTCACCCCGCCGCTCCGCGCGCGCTTCGGCATCAAATGTCATTTAGAATACTACGACCACGACGTTCTGAGCTCAATCGTGCTGCGCTCCGCCCGACTGCTCAACGTCAGATGCACAACGGAAGCCGCCGGCGAGATAGCCAGGCGCAGCCGCGGCACGCCACGTATCGCCAATGCCCTGCTTCGCCGAGTGCGCGACTTTGCCCAAGTGAAAGGCAACGGCTCCATCGACACCGAGATAGCCAAATTCGCGCTTGAGGCACTCAACATCGACAAGTTCGGACTCGACGAGGTTGACAACAAACTACTGCTCACGATTATCGACAAGTTCAACGGCGGCCCGGTTGGACTCACCACCATCGCCACCGCCCTCGGCGAGGACGCGGAAACCGTGGAGGAAGTCTACGAGCCTTTCCTAATCAAGGAAGGCTTCATCAAGCGCACCCCCCGCGGGCGCGAGGTTACAACGCTTGCCTACACCCACCTGCACAAGAATCCGCACGCCACCGAGGGAGGGTTGTTTGGATAGATAACAAATTGTCATGGATGTATCCGTTTAGTAACTAAAAGCAGCAAAGGTTACGGCAATTAATCAAAGGTCAAAAGTTTTTGGAAAAGGATAAATGCATAACATCTTTCCAAACGACACGCTACACGGAAACTGTAGAAACTTTTTTCAAAGTTTTCCACTTAAAATTAGTTAATTTATTACTGTATATTCCTATTTCTAAGTGGCTTTTCATACCTTTGTGGCACATTACCAAAAGATATGTCTGAAATAACTAAACGAATAAAAAACACGCATACCGGGCAAATACTTTTCATTTCCGATTTTTCAGATCTCAACGGAAATGAGAAAGTTATAAGTCGCGCCCTTTCTTCTGAAGAAAAAAGAGGAAATTTAATCAGATTGGCCAATGGCGTTTATCTTCGTCCGAAAAACACGCGGTTTGGTGTCGTATATCCATCTGTTGATGAGATGGTTAACGCAATTGCACGCCGGGACAGGGCTAAAGTTCAACCTTGTGGCGTGACAGCCCTTAATATTTTAGGATTGTCAACACAAGTTCCAACCAAATACACCTATCTGACATCAGGTAGTAGCAGAAAATTGAAATTAGGCAACCGCTTGGTAGAATTGAAGCGAAGTGTCCCGAAGAATTTTGCCTTCAAGACAGCATTAGGAGCATTGCTAATGCAAGCACTTAAAAGTTTGGGAGAAAAAAACATCAGCAAACAGGAAATAGAACAGATACATAAACTCGTATCTGAAGAAACGCAAAAAGAGGCATTCAAGCAAGACTTGTCATTAATGCCTATCTGGATGAGGAAACTAATAACGAATATCTTCAATACCCTCAATTTATAATGGCACTTTGGATAAAACATACAAGACCAGAGCGTTTGGCACTATTGCAACGTGCGGAAGAAAAATTCAAGATTGACCAATTGGCATTGGAAAAGGATTGTTGGGTAACAATGGTGCTCAATGCTCTGTTTAAATGTTCGTGCTCTGAACACCTTTGTTTCAAAGGAGGAACAAGCCTTAGCAAGGGTTGGGGCTTGATTGACAGATTTAGTGAAGACATAGACTTGTCTGTCAACCATATATTTTTTGAAATAGAGAAAACAACCAAAAGCCAACGAGAGAAACTTCGCAAGAAGGCACGCCGATATATATTGGATGTCGTTTCAAAAGAGCTTGAGACCAATCTAAAGAGTATGGGCGTAAAAGGATTTCGTATTGAGTCTGTCACAAAAACAGTTGACAACAAAGGTGCGGCCACGACTATTGCCAGCGACAAAGACCCCTCTGTGATATTGTTACACTACACCTCTATTTTAAATGGCTACAATGAATATATACCACCACGCGTAAAAATAGAAATCAGTTGCCTGTCAATGAATGAACCAACCGAAGAACGTATGATTTCATCATATGTAGAACAGACATTTCCAGGCGAGGATGATATAGCAAGTGCAACAATCAGAACCGTTGTTCCAACACGGACATTCTTGGAAAAAGCTTTTCTGCTATGTGAGGAATTTCAGAAGGAAAAGCCTCGCCATATCCGTATGTCCAGGCATCTCTACGACTTAGAGCGTCTTATGGATACCAGATTTGGCAAACAAGCGCTTGAGAACAAGGATTTATATGAGCGTATTGTTGAGCATCGTTCTATATATTACGCATTAAGATATGTAGACTATTCCAAATTGTCGCCCAATGCAATAGACTTTATCCCCAAAGATGAACTTATTTCAGATTGGAAGGCTGACTATGCTGAGATGTGCGACCACTTCATATATGGAAACAAATTGTCATTTGAACAATTGATAAACCGCATAAAAGAATTGAAAGAACGGTTTAGAGAAATATAATCATCCGAATCTTAAAAATAATTCTCTATTTTGCGCGCCACATATTGCCAAAGCGAATAGAAACTGCGAAATTTGCACCCAGTTATGAAAACAAAGACGACTTATTATGACAACTTTTACAGAAGATGAGACACGGCGCTACAGCCGCCAGCTGCTGCTCGACGGCTTCGGCGTTGAGGGACAACGCCGGCTGCGCGACAGCCGTGTGATCGTTGTAGGGGCAGGAGGCCTCGGCTCGCCTGTGGCATACTATCTTGCCGCCGCCGGAGTAGGCACAATCGCCTTGGCCGACGGCGACCGCGTAGACCTTTCGAACCTGCAACGCCAGATACTCCACACCACCGCCGACCTCGGCCGCGCGAAGGTGGAGTCGGCCCGCGATAAACTCGTCCGCCTGAACCCAAACATCAAAATCGATACTTATCAAGAATTTCTCACGCCGGAAACCGCCCCTGAGATTTTCAAGGACTACGACTTCGTTGTTGAATGCAGCGACAATTTTCAAACCAAATATCTTGTCAACGACGCCTGCGTAGCCGTAGACAAGCCATTCTCGCTCGGCGGCATCCGCATGCTCGGCGGTCAGACGATGACCCACATTCCCGGCACGGCATGCTACCGCTGCCTTTTCCCCATCGAGCCCGACCCTTCGACCGTGCCCAACAGCTCGTCGGTCGGCGTGCTTGGCTCCGCCGTTGGAATAATCGGCAGCATCCAAGCCACCGAGACAATAAAATACATCACCGGCATCGGCACTCTTCTCACCGACCGTCTGCTCGTTGCCGACGCATCGACAATGACATTCAACACCATTTCGCTGCCCCGCAATCCAAAATGTCCGCTATGCTCAGAGAAATGACAAAAACGACCTGGCGCGACACGCTGACGCTTCTGCTGGTCCTTTCCGCCGTGCTTTCAGCCAACGCCCAGTCGCTATCGATGGACTATCTGAGATACATCGAGCAGTGGAGCCCATTGGCAGTGCGCCACCAACAGCAATACGGCATTCCGGCGAGCATCACCCTGTCGCAGGGACTGCTTGAGAGCTGTGCCGGACTATCGCGTCTTGCCACAGAGGGCAACAACCATTTCGGCATCAAGTGCCACAAAGACTGGACCGGCGACGGCATCTATGCCGACGACGACGAGAAGAACGAATGTTTCCGCAAATACGCCGACGCATCGGAATCGTTTGAAGACCACGCCCGCTTCCTCAAGCGCAAACGCTATCAGCCGCTTTTCCAGTTGAAAGAAACCGACTATGCCGGCTGGGCGGCAGGACTCAAACAGTGTGGCTATGCCACCGACCCGTCGTATGCAGCCAAGCTTGTGAACATAATCGAGACTTATGAGTTATACAAGTATGACACCGGTCAACCGGTTGTAGCCCAGCGCCGTGAACTCCGAGGCGACGAGACAATGGAGCACACCATCGACATGGCTATAGTCAACGAGTTCAAGATTATGCACAAAATCCGTCAGAAGTGGGGGCTCTACTATGTCACCGTCTATCCCGGCGACACCTACGACAGCATAGCGGAAGAGTTTGGCATGAAAAAGCGCAAGCTGCTTGACTTCAACGACCTTGACCGCAATTCCGAGATGCTCCACTCCGGAGCGATGCTCTACCTACAGGAGAAAAACGAGCGCATGCCGGATGGAATGCCCGAGGCACACAAGGTGAAACGCGGCGAGACAGCGTCGTCGATAGCCCGCGACTATGGGCTGAAACTGAAATCGCTACTGCGCATCAACGACCTGCGCGAAAACGACACGCTGACCGTAGGCACATACCTGCGGCTCAGATAGAAAACAATGAATTATTCAAAACTCATAAAAAATAGGGACTTATGAAAAAACAATTATTGACAATCGCTCTGTTGGCAGGCACCCTGACGGCATCCGCCGGGGTCAACCTCGTGGTTTCCGGCCAGCAACAACAGAGTTTCGCCGTCGGCGACATCGGCAAGATCACCTTCACCGAGTCGACGATGGACGTTTATGGCAAAGATTCCGGCAAGATCGGCACGTTCAGCCTGTCGGACATCACGAAGTTGTTTTTCAGCGACAAAGAGGGAAATGTGACCGAGATCAATCCCGACGGCGCGCTGAAATTCGCGAAAACCGGCAATACACTCAAAGTTGACGGGCTGAGCGCTCCCGCCGACGCCTTCATTGTTTCAGCCAGCGGCCGCATCGTCATGCAACAGAAACAATGGGACGGCAACAGCCTCGACATCTCGTCGCTGACAGACGGCGTTTATATCCTTGCCGTCGGCAATGCAGCATTCAAATTCATCAAACAGTAACACAAAAACACCAATAATATGAAAAAATTATTTTTTCCATTGATAGCCATCATAATGGCAGTGGCAGCCTATGCCGGACAAGACGTGCTTAAAATCCATCTGAAAGACGGCTCGACCCAGACCATCGCCGTTTCAGCCATCGACTCACTCACATTCGAGCAAATGCAGTCGGCAGGCACATTTTCAGTAGTCGACCTCACGACAAAGTCGGTAGAGCTCAAATTCGTTCCGGCGAAGACCCTCGGCGCCTTCAACATCGGCGTCATCAAGGCGTCAGACCTCAATGCCTTCGCCAACGACGAAGCATTCTGCGCCGACCAAGCCAAGAAATTTGATGCCGACGCCAAGAGCTGGGACATGTCGCTGTCGGAATATCTCGACTTCTCCCTCTATAAAGGCAACGAAATCGACGAGACAAAGACATTCCCCTACAGCGACCTTGAAGAAGGCACCGAATATGTGGCATACGCCTACGGCGTCAACACCGCCGACGGCACCGCCAACACGACGGTGGAGAAATTCACGTTCACCACAGAGTCGCTTCTTGAGCTTGACTTCAAACTCAGCACCAGCGACCTTTCCGCCAAATCAGGCATCATCAACACCAACCCGACCGACGCCAATGCCACTTACTACATCGGCTACGTCACAGCCGACGCCTACACCAACGATTTCGGCGGCGACGACCAGACCCTTCTCAACAATGCCGTAGGCACAATCAACACCAATCTTGCGATGGGCGGCACATTTGACGCCGTAGCCAAGAAAGGCGCCATGCGCTCGCTGATGTCAGGACTCACACCCAACACGGCATACTACGCCATTGCGTTCGGCATCAAGAAACATAAAGCCAACACCGTCTACAACACCACCCCGTTGCAGAAACTGGCATTCACCACACCAGGCTTCGAAGTGACCGACAACTGCACATTCAGCATCGCTACAGAAAACATCCAGGCAATGCTCTTCGACGTCAAGGTCACCCCAAGCAACGCCGACACCCGCTACTATGTAGCCATCAAGGCCGACAGCGAGACAGCCGGCAAGACAGCCGAGCAAATCGCCGACGAGCAAATCGTGTTTGAAGACGGCTTCAGCATCAACTGGGCAACGTCGAAACAAATCCACACCGGCACACAGACCCTCAACAGCCGCACCGACATCGGCGCCACCAACCTGAAGCCGGAAACCGACTACACCATCTACGTTTTCGGCATGGACACCAAGGGCTACCGCACAACAGCCGTATCGACAGCGAAAGTGCGCACATCGGAAGTCAAGAAATCAGACATGACAATCAGCTTTGAAGGCGTCACCGCCGGCGACGAGGCCGACTCACAGGACTTCTTCAAGCGCAACTACTACGTAAACTTCACTCCGGTACCGACGAAAAACGATGAGTACTACTTCGTAGGCCTCGTTTCGGCAACCGACTATGAGTTTGAGACAGCGTTCGGCAGCGACGAAGAGTTTATGAGCAGCGTTATTTCAGCCGCAGGCGAAAACATCATGCTCAACTGCTTCCTCGGCAAGCCGTCGGCACCACTCAAAGGTCAGCTCGACTACAAAGGCAACGCACTGAAACCAGGCACAAAATACTATATCATCGCATTCGGCTACCAGGGCAAAGCCACCACACCGCTGTTTAAACAGGAAGTGACCACCACCGGCGAGGCAGAGACCGGCGGCGGCAACGGGGGTTGGGGATTTTAACGAATCTCAGAAATTTGTCGTACCTTTGCACGGACTTCAAGATTTAAAACAACAAAAATCAACGATATGGACAAAATTGAAAAAGGAAAGTTTGTCGAGATGGCCTACGAACTCTATGAGGTGGGCGAAGACGGCAAGGAAGAACTCATGCTCGAGATGACCAAAGAGAAACCCGAACGTTTCGTCTATGGCGACGAGGACAATATGCTTCCAGCCATCTGCCAAGCCATCGGCGGCAAGACCGCAGGCGAAGGTTTCGACTTCACAGTCACACCGGAGAACGGCTTCGGCGAATATCAGGACGGACTGGTAAAGAAACTGTCGCGCAAGATGTTTGAGATGGACGGCGAGTTTGACAGCAAACACGTCTATGTAGGCGCAGCCATCACAATGATGACCGCCGAAGGCCGTCCGGCACCAGGCATGGTGCTCGACATCACCGACGAAGATGTTACTGTAGACTTCAACCACCCGATGGCAGGCATGACCATGCACTTCAAGGGAGAGATTGTCACCGTCCGCGACGCCACCGAGGCAGAACTCCACCCACAGTGCGGCGGTTGCTCAGGCGACTGCGGCGAGGGAGGCTGCTCCGGCTGCTCTGGCTGTTCCGGTTGCTCCGGCTGCCTGCCATTAATCCTACCGACGTTTTTTTCAACGTCTGAATAAAAACCGACGGCGGCGAATGCTCCAAATTACGAGCATCGCCGCCGTCGCTGTATTATTTTTGCAGAAAAAAACGAGAAGCCATGAAAAACGAAAACATCAAAGACATCATCGCAGAAAACCGCCGCCGCACAGCCCGTCTTGCCGACAACTACGACCCAATCAGCGGTCAAGGATGCTTCGGCGAGCGAATCACCGTCAGGCGCCGCGGCGGCAAGGACGTGCTTGTGCCAGCCACCATGACCGCCGACCCCAGCTACCGCAAACAAATGTCGGCACACGACTTCAACCAGCTACGCCAACGCCACGACTTCGAGTATTGGTGTGCCACGTGTGTCACCGTCAAAGACAAATCAGGCTATGCCGACGTGCGCCTGCGCCTCAACCGTCCACAACGCATCATCGCCGGCGTCCTTGAGCGTCAGCGCACCGCCAACCAGCCCATCCGCGCCATCCTGCTCAAAGCGCGTCAGCTCGGCGGTTCCACCGTTGTTCAAGCCTACATGGCATGGCTCCAGCTCCTTCACCGCGACAACTGGCACAGCCTCATCTGCGCCCACGTCAAAGACGCCGCCCAGACCATCCGCGGCATGATGAGCAAACTGCTCGCCTCCTATCCCGAAGAATATCTACCCGCCGGCGAAAAAAGCCTCCGTCTCACGTCGTTTGAAGGCAGCCGCACCACGATGCGCCTCGGCCACCGCAACAACACCGTCACCATCACGTCGGCAGAGACCCCCGAGGCAGCGCGCGGCAAGGACATCGCCATGGCCCATCTGTCGGAAGTGGCATTCTGGCGCACCTCCGCCTGCCACGACCCCAACGACATCATCCGCTCGATAGCCGGTTCGGTAGCCCTTGCCAGCCACACCCTGCTCGTGATTGAAAGCACCGCCAACGGCGTTGGCAACTATTTCCACACCGAATGGCTCCGCGCCGAAGCCGGCGTAAGCGACAAGACCGCCATCTTCGTCCCGTGGTATGAATATGGCATCTACACCCTTCCTGTCAACGACTATGAAACACTTTGGAACAGCCTCGACCCCTACGAGCGCGGACTGTGGCAGCGCGGCTTGTCGCTTGAACAGATAGCGTGGTATCACGCCAAGCGCCGCGAATACACCACCCACCGCGCCATGCAAGCAGAATATCCGTCGACCGCCGACGAAGCGTTTACCGCCACCGACCGCGGCGTGTTTGACACCGACGGCATCGCGCGTCTGCGCACAGAATGCCGCCAACCGGCATCGACCGGCGAGATTTGCGGCAATGCCGTGAAAGGGCGCGAGGCACTCCGCAACGTGCATTTCACCGCCGACAGCGCCGGACGTCTGAAAATCTGGAAACACCCCGAGCAGAGCGTATCCACCGACCGTTATCTCACCATTGTGGACATCGGCGGCCGCAGCGACACAAGCGACTACAGCGTGATAGCCGTCGTTGACCGCCACGGCGACGGCAACCGTCCGGAAATCGTGGCCCAATGGCGCGGCCACACCGACCACGACCTTCTGGCGTGGAACGCCAGCCAGATAGCCACCTACTACCGCAAAGCCCTGCTCATCGTTGAGAGCAACACCATAGAGACCGAGCGCACCGAGGGCGAGAATTCAGGATATATCCTCGACGAAATCGCCGACTACTATGACAACGTGTACTACCGCCGCAGCGGAGAAGGCAGCACGGCAATGCGTCCGGGATTCCACACCAACCGTCAGACCAAACCGCTGATTGTCAACAATCTTGTGGCAGCCGTGCGCGACGGCAGCTACACCGAGCGCGACAGCGGCGCCGTCGACGAGCTTCAGACCTACGAGCGCAAGCCCAACGGCACTTTCGGCGCCAAGGACGGCCATCACGACGACATTCTGATGACTCGCTGCATCGGACTCTTCATAGCCCAGGAAATGGCTCGCAACGGCGGATGCGACATCACTGCGCTTAAGCGACCATTCTGCTGAGCGAAAAAAATTTAAAAAAATTTCACCCCGTCTTTAAACCTTTCGTGAAGAAGCAAGTCATAGTAGTACAAAAACAATTATATAAAACAATTTTTTGCAAGATATATTAGGGCTAATGCCCTGCACAGAGCATCAAAAAAATGTGTGGGAACACAGAACGAGTTTTTACAAACAATTTTTTCATTGGTATGGATGGGCTTCGACAACGAAGCCCATTACTTTTTTTCGACAGACCTTCAGAGACTCGAAAAAAATCCGTTTTTTCGAGGCTTTTGAATCTCAATCCCCAATGGGGAAAGTGGCGTTGTGTCCTAATTTGAACGTCTAAAGAATTTGTCTGTTAATTTAAGGCAATTAGCAAGCAAGGAAGCTGCGGTAAAGGCAACTCCTACCCCTACCACACCCATCCATCCATAATGTTGCCAGAATAGACCTGAAACAAATGTACCGGCAGAACCTCCTAAGAAGTAAATGGTCATATAAACGGTATTGACCCGGTTGATGGCGGATGCGTCAAGAACGACCACGCTGGTCTGATTTGACAAATGGATGCTTTGCATTCCGGCATCAATCAAGAGAATGGCGATTATCATCCACAAGTAACTGTCATTTCCCCAAAATGCCAACAACCATGCAAACAAGATGACGCATCCTCCGACAATGGAGAAGAATCTTGCGCCATACTTTTGGATATATCCGCTGATGAAAACCACCGTAGATGCACCTGCCAATCCGCACAAACCGAGTGCTCCGATAATATCATCGCTTGCAAAGAAAGGCTCTTGCTTCATTCGAAAAGCAAGGCAACTCCACAAGGCAAAGAACGAGCCATAAGCCAATGCCGCCCTCAACGACGCGATACGCAAGTACGGGTATTTGAAAAACAGACGCAACAAGGATTTCATCAGCCCTGCATAACTTTCTTGTGAACGTGCAGGCAACACGGGCAACATTTTGTGAATCATCAGAAAACACCCGAGCATAAACACGCAAGCCACAAAATAGACAGAACGCCATCCCCATATATCGGCGAGAAAACCACTGAATACTCGTGACCCAAGAATGCCTATGAGCAAACAGGACTGTATAATCCCCACGTTGCGCACCTTGTGATTCGGAGCTGAATTATACGACACCAACGGAATGAAGAACTGCGGCATAACCGAAGATGCCCCGGCAAGCAATGATGCGCCCCACACCCAATAGATGTTAGGGGCGAGTGCTATAGCAAACAAAGCGCACGAAGAAACGATGTAATTGGTCAATATCAGTCTCTTTCGTGAAACCAGGTCGCCAAGCGGAATGACAAATACAAGCCCTGCCACATAGCCTATCTGGGTCAATGTCGCAACCATGCTGGCGGAAAAGTCGCTTACCGCGAAATCTTTAACCATGCTGCCCAACAGAGGCTGGTTATAATAGCAGTTGGCAACGGAAAGCCCGGTAGCTACTGTCATCAGCGCCAGCAGAGGCGCCGGAATGCCTAGGTTCTCCCCCAATTCATACTTCATCTTCCGCCCCCTTTCAGTATGACACGATTTTCAATCCTATCAGGGAAGCAATGAGCGTGAACAGGAAGAAAAGACGGATGGGAGTGGCCGGCTCCTTGAAGACGAATATCCCTATCAAGACCGTGCCAACCGCCCCGATACCCGTCCAAATGGCGTATGCCGTTCCCAAAGGTAAAGTCTGAACCGCCTTGGCAAGCAGGGTCATGCTCAATACCGTGGAAGCCAAGAAGCCGCTACCCCACAGATAAAAAGCAAGTCCTGACGCTGCTCTCGCTTTACCCAAACAGAAAGTAAGGCTCACCTCAAACAATCCTGCCAATAATAAGATTATCCAATTCATACATATAATTTACTAAATTCAGGTGTAAAAGTAAGCAAGTAATCTCTAATGGCTTTTTGCATTTGGTAAAAACTGATTTTGCATTTGGCAAAAAACAGCCGTTCATTCCCGTTTCTATGTGCTATTTTATAATTTTGCACACCGAATACAACAAAGAGTTATGGATATAAAGGAAATCATCAATCAAAGATATGCCATGCCGGATGCATCTTTGGATAGATTGCGGCAATGCCTGACTGAGGTTTCGTACCCCAAAGGATTCCGCGTGTTGGAAAGCGGCAAGATAGAAAAGGATATCTTTTTCATCAAGAAAGGCATTGTTCGCGCTTACACTTCGGTGGACGGGAAAGAAATTACCTTTTGGGTTGGCAAAGAAGGGGCGACCATTGTTTCTATGAAAGGATACGTGAACGATGAGCCGGGATATGAGACGATGGAGCTGATGGAAGATTCTGTCTTATACGTATTGGAGAGGAAAAAGCTGAAAGAATTATTTTCGGAAGACTTGCATATTGCCAATTGGGGACGGCGTTATGCGGAGATGGAATTGCTTGCCACCGAGGAACGGCTGATTTCCATGTTGTCCGCCATTGCTTCCGAACGGTACAAAGAGTTGTTGGAGAAAGAACCCGATTTGTTGCAACGGTTGCCGTTGGGAAACATTGCTACCTATTTAGGCATAACACAGGCAAGTCTTAGCCGGATCAGGGCACAAATAAAGTGACGTAATTCGGTGGATATTCGGCTCACCCGACAAAGTCCGTGGCAGGGATAACCAAACACCAACGATACCCGATAGAAAAAGAACGAAATATCCCTTACCCCACGCAGTTGGCTAAAAGCCTTCAGCTTGGAATTGAGCGATTCTGCCGATGCGTTGGTAGCGCGCGAAATGAAGTAATTGAGTATTTCGTCCTCGCACGTCTTTATGGTGTCCCTGACAGACTTTATTTCTCTCAGTGTGGATTCCGTAACCTTGTCATACCATTCGTGGAGTCTTGTCCTTGAATATGTGCCAAAGAAACAGAGTCCCAAAAGAGGGTCAGAGAAGCCCCTCCGGGGCAAAAGTCGGATATTTTCTAAAAAAAAAGTGTTTTTTATGAACCAAAGTTAAGGTATTTTTGATTTCTATGCCTTAACTTTGTACCCTGTAAAAACTTACACCGAAGACCGATGAATTATTCTTTCTTGGATTTTCTATCGCTTATTGGAGCGGTAGGGTTGTTCCTCTACGGAATGAAAATAATGAGTGAAGGCCTGCAGAAGACTGCCGGCGACAGAATGCGCAACATCTTGTCGGCAATGACAAAGAACCGTTTCGCAGGTTTGATAACCGGTATCTTCATCACAGCACTGATTCAATCCTCGTCGGCCTCGACAGTGATGGTTGTCAGTTTCGTGAACGCCGGACTGATGTCGCTCGCCGACTCCATGGCCGTCATCATGGGCGCCAACGTAGGCACCACCTTCACCGCTTGGATAATCTCCATCTTCGGCGGCCAGGTAAACGTCAACGCCTTCATCCTGCCTCTTATCGGTATCGCCACCCCCTTCCTATTCTCAAGCAAAAGCAACTACAAGTCGATAGCCGAATTTCTTATCGGCTTCTCCTTCCTCTTCTTAGGCCTGCAACTCATCAGCGAGAACGTGCCCGAGCTTGACGCCAACGCGCTCGAATTCCTTGCCCATTACGCCGATATGGGCTTTGCGTCGGTGGTTATTTTCGTGCTTGTCGGCATCGTCATCACCATGATAATCCAATCGTCGGCAGCGTCGTTTGCCATCGTGATGATTATGTGCGGCAAGGGCTGGATAACGTTTGAGATGGGCTGCGCGATGGTGCTCGGAAGCAACATAGGCACCACAATCACCCCAATTCTCGCCTCCCTCGGCGGTAACTCCGCGGCAAAGAAAGCCGCCCTCGGGCATCTGCTTTTCAACTGCTTCGGCACCGTGTGGGCACTGATTTTCATCTACCCACTGATTTCGCTTGTAATCACCATCACAGCCAAGATAGGGCCAGGCAATCCCGTCATCGCCGGCGCAGCCGCAATGTCGTTCGGACTGTCGGTTTTCCACACGATATTCAACCTTATCAACGTAGTCATCATGATTTGGCTGACCGAATACTACGTGAAAATCTGCAACTTCCTCATCAAGCCCAAGCACAAAGAAGAGGACGAGTTCCAGCTCAAATACATCTCCCGAGGCATGCTCAACGCCGCCGAGCTCAACATTGCCCAGGCACAGCGAGAGATTGAGGTCTACGCCGACCGCGTCAACCGCATGTTCGGCATGGTCAAGTCGCTGCGCCACATCAAGCCCGAGACCGAGGAATTCAACAAGCTTTTTTCACGCATCGGCAAATATGAGGAAATCTCCGACCGCATGGAGATAGAGATAGCCAACTACCTCAACCGCGTTGTCGACGGCCGACTGAGCTATGAAGGCAAAATGCGTATCTCGTCGATGCTCAGCATTGTCAGCGAGATAGAGAGCATCGCCGACAGCTGCAACAACCTTGCGCGCACCATGGTGCGCCAGCACGAGGCAAAAGTCACATTCAACCAGATAGTCTCAGCCAACATCGACACGATGTTTAAATACACCTCCGAGGCCCTTGAGAACATGATACTGCTGCTCCGCGACATCGAGAACGCCGACGAGAAGCATATCATGATTTCCTACAACAAAGAGCGAGAAATCAACAACTACCGCAATGCCCTCCGTTCGGAGAATGTGGACAACATCAACCACAAGATCTACCCGTATGAGGAAGGCATCTACTATATGGACATCATCTGCGAGAGCGAGCGTCTGTGCGACTACATCGTCAACGTAGTTGACTGCGTTCGCGCCCAGACAGAAGCCGAGGCATAGAGCCGCACGACTGACAATCTACAGGCGGCAAGCTGCAACGGTTGTGCAACTTGCCGCCTGCCATTTTTCATAAAAAAACGGGAAAAGGGCAGCACATCAACAATCTTTAAGGTTTGTAGACGCAATTTTTGGGGATTTTTGCGTATGTTTGCACAGATAAAGCAAAGCGAACGCACAACGACGTCACCTATTGACGATTATGCCGAGCCCCAGCTTTCACAACTATTAAACACAAGAACCATAACCAAACCATTATGAAGTCCTTAAAATCAATCATCCTGACAGTCCTGACGGTTGCAATGAGCACCTTGACGGCACAGGCAGCAATCAGTGTCGGCGCAGAGCAGACAAGTGAATACATCCCGTTGCTGAAAGGCAAGCGCGTAGCGCTTCTGAGCAACCACACCGGCATGGTTGGCAACGAGCACGTGCTCGACATCATGCTGCGCAAAGGCATCAACGTCACAACAATCTTCTCTCCCGAACACGGCTTCCGCGGCAATGCCGACGCCGGCGAACACGTGAAGAGCAGCATCGACCCCAAGACCGGCATCCCCATCGCATCTCTCTACGACGGCAACAAACGCGAGCCCAAGAAGGAAATAATGGCAAAATTCGACATCATAGTCACCGACATCCAGGATGTAGGCCTGCGGTTCTACACCTACTACTGCACGATGGTCGATCTTATGAACGCCGCCGTCAAATACGGCAAGGAGTTTATGGTTCTCGACCGTCCGAACCCCAACGGCATGTATGTCGACGGTCCGATCCTCGACATGAAATACGAATCAGGCGTGGGACGCCTTCCGATACCCATCGTGCACGGCCTAACAATGGGCGAGATTGCCACAATGGCAAACGGCGAAGGCTGGCTCAAGGGCGGCAAGAAAGTGCCGTTGACCGTGATAAAGTGCAAGGGCTACACCCATCAGAGCCGCTACGTGCTGCCTATCGCACCGTCGCCCAACCTCCCCAACATGCACGCCATCTATCTTTATCCGTCGATGTGCTATTTCGAAGCCACCCCGGTCAGCCTCGGGCGCGGCACGACGAAGCCATTCCAGATTTACGGGCATCCCAACATGAAGGGCTATTCGTTCTCGTTCACACCGCGCAGCATCAGCGGCGCCAAGAATCCGCCACAACTCAACAAGCTGTGCTACGGTGTTGACTTGTCAGGTCTGTCGGACGAAGAAGTCATCGCCAAAGGCATAAACCTCGAATACCTCATCGACGCCTACCGCAACCTCAATCTTGACGACCACTTCTTCCGTCCGTTCTTCGAGCTGCTCATAGGTCGCGGCGACATCCGCAAAATGATAAAGGAAGGCAAAAGCGCCGAAGAAATCAAAGCCACATGGCAGTCGGACGTCGAGAAGTTCAAGGCACAGCGCCGTCCATATCTTCTTTATGCAGAATAATCAACAATTCAATCACTTATAACAAAACACCGAAAAACTTATGTCAACTCCTTGGATAATCCTCGCGACAATCGCGTTTTATTTCCTACTGCTGTTTGTCATTTCATGGATAACCGGCCGCAAGGCCGACAACGCCGGCTTCTTCACCGGCAACCGCAAATCGCCGTGGTATCTTGTTGCGATAGCTATGATCGGCGCGCCGATTTCAGGTGTCACATTCATCTCCGTCCCCGGCGCCGTCGCCGCCAACGGCTACTCCTACATGCAGATGGTGCTCGGCTTCTTTGTCGGCGCACTGCTCGTCTCGCTTGTGCTGATACCGATGTTCTACCGCATGAACCTTGTCAGCATCTACGGCTACCTTGAAAACCGCTTCGGCCTTGCAAGCTACCGCACAGGCGCATGGTTCTTCTTCATCTCCAAGATGCTCGGCGCGTCGGTGCGCTTCTTCGTTGTCTGCGTTGTGCTCCAGTCGCTTGTTTTCGATTCGTTCGGCATACCGTTCTCCGTCAACGTCATTCTCACCGTGGCACTCATCTGGCTCTACTCCTACCAGGGCGGCGTCAAGTCGCTCATCTGGACCGACTCGCTTAAGACCATCTGCCTTGTAGGCTCTCTGATCTGCTGCGTTGTGGTCATCGCCGGCCGCCTCGACATGGGCATCGCCGACCTACCCAGCGCCGTTATCGCCGACAAGACCAGCCAGATATTCTTCTTCGACAATCCATCGGACGCCCACTACTTCTGGAAGCAATTTCTCGCTGGAGTGTTTATGCTTATAGCCATGACCGGCCTTGACCAAGACCTCATGCAACGCACAATGAGCTGCAAGAACTTCCGCGACTCACAGAAGAATATGATTGTTGCCAACTTCATGCAAATCTTCGTCATCGGGCTGTTTCTCGTGCTCGGCACCCTTCTCTACATGTATGCCGGCCGCAACGGCATCCACACCGAGAAGCCAGACGCCCTCTTCGGCGCAATTGCCTGGAGCGACGGCTTCCCGATAATAATCGGCATCCTGTTTATCCTCGGCCTCATTGCAGCGTCATACTCCGCCGCCGGCTCCGCCCTCACGGCCATGACCACCTCATTCACCGTCGACATTCTCCAAGCCGACAAGAAGAAGGACGACGCCCATCTGACAAGCACCCGCAAGAAAGTGCACGTTGCCATGTCGGTGTTGATGATTGTCACCATCATCGTGTTCAACGCCCTCAATAACGACAGCGCCATCAACGCCGTCTACTCACTTGCCTCCTACACCTACGGCCCGATTCTCGGTATGTTTGTGTTTGGCATGGCATGCAAGAAGCCCGTCAACGACAAACTTGTCCCAGTGGTCTGCATCGCAGCACCGCTCATCAGCCTCGTTCTTCAGAAAAACAGCGAGGCATGGTTCAACGGCTATCAGATAGGCTTCGAGCTGCTGCTCATCAACGCAGCGCTCACCGTGGTAGGTCTGGCATTCTTAATCAAAAGAAACAAATAGCCAGGAATGTCGCGCAACCTGCTGAACAAATATATCTGGCTGCTTGAAACCTTAGAGCGCCACGGCCGCCTGTCGCGCGCCGAGCTCAACGACCTGTGGCTCGCCTCCGACATCTCCGGAGGCGAGCCGTTGGCACGGCGCACATTCTACAACTACCGCAACGGCATAGAGGAGATTTTCGGCATCTCGATAGCCTACAACAGCGCTACCTACGAATATTTCATCGAAAACGCCGACGCCACCGGCGAGCTCAGCGGCTGGCTCATCAACTCAATGTCGATCAACGGAATGCTCAGCGACGCAGGCGACATCGCCGACCGCGTGATGCTGGAAGACGTGCCGTCGGCACGCCGCTATCTCGCCACGGTGATCGACGCCATCAAGAAGTTTCGCAAGGTGAAGTTCTCCTACACTCCATTCTACCGCAGCAAAGCAAGCGAAGGCATCATCATAGAGCCCTACTTCCTGCGCATTTTCAAGCAACGGTGGTATGTGATAGGCTACAACTCCAAGGACCGCATGGTTAAGACCTATTCTCTCGACCGCGTTAACACCCTGACACTCACTGAGGAGCATTTCGACGACCCCGGCATCAGCGTGAAAGAGTTTTTCAAGAACTTTTTCGGCATCATGACCACCAAAAGCGAGGCAAAGCACGTTGTGCTGCGCGCCGACAGCGAGCAGGCCAAATACCTGCGCGCCCTTCCGCTCCACCCCTCCCAGCGCGAGACCATGGGCGACGGCTACAGCGATTTCGACTACCATCTCTGCATCACCTACGACTTTATCCAGGAACTGTTGTCGAAAGGCAGCCGCATCATGGTTGTCGCCCCCGCGGAATTGAAGGCCGCCGTGGTTGAAGAACTGCGCAAGTCGCTGTCGAACTATGAGCTATAGGACAATTAAGCCACAAAAAGCGATATTTTAAAAATTATTATCTTCGTCCAAGTTGCCGCAATGCTTGAGAAATGAGTATTTTTGCAATCGCAATGAGGCAGTTATTCATCACGTTACTAATCTGCGTGGTTTCAGCCATTGGAGCCGACGCACAAATTGTTGACCTTGGACAGGAAAAGATCAACACCGACAGTCTGCGCCGCGAGCTTGACAATGGTCCGTACTTCACGCTCTACAAAGACAATTATTTCATCACCGGCACATCGATAGGACCGCAAGCCCCGTCGCGCACCAACAGCGACGTGAAATTCCAAGTGAGCATCGCGCAGCGTCTCACAAAGAGTACGCTTCCGTTCAACACGTATCTCTTTCTCTTCTACTCGCAGAAGTGCATGTGGAACATCTACGAGGAGTCGCTTCCCATGCGCGACCTCAACTTCAACCCCGGAATCGGTCTGGCAAAGCATCTGTTTGTCAAGAACCGCTATATCGGCAAGGTCACGCTCCTCGTCGAGCATGAGTCAAACGGACGCGACGGCGTGGATTCCCGCAGCTGGAACAAGATTTCGCTTGCCTGCAACATCTTCATCGACCCGAATTTCATGATTCACGGCAAAGTGTGGATTCCCATCATCGACGGCATGAACAACAAAGACATCCTCGACTACAGCGGCATCTACCAAACCGGCATGACCTACACCACCCCCAACAAGCGGTTCGGCTTTGGGCTGACGCTCATCAAGCGCCGCGGATGGCGGCTGAGCTACAACACCATCTGGGAGTTCAACTACCGAGTGTTCAAGAAAGACAATCAATTTCTCTTCGTGCAATACTACAACGGATATGGAGAAAACCTGCTCGACTACAACAAGTTTCACTCGCGCCTGCGTGTGGGACTCGTGATAAAGCCAAAACTTTTCAGCGATTTCTAAGTTATGAAAATAGGATTCGACGCCAAGCGGGCGGCACAAAACCGCACAGGGCTGGGAAACTACAGCCGCTTCGTGCTGCGCATCCTCTCGCAGCAGCACCCCGAAAACGAATACCGCCTCTACATGCCCAACCCACGGCGCACGCCGTTTCTGCACGAGATACCCACCATTGCGAACCTGCGACAATGCTTCCCTCCCAAAGGAGTGTGGAGCCGTCTGCGGCAACTGTGGCGCGTGTGGGGCATGACATCCACGCTGCGCGACGACGGCATAGAGCTGTTTCACGGGCTCAGCAACGAGCTGCCCCTCAACATAGGCCGCGGCAATTGCCGCAGCGTGGTGACCATACACGACCTTATCTTCATCCACACTCCACAATACTACCACTGGATTGACCGGCAGATCTACAACTACAAGTTCCGCCACGCCTGCCATTCCGCCGACCGCGTTATTGCCGTGAGCCAATACACCAAACGCGAGATTATGCACTACTACGGCGTGGCAGAGGAGAAAATCGACGTGGTCTATCAGGGTTGCGACAAGGCGTTTGCCGCCGAGATTGCGCAATCCACGCTCGACGACGTGAAGGCGCGCTACGGCCTTCCCTCCGAGTTTGCACTGTTTGTGGGCAGCATAGAGGAGCGCAAGAATCTCGGTTTGCTCGTCGAGGCGCTGCGGCTGTCGGCCTCCGGCGGACGCGCGTTCCACATCGTTGCCGTAGGACGCTCCACAGCCTACTGCGAGTCGCTGAAACGCCGCATTGCAGAGCTCGGCCTTGCCGACTACTGCCATTTTCACCACAACGTGCCGTTTGCCGACCTGCCATCGTTTTATCGGCTCGCGTGCCTGTTTGTCTACCCTTCACGCATCGAGGGCTTCGGCATACCTCTGCTCGAGGCGCTCACCAGCGGCGTGCCGGCGGTGGGCTGCACCGGCTCGTGTCTTGAGGAGGCCGGCGGACAGGGATCGATATATGTCGACCCCGACGACGCAGAGGGCATGAGAAAGGCTGTGGAAAGCGTGCTTGGCGACGAGACGCTGCGCCAGCGCATGATTGCCGACGGCAGGGAACACATCAAGCGCTTCACCGACGAGACGCTGTGCGCCGACTTGATGCGCGTGTATGAAAAAACGATGAGCCAGCCGTCTGCAACCCGCTGAAACGCCGCGCTGACGCAGAACAACGACAAAACTCAATCTGTCTGCATTAAATTTCCGCCAAGCCGGAAAAAGTCTTATTTTTGCACATTATGAAGCATATACTTTTGATATTGCTCTTTGCTGCGCTCCTCGCAGTGGCCTCGTGCAGCCGCACCGACGACGCCCGCCTTGCCGTGGCAGAAAGACAGATGGCAGAACATCCCGACAGCGCACTCTTGACGTTGCGCCAGATCGACGCCACGTCGCTCAACCGTCACAACACCGCCCTGTATGCCCTGCTGCTGACGCAAGCCCAATACAAAAACGACATCACCGCCACCAGCGACTCTCTGATAAACATTGCCCTCGATTATTTTTCCGACGGCAAGCGCCACATTGAATGCTTGATATACAAAGGGGCTGTATTGCAAGAACTTGGCGAAGAACAGGAGGCGATTGACTATCTAAAAAAGCAGAAGCGGCGACCTCTCCAACCGACAACGAGATGCTTGGATACATCAATATGCGGCTTGGCAACATCTATATGAACTCTTATATTGAGAACAACGAGGATATTGCAAAATACAAAAAAGCTCTGCATCACTACAAGCTGTCGGGCAATAAAAAGTATCAGCTGGCATGTCTTGGCACCGTCGGCGCTCTATATCGCGCGGAGAATATGGACAGCGCATATTACTATATCAACGCTGCTATAAAACTGGCTGAAGAATTGGGAAACAGCGAGAGAATTGCGTATCATAAGGAAACTTTGGCTCGGGCATATTTTATGGATTCTCTTATCAATAAAGCCAAAGATGTCGCAATGGACGTATTAAGCTATGACGTTGATGTTAGCGACAGGGTGGATATTTATGTAGATTTAATAGGAATATACACAACATTAGGCAAACCCGACTCGGCTATGCTATATTCAGAACAAATAGACACAACAGGCATACATCCAAGTCAAAAGGTTGCAATGCTTATGGCTTTGACAAAATTGTACAAAGATATGGGCAATTTTGAGAAAGCTTTTTGGGTAGACCACCGATGTTTTTCCCTCGTAGACTCCATACAGAAATCAAGCCATCAATCAGAACTTTATGGATTGGAATTGAGATATGACAAGAAAGAAGCGGAAGTCGCAAATGCAAAACTAAGCAATAGGCAATTGGTATTATCCCTCATTATACTTATCATGGGGTTGCTGCTTGTATTGGCTTTTGCCATTGTTAAACGATGGAAAGTCCGCAATGCAAATTGCCTAATGATTATATCACAATTAGAGAACGAATCTGAAATAATAAAACTACGAAGCGCAAAACAGGAGCAGAAATCAAAGAAGCAAACAGATGAAATAAGCAAATTGTCAAAAGAATCTGAAGCATTACGAAACCGCCTAACACGAAAAGATGAAGCAGAGATTCAAATGCGAGAAATTATCAATTGGCAATTCTGCAATGTAAATGGATTGCTTGCTTTTGCACACGAATGCGACAAGCGTCCAGCAAAATTTATGAAAGAGTTTCTTAAGACTGTACAATCTGCTAAAAACAGAATGTCTGACTCCTTATGGAAAACTATGCAAGATTATGTAAACCTATGCTATGACAATTTACTGAAGAAAATCGCAACAGACTATCCAAAACTTACAGAAGAAGACTTAATGATAATAGCTATGCAAAAATGTGGATTTACATACATTGGTATGACTATCTGTATGGGATATAAGGACGTAAACTATGTCAATGTAAAGAAACAGCGAATAGCAAAAAAAATTGGCACAGATGAAACTCTCGCAATATTCATTTCTCAATATATCAACAAGCTAAAAACAACCCAAGTATACAACAAAAACACATTTTTGTAAGACAACAATTGCCACATCTTACCAATGATTAGAAAAGCACTCTAGCAACATATTGATTACCATCTTATTAAGCCCCTCTTGATAATAACATTTTTTTTGTTTGTTAAATATATATTTTTTAAATTCGTTGACATAAACCTCTTTTAATTTTTACTTTTATGTCAAAGAAAATTTTATTATTCGCCGCTGTAATCTCAGCTGTTTATACCCTTGCTGAGGGTTCTGAAAAAATTGTTGTTACAAAAACAAAAACAGGTGACAAAACAGAAACTCATATTCCAGAAGTGGATTATGACAAAGAGAAAAACAAACTTGATGTGTCATTCCGGTCTGACGGAAACTATGATGTCATAATTGACGATGAAGACGGAGAAACACGATGCAGGTTTGGGCTCAACACATCTGGGGCAAAGCAACAATATGCACTGCCAAACCTCCAAGAAGGGGTATACACCGTTACCATTTCATCGGGCATAAACGAGTTCTCTGGTGAATTATATGTCGATGATGATTTCTAATCAAACCTTTTACAAACCAAAAACCAATTATTATGAAAAAAACATTATTCCTGTCATTCCTTTTTTGCCTTTTAGGAATGTCGTTAACATTTGCGCAAGAAACAGACTTCAACGGCGATGCCGATTTCAGCGAAGAAGAATTTCGTCAAAAAGTAGATTCCGTGTTCCAATATATGGAATATCAGGACGTTGACACCGGCATTCTGATTGAACACGGTTTCAATTTCCTAAACCCAAGAGTATTCAATGGACAAAACTATGTCGCTAAGCACTTTTTCGCTCATTTTTTGTAAATAATTTTGTTTATTTGCAAATTATAATTATTTTTACGCAAATTAATCTGATTTGATATGAAAAAGGCACTATTTTTTATGATTTTCATATTCACGACTGCGATTTATGGATATGCACAGGAGGCACCGGCTGCAGAACAGAACGACGACAAGACTTTGGATTCCCGCCATCAGAACCGCCGCACCATGCGCGGATATAAGGCATTCTATGATGTGGAGTATGGTTTTGACATCGACGATGAGGAAAAAGACTGGGAAGGAGGTTATATTGCCGGCTATCCGCACTGCAATAATTTTATGATTTCGACAACGCAGGGCTACCAATTCAACAACTTCTTCTTTTTAGGCGGAGGATTGGGATTGCTTAGATATATCGACGGAAAGAAAACCATGATGCCAATCTTTGCAGAAACCAGCATCAATCTGCTCAACAACAAGCGAGTTATGCCGTTTCTTCAAGCTCGTTTAGGCACGGTTGTCGGCGAATGGGGCGGAGTCTACTATTCCGCGATATGCGGAGTAAGACTGAAGGTTGCACAAAGGCATGCAGTATCTCTGTCGCTGATAATGAGCGACCATTTTGATGTCGAGTCCTTTATCAACGACCAAGACGATGGAATTTCGTGGTTTGCCAGGTCGCTTGGCATAAAACTAGGTTTTGAATTTTAACAATCCACAGATATGAAAAAGTCACTATTTTTTATGATTTTCATATTCGCGACTGCGATTTGCGGATATGCACAGGAGGCGCCGGCTGCAGAACAGAACGACGACTCAGAACTGATTTTACGCTATCAGAACCGCCGCACCATGCGCGGATATAAAATGCTGTTCGAGGCAGGCTACCAATGGGGGTTGCCCGACAAAGAAGGCTTCCTATGCGGCGTCTACGACCCCGACAAGTGGAGCGTCGGCGCGTCGGCAGGCTTCCAATTCAACAATTTCGTGTTTCTTGGCGGCGGCACCGATTTTCAATTATACCGTAGCGGCGGCAACACCTATCTGACGGTTCCCGTTTTCGGCGAACTCAGAATAAATGTGTTAAACGCCAAAAAGTTTACACCTTTTGGCGATGTCAGGTTTGGCTACGGCATCGGCGATATCCGCGGTGCGTATGTCGCATTCCAAGTGGGAGTGCGCTACTCACTTCCGAAGCACCATGCAATCTACCTGCTGTGCCAGTATGACAACCAATTGGGCGACGGTTCGGCAGACCACACCGACTTTGTCAACGACAATCTCGGATTTAAATTGGGTTATGAATTTTAAGCACAAAGATTATGAGACGATTCCTGGCTTTTATCACAATAGCGATGCTGGCACTTGCCGCCAACGCACAACAGTCGCCGACAAACACCGACGCCGTGCGCAGCAAGCTGACGATGCGCGGCTACAAAGCTTTTTACGACGTCAATTATCTGTTTACGATTTATCCCTCAGACACAGATACTGGCAACAGTCTCGGCTTCTCCACGTCGCATGGATTCCAATTCAACAACCATCTTTATTTTGGCGGCGGCATCGGGTTTAACTCGTTTTTCTGCGACGGAACGACACGCCTTGTTGTACCGATATTCGGCGAGCTGCGATGCAATTTTCTCAACCGCCGCACCACCCCGTTTGTCTGCGGACGCTATGGCTACGGCTTCGGCAAGATTCACGGCTCATACGACAGTCTTTT
>ERZ779855.769-NODE-769-length-25371-cov-6.945766_pt1 | contig 25371 bp, 15 predicted proteins | sample MGYA00511370_ERZ779855 | MGnify/ENA primary metagenome ERZ779855 (study PRJEB29588, sample SAMEA1967319) | human gut metagenome | biome: human gut; feature: human-associated habitat; material: faeces | place: Denmark | collected 2008/2010 ...
AATAATCCATATTGACGAAGAAAAATGCAACGGCTGCGGAGCTTGCGCCGCCGCCTGCCATGAGGGCGCGATAGCCATGGTTGACGGCAAGGCAAGGCTTATACGCGACGACTACTGCGACGGGCTCGGCGACTGCCTGCCCGCGTGCCCCGCGGGCGCGATAACCTTTGTCGAGCGCGAGGCAGCCGCCTACAACGCCGAAGCGGTCAAAGAAAACATGATGAAGAAAAAGCTCGGCGGACATCAGGGCGGATGTCCGGGGTCAAGGCTCATGACGATGAACCGCGAAGAAAACGCCCCGTCGGCTCAGCCCGCCGAAATGCAGAGTCGACTGCGCCAATGGCCGGTTCAGATAAAGCTCGTGCCGGTGAACGCGCCGTATTTTGACGGCGCAAAGCTGCTCATCGCCGCCGACTGCACCGCCTACGCCTATGCGGCGTTCCACGAAAAATTCATCAAAAACCACATAACCCTTGTCGGGTGCCCGAAACTCGACAGCGTCGACTATTCAGAGAAGCTGACGGAGATAATCGCAAACAACAATATACAGTCCGTGACGGTCGTCAGAATGGAAGTCCCCTGCTGCGGCGGGCTCGAACACGCCGCAAAAACAGCATTGCAGAACAGCGGCAAATTCATCCCGTGGCAGGTCGTGACGATATCGACCGACGGGCGCATTCTCGACTGAGCGGTTGATTTATCAGCCCCTTTGCGGTATCATATACTGCGGAGGCGTTGAGATGAACAAAATCAACTATCAGCTCGAACTCGACCGCGAAATTGATGAAATAAAAAAGCAGGGGCGCGTGCCGTCCCTGCTGCTGCACAGCTGCTGCGGACCGTGCAGCAGTTATGTGCTCGAATATCTGACAAAGTATTTTGATGTCACCGTGCTCTACTTCAATCCGAACATCTACCCCGCAGAGGAATATGAACACCGGCTCAGCGAACAGCGCAGGATAATATCTCTCCTGCCCGCGGAGCACAATGTAAAAATGCTCGAATGTGAATATAATCATACGCAGTTCACCGACGCGGCAAAGGGATATGAGCAGGAGCGCGAGGGCGGTTCGCGGTGCGAAAAGTGCTTTTATCTGCGTCTCGAGCGCACGGCGCAGGAGGCAAAGGAGCACGGCTTCGACTATTTCACGACCACCCTTTCCGTAAGTCCGCACAAGAATTCGCAGATACTCAACCGCATCGGCGAGGAGATGGGCGAAAAATACGGAGTGCGCCATCTGCCCGCAGATTTCAAGAAGCGCGAGGGCTACAAGCGCTCGATAGAACTTTCGAAGCAGTATGATCTATACAGACAGAACTACTGCGGATGCGAGTTTTCAAAGCAGGGGTAAAATTATATAAATTCGTCCGCCGCATTTATATCATACGGCGGACATTGTTTATTTTATTTTATCTTCAAAACACCACAACGAGAAGCATCTTGAACTGCTCCTTGCCGTAGACTGCGTGCGGGTGTCCGGCGGGCATGACTATGCTCTCGCCCTCGTGCAGCTCGTAGTCAACGCCGTCTATCGTTATTTTTCCGACTCCCTCGAGGCAGGTGACAAATGCGTCGCCGCCGGAGGCGTGGGTGCTTATCTCCTCGTCCTTGTCAAACGCGAAAAGCGTTATGCTCAGCGCGTCATTCTGGGCGAGGGTCTTGCTGACCACCTGCCCAGGCTGGCAGAGCACCTGATCTCTCAGGGTCAGAACCTCGGATTTTGAAATATTTTTCATGAGCTCTTTCATTTTTCTTCTCTCCTTTATTTCATATATATTATCTGCGCATAAGACTGAATTATGTCTGAACACAGTATACCACCGCCGCTCGGCAAACGCAAATATAGCTATAGAAAATCCTTGCGTCTTATGTTAAAATAGTATACGGATAATTTCAAGGGAGTGTGCCAGATGAAAGAGAATAAGAAACTTGTCAACGAAATAATCAGCGATGTCAAGCACGACATGAGCAACGAGGATATCATATCCCTGCTCGCCGACAGCAGGATATCGGCAAACCCCGACAAGGAGAAATACACATTCGGTCAGCGCGCCGCAGATAAAATCGCGAAGTTCGCCGGCAGCTGGGCATTCATATTCTCGTTCTCCGCCCTGCTGATACTCTGGATGGTCGGCAATGTCATACTCGCAAAACGCGCGTTCGACCCCTATCCGTTCATACTGCTCAACTTAGTGCTCTCGTGCGTTGCCGCGCTGCAGGCTCCGCTGATAATGATGAGCCAGAACCGCCAGGAGGAAAAAGACCGCCGCCGCGCCGAGAACGACTACAAAGTTAATCTCAAAACCGAGATAATGATCGAAGATATCCACGGCAAGATGAACCGTATACTCGCCCGTCAGGCAATACTGATGAAGCTGATGAAGATAGACGAAAACACGATGAAGCAGATAACGCTCGAAAAGCAGGAGGAGATGTGCGCCGAGGCGTGCAGAGCCGAGAAGAGCAAAAACGAGCACAGCGAGCATAAAGAACCCGAAGAAAAGCCCGAAAGCTGAATTTCGCCTTGCTTTTGAATTGCGTTTATTGTATACTGACCCTTGATAAAAGCCCTTCGGAGGAAAAGAAAATGAAGCAGCTCAATATTATTCCCAATCCCAACAAAATCGACTATCTCGGCGGAAGCGTCAAGATGGAAAACATCGATTCCGAAAGCTTTTCCGCGCGTCTGACAGACAAACTGCCCGAAGAGGGCTATGTGTTCGAAGTGACCGAAAACGGTGTAGAAGCCACCGCCGGCGGCGAGCGCGGAGCCTTCTATGCGAGCCAGACATTGAAGCAGCTAAAGCAGCTCGATATCTGCCCGTGCGTGAGAATCGAAGACGCGCCCGCGTTTGAATACCGCGCATTCATGCTCGACTGTGCGCGCCACATGACGACGGTCGAGAACATCAAAAAGCTCATCGACGCCGCCGCGCTCGTCAAGATGAACACCATGCACTGGCATCTGACCGACGATCAGGGATGGCGCGTTGAAATTGACAGCCACCCCGAGCTCATCACAGTCGGCTCCCGCCGCCGCAGCTCGGATTTCGGCCAGTACCACTTCGCAGAGGAATATTCCGGATATTTCACAAAGGATGAGATCCGCGAAGTAGTCGCATATGCCGACGACAACTATATTGAAGTTATCCCCGAGTTCGATATGCCCGGCCACACGCTCTCCGTGCTCGCCGCCTATCCCGAGCTCTCCTGCAAGGGCAAGCCTCTCGAGGTCGGTACGAAGCAGGGCATCTTTGATGATATACTCTGCGCCGGAAACGACGATTCGCTGAAGCTCGTCTTTGACGTGCTCGGCGAGATGATTGAGCTCTTCCCCGGCAGATATTTCCACATCGGCGGCGACGAAGCGCCCAAGGTTCGCTGGAAGAACTGCCCGAAGTGCCAGGCGCGTATGAAAGAACTTGGTCTCAAGGATGAAGAGGAGCTTCAGGGCTGGTTCGTGCTTCAGGCCGTTGACTTCCTCAAAAAGCACGGCAAGACAGCTATAGTCTGGAACGAGAGCCTCAACAGCGGCATGATGCCCAACGACATTATCGTTCAGCGCTGGATGGACAAAAAAGACCGCTCCGTCGAGTTCGCGAACAAGGGCGGAAAGATGATAGTCTCCGAGTTTTACTATTACTACTGCGACTACCCCTACGGCATGACCTCGCTCAAAAAGACCTACAGCCTCGACCCGTATATAAAGGGACTGACCGAGGCGGGCAAGAAGAATGTCTACGGCGTCGAGTGCCCGATCTGGGTCGAATATATCCGCGACTTCGACAAGCTCTCATATATGTGCTTCCCGCGCTTCTGGGCTGTCGCCGAGGCGGGCTGGACGAAGAGAGCCAATATGGATTACAACAGCTTTGAGGAGCGTTTTGAGGCTCTGCGCCCGATGCTCGAAGAGATGGGAATAAAACCCGCTCCCCGCTCGGATTGGAACCCCAACTTCCTGCAGTCCCTCAAGGAGCTCAGGCAGTTCTTCAAGGGCACGACGAATCTCGGCAATATCCTCAACATGATCCGCAACAATCAGGCATAAATAATATAGAGAAAGCTCCGCACTCGTCTGCGGGGCTTTTTTTGTTTTGCAGCTCAAATCTTTTGGCAAAACAACTAAAAATCTATTGTAACCCCCGCGGCAATAATATATAATTGTCATGTATCGCAAGTTAAAATTATTTTGACGGATAAATCAAAGAATTTTCCGAAAGGAGCAATCAAATGAGTCATGTAGACATCCGCTTCACGGACAAGAACTCCGAGCGCTTCATGCTCGCCAGAAGGGTCTACAAGGTCATTGAGGACCTTGAGAATGAATATCTCTACCCTGACAGCGAGACGCTCGGCGGCTTCAAATTCCGCGACGGGCAGTACAAATTTTCACAGATCGACGAGGGCGAATGGACGGACTTCGACTCGGAGAACGACTACTGGGGCTATAAAGAGGACTATGCGTGGTTCCGCCACAGCTTCACAGTTCCCGAGCGTTTTGCCGGCAGACCCGTGGTCTATCAGCTGACCCCCTCCGCAAGCGGCCCGTGGAATCGCAGCAACCCGCAGTTCATCATGTACTTTAACGGCGAGCTGCGCCAGGGCGGCGACTCGAACCACAGCGAGATACGCCTGCTCGACTGCGCCAAGGGCGGCGAAGAATTCGACTGCTGCCTCAACGCGTATTCGGACGCATGGGAATTCAAGGGCAAGCTCAGAATGGGCGCGCGCCTCAAGGTCGTCGATGACCTTGTCAACCGCCTCATCTTCGATCTCAAAACCCCGCTCAAAGTCGCTTCCCTCTATAACGCGGACGATCTTCCGCGCATCGATATAGTCAAGGCGCTCAACGACGCCGTCAATCTTATCGATTTCAACACCGCTGATTACGATACATTCGCTGCCTCCGCCGAGGCGGCAATCGACCTGCTCGACAGGGAGATATATTCAAAAGACGCCATGGACGCGACCGCCTGCTGCATCGGTCACACGCATATAGATGTCGCATGGCTCTGGAGACTCCGCCAGACAAGAGAGAAGGCCGGCCGCTCCTTTGCGACCGTCCTCAAGCTCATGGAGGAATATCCCGAATACAAGTTCATGTCCTCGCAGGCTCAGCTCTATGCCTTTGTCAAGGAGGACTATCCCGAGGTCTATGAGGGCATCAAGAAGATGATCGCCGCAGGGCGCTGGGAAGTCGAGGGCAGCATGTGGGTCGAGTCGGACACCAACGTCACCTCCGGCGAATCCCTTGTCCGCCAGTTCCTGGTCGGCAAGCGTTTCTTCAAGGACGAGTTCGGCGTTGACAACAAGATAATGTGGCTCCCCGATGTTTTCGGCTACAGCGCGGCTCTCCCGCAGATCATGAAGAAAGCCGGAATTGACTATTTCATGACCACAAAGATATCCTGGAACGAGTTCAACAAAGTGCCCTATGACACATTCATGTGGAAGGGCATCGACGGCACGGAGATTCTCTCTCACTTCTCGCCGAGCACCGACTGCTTCGACGAGGGAGACTGCTGGCAGACAACATACAACGCCTATCTCAACCCCGAGCACATCCTCGGCGGCTGGCACAGGTACTCGCAGAAGGATCTCAACAAAGAGTATCTCTGCACCTTCGGCCACGGAGACGGCGGCGGCGGACCGACCCGCGATATGCTCGAAATGGGTCACCGCATGGCAAAGGGCATCCCCGGCTGCCCGAAGGTCAAGCAGGAGTTTGCAATAGACTTCTATCACGACCTCGAAAAGGAAGTCAAGGGTTCGCGCAGGCTGCCCAAATGGGCGGGCGAGCTCTATCTCGAGTTCCACCGCGGCACCCTGACCTCGCAGGGCAGAAACAAGCGATACAACAGAAAGAGCGAGCTGCTCTATCACGATATGGAGACTATCTGCGCCATCGCCGACTCAAACGGCATCGCGTCCTATCCCCGTCAGTTCATCAACAACGGCTGGAAGATAATACTCCTCAACCAGTTCCATGATATAATCCCCGGCTCTTCGATAAAAGAAGTCTACGAGGATTCCAAGGAGCAGTACGACAAGCTCATCTCCGAGGGCAAAGCTGAGATAGCCGACACTCTCGGCAAGATAGTCTGCACTCCGGACGGCAGCGCCCTGACCGTTTTCAACACCTTCGGCGCTGAGCGCGACGATGTCGTTATCACCGATATGCCCGCAGCCGAGCACTTCTCGATAGTCGACGCCGACGGTAACGTCATGCCGTGGCAGAAATCAGCCGACGGACGCCTTGTGTTCTTCGCAAAGGGCGTGCCCGCAAAGGGATACAAGACCTTCAGTATTGTTCACGGCGGCGAGTCCGGCGAGAACACCGTTAAAGTCGAGAACAAGACTATAGAGAACAAGTTCTTCACCGTCAAGTTCGACAAGGACATGAACATCGCGTCGCTCATTCATAAGGCGACCGGCAGAGCCGTCGCGCCCGAGGGCGAAGTTCTCAATAAAATTTATGCCTATGACGACAGACCGTTCAACCACGAGGCATGGGATATCAAGGTCTATTTTGATCAGAAGTACACCGAGATAAACGATGTCAGCGCAGTCGATGTGACAGAGAGCGGACCCGTCCGCACGGTCATAAAGGTCACGCGCAAGTTCCTCTCCTCGACCATTGATCAGAGCTTTATCTTCTACGCAGACCTGCCGCGCATCGACGTTGACTACACGGTCGACTGGAAAGAGAAGAAGATTCTTCTCAAGGCAGACTTCCCCGTTGATGTCAACGCTACCGAGGCCACTTATGATATCCAGTTCGGCAACTACAAGCGCCCGACCCACCGCAACACGCTCTGGGATTTTGCGCAGTTTGAAGTCGTCGGTCACAAGTGGGTCGACCTCAGCGACAACAGCTTCGGTCTCTCCGTCCTCAACGACTGCAAGTACGGTCACGACATAAAGGACGGTCACATCAGAACGAGTCTCCTGCGCTGCGCTGTCAACCCGAACAGCGAGCAGGACAGAGAAGTTCACCGCTTCACCTACTCCATCTACCCGCACGCGGGCTCGGTCGACACCTCCGACGTTGTCAATCAGGGCTATTCGCTCAACCTGCCGCTCTACTGCGTCAGCGGCAAGGCGGCTCACGACAGCTACTCGCTCGTGAGCACCGACAAGGACAACGTCATCATCGAGACCGTCAAGAAGGCTGAGGACAGCGACGATGTCGTCATTCGCGCATATGAGACATGGAACAAGACGACCGACTGCGTCTACACCTTCGACCGCGCTCCGAAGAGCGTATATGTCTGCAACCTGCTCGAAGAAAACGAAGAGCAGCTCGAAGTCAGCGGCAACACCGTTTCGCTCAGATTCAAGCCCTTCGAGATAAAGACTGTAAAAGTCACTTTCTAAAATCCACAGCACAAAGCCCCACCCGCCAAAACGGGTGGGGTCATTTCATCGCAGCGCAGCCACAATCCCGGCAGCTCACACATCATACCGCAAATGCGCAAATAAAATTCACCGCAAATTGCAAATCCGCTTGACAAAGCCCGGCACATTTGCTAAAATATCATAGCCGTTAAAAATACGGACAGGTATCGAAGTGGTCATAACGGCCCTGACTCGAAATTTCGGCAGAAGCTGGGAATTTCGTCCCCCTGATTCTCCTTGATATTCCTCAACACAGAAAATCTCAAAATCGAATATTTTTTGCCGTCTCTCCTGTTTTCTCTCCAACGAATTTTTGAGCAAATTTCTGGAAAGAAAACCGGACGAAAATAGACACGGAGAGTTGTCCGAGTGGTCGAAGGTGCAGCACTCGAAATGCTGTAGACCGAAAGGTCTCTAGGGTTCGAATCCCTAACTCTCCGCCACAAAAAGCCTGTAAACAAGCCCGTTTACAGGCTTTTTAATTTTTGCCTAAAGGGCAAAGCCCGCACGATTTTCGGTTTTCAGGGGAGAAAATCAGCTGTTCTCCCCGGCACTGATCGAACTCCAGCGGCTGCTGAAGTCGCCGCCCTCCGGCAGAGCAAGCCCTGTCTCCATCGCCTGCGCCGAAGTGATCTTGGACTTGTAATCCAAGTGGGCGTAGATGTTCGCCGTGGTGGTAAAGTCGCTGTGCCCCAACCACTCCTGAATGTGTTTGAGGGGGACGCCGTTGGCCAGCAGCAAGCTGGCACAGCTGTGACGCAGATCGTGAAAGCGCATCCGGCGCAGGCCGTGGCTCTCCAGAAATTTCGGAAATGCGTTGGTCAGGTATTCCACCCGCATCCGCTCGCCCAACTCATCCACGAATACAAAGCCATCGTATTCATAGTTGTAGCAGTTGCCGCAGACCTGCTTGTTCAGCTCCTGCGCCTCTTTCACCTGCATAAAGTATTCCCGGAAGCTGCCGATGAGCGGCAGGGTGCGCAGACTGGACTTGGTCTTGGCGGATTGCTGCTCGAACTCCTGATACTTGCCGTCGATGATCGTTGAGGTCACGGTGCGCTTTACGGAAATGGTGCCCTGCTCAAAGTCGATGGCATCCCATTTCAAGCCCACCACCTCGCCACGGCGAAGTCCGTAAAAGGCAGCCACCAGCACCGGCAGCTCCAGCTTGGTTCCCCGAAGGGCTTCAAACATCTTCTGCATCTCGTCCGCCGAGAGAAAGACCGGCTGAAAGCTGTTCTTTCTGGGCCGGTCCACCTTGTCCGCCACATTCTGGATCAGCATATCGGTCTTGACTGCATATTTCAGTGCCGAGTGAATGACGGCGTGATAATGGATAACGGTATTGGGCGTGACCCGCCTGAGCATTTCAGAATAAAACATCTGCAAATGTCGGGCTTCCAGTTCCCGCAGTGTCAATTTCTTCTTGCGAAAATAAGGGACGATGGTGCTTTTCAGCAGTCCTTGATAGGCACCGTAGGTTGCGTGGGCCAGCCGTCCCTTGGCGATCTCCAGCCATTCCAGCAGATAGTCGGCGAACAGCATATCACTGCTCAGGTCGCCCACTTCTTTGGGCGGCTCAAATTCCGCTCGGAGCCTTGCCAGTTCTGACTCGGCTTTGCGCTTATTTCCCTTTTCGGAAAGCCCCAGCGAGATCCATTTCGTTTTTCGCTGCCCTCCGGCGTTTTTGTAGTTCAACACGGCATAATACTTGCCGTTTTTCAAAGTCAAATGTCCTGCTACCATTTTGTTTTCCTCCTGTCTCTTTCTATTTGCAGAACAGAACTCCAAACCGACAGTATCAGTATACCATCGGTTTGGGGTTCTCTCTATTCTGCGAATTGTTTGATTGCAGCCGTATCGGTACGAATCAGCGGGCGTCCCGGTTCCGTTCTCTCTGCCGTTTCAGCAGTTCCAGACCCTTGATGATGTCCCGGCGCATCTGCTCCTCGGTGTAGCCGGAGGGAAAATACTTCCGCAGCTCCTCCCGCTTGAATTTCAGTTGCTCCTGCTGGTTGGGCTTTGTCTCCGCCAGCACGGCATAGATCATCTGATCATCCAGCACGCCCTCCTGTGCCAGCTTCTTCAGGCGGATGCTCTGGGCGTGGGACGGGGTGCAGTCGTTCAGCGCCATCGCGTCCAGCACCGCCCGCTGCTGATACGAGTCTAAGTAAGAAAGCTCCACCGCCGGGTTGAAGGCGATCTTACCGTCGTCCACCATCGAAAGCAGTTCGGGGATCAGGTAGGTCAGGCGGATATATCTTCGCACTTGGTCTTTGCTCTCACCTGCATCGTCTGCCACTTTTTCTACGCTAAGCAACTTCTCTGCAACTTGCACAGAAGCGACGCCCTGATGCTTGATGGCATCCAGCTTCATCTTGTAGGCGAACGCCTTTTCGCTGGGCAGGATAGTCTCTCGCTGCAAGTTGGCATCCACCATTGCGATCACCGCTTCATCGTCAGACAGCTCCCGGACGATGACAGGCATCGTCTCGACGCCCAGCACCTGACACGCCGCCAGCCGACGATGGCCGGAGATCAGCTCATAGCCGCCGTCCGGCATCGGTCTGGCAAGTGCCGGAGTGATTGCACCCACTTTGCGGATGCTCTCGATTATCCGCTGCATCTCCTCGTTGTTCTGCACCTTGAAGGGGTGACCCTTGAACGGGTGCAGCTCGGCCAGTGGAATATTCCGCACCCGCTCCAGTTTGGCATCGTCCCGCTCCGCCTGCGTGGAGAACAGATCGTCCAGCGTGGGTAAAGTAAAATCCGATTTTCTCATTGTGTTGTCCTCACTTTCATAGTTTTTTCTTTCGGGGTTTTAGGGCACGCCCTAACGAGTGTTTTTGCGCTCCGGCCCTGCCGGGAGTAAAAACGCACTGCTCGCTCAGATGACGCAGGCATCGCAAGCGGATACACTGTTTGGCTCCGACAGGAGTAAAAACAGTCTGCTCGCTTAGACTGCGCAGGCGTAATTCTCGCTTACTTTAATTCATTCAAAATTGCTTCCAGCCTGCTCCGAATTTCCTCTTTCTGAAGCTGTGGAAGCTCCGCTTTCAGGCCGTTCAGCATCCGAAACAGGCGGTAATCCCGCTCCGAGATGGCCGCTCTGACCTCTTTTCCAAGCCCCAGCCGCCGCAAGTATTCCGACAGCGACAGAGAACAGAACCGGGCATTTTCCAGCAGCTTCTGCTTCTCCTGCTCGGTCACACGGACATTGATCCCGTAGTTTTTGCTGCGCATTTGTTCACCCCCTTTCTTCGGTTTGTGACGGCAATGACGGTTGTGACGGGGATTTCCTTATATAGCGATCCCGGCGTCATTTGCGTCATCGCCGTCACGGCGCAGGAATTTGATGAGCCGGCTTTTTCCCGTTCGCTTGGTGCGATACTCGATGCCCAGCGGCTCCAGCACCTCATAGGCGAACTGGCCGAGATACTTTGTGACCATATTGGGCGTGACCTCCTGCTCCTTCATTTCGGTCAGCAGCTCCGTGGCCGTGCCTACCCATTCGGTGCGGCACTCCATAAAGTCCACCACCCGAAACAGAAATTTCGGCAGCTCTGCCTTGTGAATATCCTCGCTGTTCTTGCGCTCCACCAGTTCCCAGACAAGGTCGTTAAACTGCAAGGTCAGCTCCTGATATTCCACATCCCGCCCACTGACCAGCAGCGTAGCAGCGTTTCCACTGCGCTTACGGCGCAGGATGAAGTTGGTGTCCGCAGCGCCGATGATGCCGGTGGAACCGCTGACATCGTTAAAGGGATCGTCGCTGTCTTGCAGCTTTCGCAGGTGATGCACCAGCAAAATGGCGATGTTGAAGCCGTCGGCAATGCGCTTGATGGAGGAAATGTCATCGTAGTCGTTGCCGTACATTCCCGCTTTTCCGGCGCTGCCTTTGGAGTCCCGCACCTTTTGCAGCGTGTCAATGATGACCAGCTTGGTGGCGGGATGCTCGGTCAGGAAATCCGTGATCTGCTCCTCCAGCCCGCCGCCGATCAGCCCGGAGGTCACGGCAAAATACAGGTTGTCCGGGGCGCTGTCGGTAAGATTGTAGAGCCGGTCTTTGATGCGGCGCTGGGTGTCCTCAAGGCTCAGATAGAGCACATCGCATTGCAGTGTAGGCAGCCCCCAAATAGAGTTTCCCTGCGCCACTTGCAGCCCCAGCCACAGCATCAGCCAGCTTTTGCCGATCTTGCTGGCACCGCTGATGACATTGACACCCTGCGAAATAAGGCCGTCTACGATGAACATCGTCTTGCTCATCGGCGTGGACAGCAGGGTCTCTGCGTCCACGGTTTTCAGTTTGTTACCCATAGAAATTTCTCCTTTGTAGAATGTTAGAAATGGATTTTGACAGGTGCAGATGGAAACGGCCACCCGCACCCGCTTCGCCCTCAAAAAAACCCCGGAAATCAAGGCTTTCTCGGCGCTTAATGTTCGACGCTGCGCCGCCGTCTGGCAGAGTCCGCCTTCTGCTTGCGTCGGATGGAGCAGCCGCATTCCGGGCAGTATTTCTGCCGGTTGCTACTGGGTGCAAAGGGCTTTCCACACCGTTCGCAGAGCCGTGTGCGCTGCCGGTAAATATCGGCGCAGAGTACCTTGTCGGCGGGCAGAACCGCTCGCCGGAAGTACTTGCACAGCAGCGAATAGGAAATCATCTGCACACACACGCAGCCCTCGCCGTCGTCCAGCGGCATGCAATTGCCGCCATCATAGTTGGCGCACAGCCTCCGGATCAGCCGGTTGCAGCGTGCCCTTTGGGCGGGCGTCAGGCGCTTGATCTCATCCAACTTTCTTCACCTCCTTCTCCATCACATAGTTGATGACGCTGATTTTCGGGATCTTCAGCGTCGTGCCGATCTTCACGGCGTGGATGTACCCATAGTCGATCAGCTTGTAGGCCAGCTTGCGGCTGATGCCCAGCATCTCCCGAAGCTCTTTGACGGTCACGATGTCCGGGTATTCCGGAAACATCATCTGATAAAGCTCTCTGAGCTCTCCTTTCTTCATAGGTTTGAACCTCCTTTGCTTGTTCTGAAACCGCATTTCTGCGGTAATTTTTGCTTGCTGCCGCTCATCTGTATCGTTCCTGCCCCGGAGTCTCACCACGGCGTATCGCTTCTTTGGTGCGCTCTCGTCGCAGCAAGTTTCATATCATTCGCTTCCGCACTCGTGCGAAAGCTCATTCGTTTCACTGCTGCTCCTCTTCCCACAAAATCTTCGATTTTGCAGGAGCCCTGAATTATCGGGAAGTCGTGGCGTCACTTGCCGGAAGCATATCCTTTGGAGGCGGCGATTCAATTTTCAAGGTGCACAGGGAGACAGTCCCCTCAACAGGTAGCCAGCGAGAAGGGCTGTTTTTTAACCCCATCACTAATCAACTGGGAAATTTTTTTCGATTTGTACGAAGGAACTTTGAAAAAATTCTTTGAAATCCTCTCCACTAACCAACTGGGAACTTTTTTCGGATTTGAACGAAAAAACTTTTGAGAATTTTTCTGCGAACCCCTCTACTACTTAATTGGGAATTTTTCCGGCAAAAATAAAAATAATTTTGAAGAAAATTTTTAAGCGCCCCTCCCACTAATCAACTGGGAACTTTTCTGGCAAATAACAAATAGGATTTTGAAGGAAATTTTTCAGGGCCTTCCTACTAACCAATTGGGAACTTTTTCGAGATTTTGGCAAAGTAATTTGAAAAGTCCCCTCAATTTTTCAAAAGGACCCTTCTACTTACCCTGAATAAGGGGTGCCTTTTGGCAGAGTGTTTTCGAGAAATTTCTCAAATATTTTTTATCTGAACGCAAAAAGCCGCCCTCCCGGTGATGGGAGGACGGCTCAGCCTGTAGAAGATAACCGCAGTTTACTTATAGATAGCTCATATAGGAGAATAGGGCACCGGCCAAACGGTCGGTGCCCTATTCCTAAGTATTCTTGTCCTGCTTCAGCTTCTCCTTAATAATTGCCAAACTTTTTTGTCTTGAAGTGTCTACTGAAAATCCAGCGACGACTTCTTGCATTGTTTCAGAACTCCAGTAGATTTTTAGCTTTTCTTTTGCACGCGTAATTGCTGTATAGAAAATGCCGTGTGTTATTTTTTCAGCGTTGCTACTCGGAATAACAACCTTAACTGACCTATATTCTAAGCCCTGCGCTTTATGAATTGAAACCGCATAGGCAAGCTGAAACGGTACGATGGTTTTTTTGCGATCTTCATCTGCCATTTCCTCTTCAAAATCAAATACATCAAATCGTATTCGGGTCACATCATCAATTATATCGATGAATTCTATGCCATCGTTTTGGCAATCTTGCTCTGTTAACGGGATCTTTACATCTACTGTAAATCTGATTCTACTGTCGAACAGTTCTATTTGGACAATTCGCCCTTTTAAATTATTATAGAGCAGAGAAAATCTGTCCGTGTCATTGAACAATATATGATCGCCAACTTTATATTTCCAGTCTCTCCAGACAACAGCCGTTTCTGTGTTAGCATTTTGGAAATAGCTATTCATATTATTCAAGCCAAATTTTCCATCATAGTTCAAGCATAAAATCACCTCATCCATTATCTCGGAATAGAGCACTCCTTCGCCAATATTTTCAGAAAATGGGCCGTCGATAACAAGTTTTTCCGTTATTAGCGCACCCTTATTTCGAGTCTCGTTCCAAAGCTCAATTAAACCGGGATCCTTTGTTCTCCAAGTGCTTACGAGTTCAACATTCGAACCTTTAGTCTTAATAATATCCTTGGCATAAGTAAACCAATTACCGAAATCAATAGATTCTATCTGATAGGTGTCTCCCGCAAGTACTAAGAATGTATCCGGGCGCATTTTCTCGAGGAATACCTTCATTGCACGGTTATCAATGGTGCTGCATTCGTCTACAAAGATAACATCATAATCAGGAAGGTTTACCCTCTTCGTAAAACTATTGATGCTTACAAAACTGGCGTCAGCCCCCGGATTATTAATTCGCCTCTGCAGATTCTGCAAGGCCGTATGTGTTTTGGTAAGAAACAATTTCCGACGCCCAGACAGCATTGTCGAGATCATATCGATTAGGGTCGTTTTTCCGGTACCGGCAGCTCCGTAAATAAGAAGTACGCGGGAGTTTACAAAAGCATATTTAAGAGTTTCTTCTTTTTTAGGATCAGAAAAAGCAATATTGCAATCTCTCAAGTATCTTTCATTAACTTCTTTTTGGCCTTTATTTGGGAGCTGCGATAGTTCCAGTAGTTTATTCAAAATAAAGAGCGTCGAAGCTTCATATGCTGCAATACAAGCAACATTTCCATCCGAAATGATTTCATACCCTTTCTGTCTTTCCCAATCGTCTAAGCAATCATTATATTTCTGGATTGCCTGTTCGGTTAAGTCTCCACCAAGATTGCAGTAAATTTCGCCGGTATCTTGCATAGACTTTACAATAGACCAGTATGGAACAGCGATCTCAGTCTTTTCTTTTTCAACTACTCTGGCTAAGTACTTGGCTTGACTTAGTTGACTTGTTTTACTGTCTGCTAAATCAGAAGCAAGTGGGTTACGCTCAAACGGAAAGCATTTTTTAGATAGGTATAAATCCCTGCATTTCCATTGCGGATTAAACTGAGACGGCATAACGCGTTCCAAAAGATCTTCGCGCAGATTCAGTAACAGATATCGAACTGTATATCGTCCGAAGCGTGTTGAACCTGCAGAATAGTTATCCCGCAACTGCTGTAAGACATCTTTGAAATAAGAGGTGTTTGTTTTATTGTAAACCGACTCCGAAAGATGCGAGAAATGTATCTCCCGAAGATCAATCATTTCCAGAAAATCCATACCTGTTTCTGTTAGGAATCTCATCAGGGCATCATATTCTCCATATTTTGAAGAAAGCTGAAGGCGCATATTAAGTATCTTTCCAAGCTTGTTCAAGCATTTGGGATCTACCGAAACACGCCAAGCTGTGATAATTTTAATTTCTGTATCGACACCCCAGAGATTAATGAATGATGGGACATAGTCGATTTGGACAGAATAGCCTGTAGAAATGTCAAGCTGGGTATATGCTGTAATTCGGTTATACTTTGACGCATAGATGTCCGCTTGCTGCAGTGTCACCTCAAAATAACGCTCTTTACCGACATAAAACGGAGTCCTTTTTTGAATATAAAACCTCGTATTACTGTTATGTTTCTGCTCAGTTTTTGGGTTTGAGAAAGCGTTCGCCACCAACTCATAGTATTGTTTATCCAGTTCATCAGTTCCGGTATATTCCTGAAACTTTTCCAAGTTCTGAAGCACGGTGATGCCGTAGTTCTCATAGAGTGATTGACGGATCTGCCACATAAAGCTGTAGTACTTCAGCATCAGCCGCTCTGCTTGGCCTTCCTCGGGGATCCGGCGTCCGATATATTGCAATCCTCGGTAAAAATTCCCTAAGTACTTTGTATTTGCCCTTAAAAGTGAGTATTCCCACGCAAAGCCGGCGTTGGGACTTTGATAGCCGTCTTTCATCGCATTCAACAGTAAAGCTGAAATGCATAGATCATTCAATCTCGTCAGAATTCTCCGTGAAATATTATCGCGGTTCTTATTTAGAATGCTTAAATTGTCAATGCTTTCCGTGATTTCCTCATCACAGGCCTCGACAATTCGCTTAGCTTCTTCAAAAGAATAACTATGCCGCTCCAATTGGTTTACAAAGGAATGCCGTTCGACAATTTCTTCTAACTTCTCGCAAAAAGCTAAAACACTTTCGTCATCGTTCAAGATTTCCTCTTCCGGTGAAAAACTGACTGTCATACTGCCTTTTGCAAAATCAATACTGTTGAGGAAGTTGGGCGACATATACTTCCAAAAAACTCTCTCATCTCCGCGTTCAGCGGGATTGAGAATCACAAACAGAATTCCCGGATCAAGGGATACGCTGCCACATATAAAAGCAGGAAAAGCGAGATCTTTTAGTGTGTACTTAATAACACCCTCGCGCTCAGTATAATTGCGTGTTCCCTTTATTTGGACATAGAAAGTTTGCACGGGGCGTCTCGATATTTCCGGGTTTGGAACAAACTCAAAAGTGCTATCGTGATTGGGCCACTTATCATCTGATGCAAAAGAAGTGTTGATTCTCCCATTTGAACGAAGAAATGTCTCCAAAACAGATACTGCCGCACGGTCATCATCGGAACGCTCTGTGTGGGTTTTGATATGTCTTTCAATATTTGCATTTGTCTGATCCAGCACTATCATCCCTCATTTCATAGAGTTAGAGTATCAAATCAAGCTCGCTCTTTATTTCGTCTGGAGCAAGAGAATTAACACAAGCTATTGCACAAGCTGAAAAGGGAGCTTTGGGCGATATAGCGTCCCTTAGCTGGCGAATGCAGCTGGACTTGCTAATATCTCCGGAGGCATACTCTGCAAGTAATTGTTCGATGCTCGCCCAAATTTTCCCTCTTTCGTTGCTTATGTAAGCATCAGTCAGATTGTAAATAGATGCCGAAACTCTAACCCTTTCTTTGCCCAATTCATCGTCTGTTGCAGGAACTACGCGATTACCCAGAAAAGACAACAACTTAACATCTTCTGCTACGCATGGATCTAACAGCATTGGATGCTCATTATTTTCATCTTTTTCCGATTGATATACGCCATCATCTGCTAAAGGAAAATAATTTCCTTTACCGCCGCCACCAGTCTTTCGATTAGCATAGATACAGCACGCCCTATAATTTGACGGATCATTTGCTAGCCAATAATATCCCTCATCTTGAATCAAATGATTATATTTAAAATTCTCAAAAGGCTTTACCGCTGCCTTGGGTCGAAAGTGGTCAATATGCACATCTTGCCCGACAAGGGGTACTTCTGTATACCAGCATTTATTGTGAAAGAAATCTCTGAAATCCTTTTTGAGCACACTGTTTTTCCAGAGTGTATCCCCTTGTCCCCACCTGCTTCTGAATACCAGAAGATCTTCTATCTTTATATATCTCATACTTGCCCTTCGTATAACGCCTCTATAATTTCTTTAATTTTTCCTCTGCGCTCTAACACTTGATCGTAGGTAAGATACTCTTGACTATACAGATCGCACTTCTTATATACGGTCAAAAAATCATCATATAGAAAATCAATTGAATTATACGATAGCGGCAGCAATCCCAAATCTCTCGTTATTTCACGAAGCTCTGCTTTTTCTCCGTCCGTAGCACTCCCGCCAATAAGTTTTAGATATAATTCTTGTCTGCGCACGAATTTCTTATGCGATTTTTGGTCGTAAGAAGTCTGCAACCCATAATATTCACTTTGTAGCAACCCGTCGATTCCCATTCCCTCAGTGTCCTCGACGGGAGTGATAACTCTTGTGACAAAAAATCCTGCGGATGATTCAAGTTCTTTGTTTTGGGTAAATATCCTAATAAACTCCTTAGGAACGCCATTGATCACCAATGGATCGTGTGTTGCAATGATTGCCTGAGCGTTTATGGCGTCTTTCAAGGATTGATCCATTGTGCTTTTGATGTCATACTTCCAGCGTGGGTTCATATACGCATCTGGTTCATCCATTAAAACGAGACAATCTTCCGTCTTGCAAATACCAAGCATACCAAGGATTTTGATAAGTTGGCGTTGCCCCTCGCTCATTGATTTGCATTTCACTATGGAATTCCCTTGATTTACGGTTACCTCAAATCTAGCATCAAACAGAGAGTATAGTTTCTCAAAAAATTCTAAAATTGCAATAGAATCTAACCCTAACTTTTCAATCCCTTTAATTTCGAAATAAGATTTTCCCATAGCCGAATATAGTAATCCTCTTCGCAGTAAATCCGTAAACCGATGGTCAATGAAATCCGTCAAATAGTACAGGCCCGTGGGCACATCTCCTTCGAACCGTCCTCTGCCAAAAACGCCCTCAACTTTATCAATATTAATGGCCATATCCACACATTGGACTTCATCGAAATGGCACGCATCAACAAGATAATTCTGTTCATAAGACTCCTGACCACAGAGAATAGAAGCCAAATATATTGGAGTCATTCCCTCATCACAATAATTGTACTTTCTTTTGGGAAAGTTCGGCAAGAAGCGCTCAGATTCATCATTCATTGCTTTAAGAAAGCGCACAAGTGTATTTCTGCATTGCCTTACATAGCTTTTATTAATTTGTTCTATTTGAGGCAAGAGCTTATTGTTGGCCCCAGAATAAAACGCAATGATGCGCTGAGGGAACAAAGAATGAGATTGGATAAAAGAGCGCACCCTTTTATAGCTTCCCTCACAGAAAACATCATCTACCGTGATACGATAATTGTGATTGCTTTGGACAATGCATACCGCCTTTTGCGCATAGTTGTACTCCATAGAATAGCTGTAGTCAATCTGCTTTTCTATTGCGGGAGAATCAAAAGACATCAGAATGTTCAGAATACACTCAATCATCGTCGATTTTCCAGCGCCATTTTCTCCAATCAGAATTGTTGAGCTACCACCCGATACGGTGTCAAATACTATATCAAAGTCAACCAAACAAAGATAATCATCGATCTGAAGCCGTTTGATTTGCATAATATTACCTCACTAGTGAGTATTCTCCAGAATCACTTTTCGACACAATCTGTTTTTTCTCCAGATTGCGTAATGCGTCCATAAGCTCAAATTTTTTCTTACTAATGGACATTACTGTCTGTGTAGAAACAGATTGGGGCGCAGCTTTTAATAGGAGTTTGACAATTGCTTCTTCATTAGCACCTGACAACAACGGCTTAATTTCTGCGGGAATTGCAATTCGCTTCGCTTTTGCCTTTGGCCTGACCACATCTCCATCCTCTTGTTCGATTACTTGCCTCAGCAATTCCACCGCGCTCTCCTCGCTTGGGTCATTCGTACCCAGTTCACCGCGAAAAGCACGGGCGAGAATGGATTTTTTCATCAGGTCGATTTGGTTAAGGACTATTTCGGCAGTTTCTTTGGCCTGCTGCTCTTCGGCAAGTAGATTGTCAAGAATGTGAACGATTTCCATTTGTTCCAATTCCAATGGAACATCAATTAAGAATGCGCGTAAATATCCCAATGATACGAATTTTTGAGTAGACCCCTTTGCATCTTTCTGCATTTTATCATTTACCGTCTTGCTCTCAAGATAATATTTCACAAAATATGGATTAATTCTTCCTATATTCTTAAATAATGCCATGTTCTTAATTGCAAACTGGGGCTCATTTTGAACGACAACAGGGTTACCGATCGTTCCGATCATTGCAAATAGAATATCGCCAATATCCACCTTGCTACGTTCATTAATTTTTTCATAATCCTCTTTGCTGATATATCTGATATCCTTATCAGTTATCTGACCATCCTTCAAGTTTTTCGAAGTAATCAGTGGATAACCCATATCATGATATGTTGGAGAATCATGGGTTCCGTCACGAACATCAAGAACATCTGAAAACTTTACACACTTCCAACTATCCATAGATATGCCATGCTCCACTCTCCAGTTAGCTGTTAGTTTTCCAGAAAAAGCTTGATGAAGAGTGGCGGCTTTGCGAGTTTTAAATTCATCCACAACTTTTTGCGCTTTGTCTTTGGCTTCATCCAGTTTGGTAAAAAGAGATTCCACTCGTCTTACAATGCGTCGTTGCTCGTGAAACGGAGGTAGAGGAAAGGGCATGCTTTTAAGAGTTTTACTATCCACCTGAGCGAAGGTTGTTCCAGTTGCGTTCTGATACAGATAATTCTCTTGATCTATAAAAAAGTACCGCAAAAACTCTTTAGTGACAATCGATGAGCGAAAAGCAACAACGCCTCTACCCAAGCAGTATATTCCATCGGAAAAAATTGGACGCCCCAAAGTAGCACGAATACTTAAAATCACATCATCTGTTTGTGATTGTTTTGTGGGGGTTTTCGTAAATCGAGATACTTGGGGATACAATTCCCCCATATCTGCTGCGCCACCAATTAAGGGCATGTAAGAACTATCGTTTGTGGTACTTTTCCCGGCAGGAGACTGGCCCATAACAATTTCTGAGACAACGCCTAAATATGTCCAACACCAATTCCCCGGCAATTTATACGGCCACTCCCAATCCGGCACTAAAGCTGCCTGCAAACGCTCTTCGGGCGTGAGGGCGGCTTCTTTTTTTGCTCTTGCCATCACTTCTCCTCCGTCAGAGCACGAAGCTCACGCACAACACTTTTCAGCAGATCGACCGCTTCTTCCAGATTCGCAATCGCTTCCTCGCCGCTTTCTACAGGGTCAGGAAGATCGTCATAATCCACGATGGAGTCGTCACGAATCAAGCCAAGGTCAAGACTATCGTCCGGATTCTTGGCGATCTCCTCACGAGTGAATTTGCTCCAGCGCTCGCCCGTGCGCTTGGACGGGTCTCCGTATCCTGCCACGAATTCATCAAAGTCGCTCTTGCGCAGCTGCCGGGTCTTACCAAAGCTGTCCATATTGGTGCGCATATCGTAGAATGCAACCTCGGTGGTGTTATCCTGCTCGGTCGTCCCTCGGGTAAAGAACAGCACATTGGTCTTGACGCCCTGCGCATAGAAAATGCCGGTAGGCAAGCGCAGAATGGTATGCAGATTGCAGAAATTCATCAGTTCCCGGCGCACGCTGGCACCGTCTCCGGCAGCAAACAACACATTATCCGGCAGTACCACGGCGCAGCGGGCCTTGCCATCCGCCTTCAGGCTGCGATAGATCACCTGCAAGAAGTTCAGCTGCTTGTTGGAGGTCTGAAAAGAAATATCATCTCGGGTCGCACGCTCACCGCCCTTTTTCGTGCCAAAGGGCGGATTGGTCAGAATGACATCAAAATCTTTCAATCCCTTGGCGCTTTGTGCGAGAGAATCCCCCAATGTGATATTGGCATTCATATTGTGCAGATAGGCATTCATCAATGCCAAGCGATGGGTTTCGTGCACCAGCTCCACACCGTTGAACGCTTTGTTCTGCTGGAAATCTGCCTGACGGTCAGAGAGTGCATACATATCGTTATGCGCATTGACATAGCGGTTGGCTGCAATCATAAAGCCAAAAGTACCGCAGGCCGGGTCAAAGCACTTGTCGCCCAGCTGGGGTTTGATGAGCTCCGTCATCACATCGATCAGCACACGAGGGGTGAAGTACTGACCGGCACCGGACTTCTTCTCATTGGCGTTTTTCTCCAGAAGGCCTTCATACAGGTCGCCCAGACCTTCCTCTTTGGCCTCATACCAGTCCAGCTTATCGATCTCCGTGATGATTTTTTCGAGATTTTTTGGTTCTTCAATGCTGGAGGATGCGTTGGCGTAAATCTGTGCCACGCGGCCAACGGATTCTTCGCCCAGCTTGCTGAGCAGCGTATAGTAGTGCTTTTTCAGGTCAATGCCGGAACGGCTGATCAAAGAGCCCCAACGATATGCTTCAGGAATATCCTTATCTGCACCGGTCTCATCGGCCATTTTCAAAAACAGAATGTAGGTCAGCTCTGTCACATACTGGTGATAAGTAATACCGTCATCCCGCAGCACATTGCAGAGGTTCCAAAGTTTCTGTACAATATCTTGCGTGCTCATTTAAGCTGCTCCTTCGTAAATATAAGTGTTGATCTCGCGGATGATTTCCGCAAGCTGCCCGCCAAACTTCTTATTAAAGCGTGCGAAACCGCCATCCATCTTGAACGCCGGTGCCTCAAAGGTCTCGGTATTGAGGATGCTCTCGTGAAGCATATATACCTTGATCTTTTCCAGCAGATCCAGCTGCATTTTGTTAAAGTGATGCGCCGAAATCAGTTTAGAAAAGGCCATTTTCACGCGGTCATCGTGGTTCACCAGCGGCGTTTTAAGTACAGCCCGACGAACAAAGGCGATAATGTCTGCCACGATCCGTTCATTGCTCACCGCGCTGGCCGCTTCATTCAAGCTGCTCTCGGTGAAATTCTCCTTATCCAGTTCCAGCTTTAACTCCCGAAGCTGCGCCCGGGTCATATCGCTGGGGCGGGTGCAGGCTATGCGGATCGCTTCGATACGGTCTTTGTTCTCATTAACATAGGCCACAAAAGAGTCCAGATAATCCTGCGGTTTTTCCGTGTCACCATAGCCGCGGGTCGTTTCCAAAAGAGTATCTTCCTTTTCGGAATAGTAATGTCCGCGCTTTTTGCCCTTCAGGTTGTCAAACCAAAGCAGGAAATCCTTATCCTCCCGGCAGCGTCGCACAAAAGCTTCCTCTGTACAGCTTTTCAATTCCTTCGCATATTCCCGAATTGTTTTTCCGCCTAAACGCTCGGATACATCATACTTTTGCTCATCGGTCAGATTGTTGCTCTTACGCTGCAATCTTGCCAAAATGCGATCTTTGACAGGCTGCTTGCTGGCCTCACCCGGACGGAACAAATCCTCCAACAATTCAGCCATTGATTTGCTGACGGAGACTGACTTCATATTGGAAGTGTCGTCCAAGTCCTCGTACACGCGAACTGCATCGAAGATATTGAAGTGCGTCTTTCCGATTTCCGGGCAAAGGCGAGTAGCGCGTCCCAGCATCTGCTCAAAGAGGATCCGGCTGTTGATCTTGCGCATAAACACCAAATTGCAAATTGCCGGCACATCGATTCCGGTAGTCAGCAGGTCGACTGTTACGGCAATGTTGGGGTACTGGTTGTTCTTGAACTGCTTGATCACCTGCAAAATCTTCTTTTTGTTGCCGCCGGCAGTTTTGCCCGTGATTTTCATAATGGCATCATTGGAAATGCCATAGGGCTTGTAAATCTCTCGGAGCGTATCCACAATACGGTCAGCGTGTGCATCATTTACTGCGAAAATCAGCGTCTTTTCTCCACTTTCCGGATTCAAGTAGGTCGAAACTTCTTCCAGCACCTTGTGGGTATGATCCGGCAGAACAATTTTGCGGTTGAACTCCGACACATCGAAATCCATTTCATCGTCCAAAACTGCACCGTTCAAAAGTTCATTGGTGTTGGGGTCATATTGCGCCAAGGTTTCACCCTTCTTGAACTGTGCGTCATTTTCAATGAAATCCGTATTAATCAGATATGGAGGGTCGTGATCCACCAGCCAGCCATCGATAACCGCCTCACGGTAGCTGTAGGTATAGACCGGCTCCCCGAAAATCTCGGTCGTGTGCAGGGCGGGCGTAGCAGTCAAGGCAACTTTCACCGCATCGAAATACTCGATAACCTGCTTGTACTTGCTCATATAATCATCTTGATTATCGTAGAGGATTTCTTCTTCCGTCATTTCACGGTCAAGAATATAGCCTCGGTGGGCTTCGTCCACAATAATCAAATCAAATGCACCGGGCATCAAATCCGGTTCTTCTGCCAGAATCGTGCGTTTCAAAAGCCCCTGCACCGTTGAAATGCTGACCTTGGTTTCCAGATTGATGATGTTGTCATCGATCGCTTTGATCTCATATATTTTGTCCAGCGTCAGCAGTTCCTTCAGCTTGACATCTTTGAAGGTGTCCATTGCCTGCTCACCGAGGGACACTCGATCCACAAGGAAAAGAATACGACGGAAACGCTTGGATTCCAGCATCTTGTAGATAAGTCCCAGAACAGTACGGGTTTTACCTGTTCCGGTGGCCATTGCAAGCAAGGCCGTTCTCTTGCCGTCAACGATTGCCTCTGTTACCTTATCAATGGCCTTGATCTGGTAGTCGCGCAGATTCAACCCATTAGGATCTGTCATAAACGAATTATCTGCTGCAGCCAGCGCTTGATTGGCCGCCACTGTATTCTGACCAAGTTTTCCCATCAGGTCACTTGGGCTAAACCAGTTCCGAATAGGATACGGTTGATTTTCCTGTTCCCGGACATCCAAAAACCAAATACCAGACTTCGTCCGCAGCTGCTCTAAATACGCCCTGCCATTTGAAGCAAAGAGGAAGGGGACCTGATAACCATTCCAGTTTCCAACCGTATGTGGAATATCCTCCGGCTTAATATGTGCAGCATAGTCCTTTACCTGCACATCGATGGTAGATGCCACATCTTCCGACATCTTTTTTGCATCCATCAATGCTACGAGCTTCTCGCCAACGAAGAATGCATAATCCGCATACCCGTTTTTGTAAAAGGTCGAATTGGTAGGCCATTCGCTGATGGCAATATTTCTCCCCTTTACAGGACGCGTTCCTTTGCTGTAGCGCAGGTTCTGCGTATCAGCTTCCCAACCAGAAAGACGAAGCTGCTCGTCAATCAAGCATCTGGTCTGCGCCTCATTCCAATTCATCATAGCGGAGACAGATTCTGACCGCCTTGCGCGCTCCTTCTGCGTTTTGCCCGAAGCGGCGGTCTTGACCACGGCCAGTTGCTTCGTCAATTCCTCGATTTTCCTTTCCTGCTCGGCAATAACGGATTCCAAATCTTCGTGCGTGGTCTCGCTCGGCATAACGAACTCAGGCGCAATATATCCCCAGTCTCCATAGGTTTCCATAAACCAAACAGCAAGATTGTATGTCAAGGATAGCAATGTCTTTGCTTCGTCCACGGAGTCCGTACCTATATGTACTGCCGAGTTTCTTGTCTTGCGAAGAACATATAGCGTGTTGTCAATTTCGTGCGGCAATAAACCGGCTCGCTTCAAAATGCGAATTCGATTTGCGTGGGTGTTGTCAACAGCCGGCTCCGCAATGTGCTCAAAGACAAGGATCTCCTGCACTAAGCGCTCGGCAAACATTCCGAGTTTATAGATACAGGCATTGGGATCAGAATAGACATAGGTTTCTGCGGTTGCGCCGATCTGTGCCAATGCTGGCCAGTATCGATTCAGAAAATCAAAATTTGATTTCATAAGCAGTCTCCCTCGATTTTTGTTAATTCATTTAGCATTTGATATAAGCACATCTCCAAAGTGCCAATTTGGCACTTTGGAACCACCGTGCTGGCACTTTGGGATTTCGCCAAAGTATCAATTTGATACTTTGGAAGCTGAAAGCTGATACTTTGAAAT